>Ga0209758_1003258_pt1 | contig 15052 bp, 8 predicted proteins | sample AraplaMF_Col_mMF_FD_184258 | JGI IMG/M metagenome (GOLD analysis project Ga0209758, IMG submission 184258) | Arabidopsis root microbial communities from the University of North Carolina, USA - plate scrape MF_Col_mMF (SPAdes) (version 2) | ecosystem: Host-associated > Plants > Roots > Endosphere ... | reverse complement strand
GGGTAGGCTTGAACGCGACCCCGCCCCAGTCGGACACCTCGAAGCCCAGCACCCGGGCGTACCAGGCGCCCACGGCGGCCGGATCCTCCGCCTTGAAGAACACCCCGCCCAAGCCCAGGACCTTGGCCATCTCAGCTCCCGTTCGCCGCGCGCCCAGATCCGCCGCCCGGGCCTCCGGCCAGATCATGAGCGGCCGCGGCGGCGGGATCAACTCCGCGCTGGGCGCCCATCTAGTCTAGTTGCAGCGATCGGCGGTCCTAGTCCAGGTCTCGCGGACCGAAACCGTCGAACCGCCGGGCGCGGCGGCGCCGCCCAAGCTGGCCTTCAGCGCCGCCAGCTGCTGCTTCGCGGCCTCGGCTTCCTGCGGCGGCCCCGAGCGGATCGTCTCCTCGATCTGGGCGATGACCGGAGCCATGGCCGCGGCGGTGCGCGGGTCCATCACGGCCGCCGGGGCGGCGACCGGCTGGGTCTCGAACCTGTGCTCCCATCGCCCGTCCGCCAACCGCCGCCAACTGGCGGACAGGGTCTGGCCGCTGGCGCAGACCGCCTGCTGGTCGGAGCCGCCGCCCGGCAAGGCCTGGAACACGCGATTGGCGCACGCGATCGCGCCCGACGGCGGCGGCCCCGACCCCGAGCAGAAACGATTGGGCCCCTGCCCCGGATAGGTCTGGCGCGTCGTGGTCCCGTCGCCGGCGGATCGCTCCACGGTGATGTTTCCGGTCGCGCCGTCCACCCATTGCACCGAGCGCAGGACATTGGGCCCGGCGCGCGCGATCGTGGTCGTCTCGGAGTCGATCTGGTACTCGCCCGGAGGCGGATGGGTCGCGTCGGCGGCCAGGCCGGCGGCGACGGATGCAAGGGCGATCAGGCCGCCCAGGGCCAGGGCCTTCATGCCCGCCTAGCCGTCCACCGGCGAAGCCAGGGCCTCGCCCTTGAAGAACCGGCGCAGGTTCTCGACGGTCAGCCCGACCATGGCCGGGATGCTGTCCAACGTCGCGCCGGCGGTGTGAGGGGTCAACACGGTGTGCGGCACGCCGGCCCAGCGCGAAGCCGGGGTCGGTTCGTGATCGAAGACGTCCAACGCGGCCATGCCCAGCCGGCCGTCCTTGAGCGCGGCGATCAAGGCGTCCTCGTCGACCAGCGAGCCGCGGGCGATGTTGACCAGCAGGCCCTGCGGCCCCAGGGCCTCGATGACCGCCGGGTTGATCATGTGTCGGTTCGTGGCGTCGGGGCGGGCGCAGACCACCAGGATGTCGCTGTCCCGTGCGAGGTCCAGAAGGCTTCTGGCGCGCGGGCGCTCGGTCTCCTTGGGACGCGGCGCCCACCACGAGACCTTCAGCTCGAAGGCCTCCAGGCGCTGGGCCACCGCCTCGCCGATATGGCCCAGGCCGACGATGCCGGCCTTGCGGCCGCGCAGGCTGTGACGGGGGCTCATCCGCTCCATGCTGGTCCAGTGGCCGCTGCGCAGCTTCTGGTCGCCCTCGACGATGCCGCGCCAGGCGGCGAGAACCAGACCCACCGCGTGGTCGGCGACGTCCGCGGCGTTGAGGCCCGTCGAATGGGTGACGGCTATGCCGTGCTGCTTGCACCAGGCCACGTCGACGCCATCATAGCCGACGCTGACGCACGCGATCAGGCCCAGCCGCGGCATCTCCGACAACAGGTCCTTGGCCAGCACCATCTCGCCGGCGTGGACGATGGCCCGCACCTGTCGCCCCGGCCCGTCCAGGAACGCCAGGCGGTCGGGATAGTCCCACAGCCTGTGCACCTGGTACGCCCCCTCGAGAAGCGGCTGCAGCGGCATCAGCATCTCGTGCGAAAGGACGATGTGGGGTTTTTCGGCGGGCGTTTGGGGCATGCTTTTCTCCATCCCGGACGACGCGCGCGGCCTGGATGGGCCACGCCTCCGCGATCTGTTCCTGAAAGATCGGGATCAGTTTCGCCAGATCAAGCTACTCCGGTCCCTGGCGAACGCCATGGGCCGCCAAGTCTCGGAATAGTGATCGTGCAAGGGCCCGACGCCAGTCCCTGGGCGAATGCCTCGATCATCTTGGCCTCCAGGCTGACGGGGGGAACCGGCCTTTCAAACCCGGTGGCGCGGGCCCTGGTTCCGAGGCCTGCAAAGGCCAAGCTGTGAACTGCGGCCACGCTCAGGGGTTTTGCTCAACGACGCGATCCCGTGGACGCGCCAGTTCTGGAGAAACTCCCCATGATGATCAGAACCCTCGCCGCCGGCGCCGCCCTGGCCGTGCTCGTCGCCGGCGCCGCCTCGGCCGCGCCCCAGTCCAAGGGCTCGGCCGCCGCGGCCAGCCCCAAGCAGCCGATCCCCTACAGCCAGCTCGACGCCTATCTGAAGGCCTCGCCCAAGGTGCGGGCCAGCAAGGACTGGTGGAGCGGATCGGCCTCGACCGGCACGTCGACCGACACCTCGGCCACCGCGCCCGCGACCGACACCTCGGCCTCGACGTCGACCTCGACGACCACCGACACCTCGGTGAACCCCTCGACCTCGTCGACCATGCCGTCGGATTCCTCGACCAGCATGCCGGCCACCCCGCCGACCATGCCGGACTCCGCGACCCCGGCCCCGGGTTCGAACCTCCCCGGCTCGACCACGACGCCCGGCGCGCCGACCGAACCGAAGTAGGACTGGCCCGAAACGACGACGGGGCGGCCCTCACGGACCGCCCCGTCCTACGTCCGATCAGGCGATCTTGGACTAGAGGCGAACCTCGACGACAGTTTCGCCTTCTTCCAATCGAGCGATGACGCTGGCCCAGGCGCGGCGGACGATGTCATAGAGCGCGGCGTTCGCGCAATTTCCGACCCGCAATCTGACCAAGGCCGCGCCCGCAGCGCCACGCGCGGCAAAACCGACAAAGTCGCTGTCCTTGCTGACGATCACCGCCTGGAGCGAAACAGCCAGGCGCCAGATGTGGTGATCCGAAGCCGTCGACAAACCAAGCCGTTTTACGTGCAGCGCCTCATGGCCAAGGGCTTCCAGCACATCCAGGAGGCCGACAGGCAGGTTCTGGTCGATCAGAAACTTCAAGCCGCGGCTGTCACCGAAGCGTGGTCTAGTTCCTGCGCCGCGTAAGCCAGACTCGCGCGGATATCATCCGCTTCGAGTTCCTCGTAGTCGGCCAGTATTTCGGCTTCCGACATCCCCACCGCGAGCCAGCCCAGAATGTCGCCCACGGTGATGCGCATGTGGCGAATGCAGGGGCGTCCGCCGCGCTTGCCGTCCTCGATGGTGATGCGGGACAAGAGATCGCTCATGCCCCGCACCCTACACTACCGCGCGAACTTCTGGAACTTGATGCGCTTGGGGATCAGGCTGTCGGCGCCCAGGCGGCGCTTCTTGTCTTCCTCGTACATCTCGAAGTTGCCCTCGAACCATTCGACGTGGCTGTCGCCCTCGAAGGCCAGGATGTGGGTCGCCAGGCGGTCCAGGAACCAGCGATCGTGGCTGATGACCACGGCGCAGCCGGCGAACTCTTCCAGAGCCTCTTCCAGGGCCTGCAGGGTCTCGATATCCAGGTCGTTGGTCGGTTCGTCGAGCAGCAGCAGGTTGCCGCCGGTGGCCAGGGTCTTGGCCAGGTGGACGCGGTTGCGCTCACCGCCCGACAGCAGGCCGACCTTCTTCTGCTGGTCGGCGCCCTTGAAGTTGAAGCTGCCGACATAGGCGCGGCTGTTGATCTCGCGCTTGCCGACGACCATCACGTCGGTGCCGCCCGAAACTTCCTGCCAGATGGTCTTGTTCGGATCCAGGGCGTCGCGGCTCTGGTCGACGTACGACAACTTGACGGTCTCGCCGACCTTGACCGTGCCCTGGTCGGGCTGTTCGCGGCCGGTGATCAGCTTGAACAGGGTCGACTTGCCGGCGCCGTTCGGGCCGATGACGCCGACGATGCCGTTGGGCGGCAGCTTGAACGACAGGTCCTTGAACAGCACCTTGTCGCCGTACTCCTTCTCCAGGCCGGTGACTTCCAGCACCAGGTTGCCCAGGCGCGGGCCGGGCGGGATCTGGATGTGGGCCTGGGTCTGGGCGGCGCGGGCGTTCTCCTGCGCGGCGACCATTTCCTCATAGCTCGCCAGGCGGGCCTTGGACTTGGACTGACGGGCCTTGGGCGAGCTGCGGACCCATTCCAGTTCGCGGGTCAGGGCGCGTTGGCGGCTGTCGGACTCCGACTGCTCCTGCACGACGCGCTTAGTCTTCTGTTCCAGCCAGCCGGAATAGTTGCCCTCGTAGGGAATGCCCTTGCCGCGATCCAGCTCGAGCGTCCACTTGGTGACCTGATCCAGGAAGTAGCGATCGTGGGTGACCAGGATCACGCAGCCCGGGAAGTTTTCCAGGTGGTGCTGCAGCCAGGCCACCGACTCGGCGTCCAGGTGGTTGGTCGGTTCGTCCAGCAGCATGATGTCGGGCTTGCTGAGCAGCAGGCGCGCCAGGGCGATGCGGCGCTTCTCACCGCCCGACAGGCTTTCGATATTGGCGTCGTTGGGCGGGCAGCGCAGGGCGTCGATGGCCATCTCGACCTTGGAGTCGATGTCCCACAGGTCACGGGCGTCGATGATCTCCTGGAGCTTGGTCATCTCCTCCATCAGCTCGTCGGAATATTCTTCGCCGAGCTTGTTGGCGGCCGCGTTGTAGCGGTCGAAGATCTGCTTGTCCTCGCAGTCGGCGATGACGTTGCCCCAGACGTCCAGCGTCGGGTCCAGCACCGGCTCCTGCGGGAGGTAGCCGCGGCGGATGCCCTCGGCGGCCTTGGCCTCGCCCGAGAACTCCTTGTCGATCCCGGCCATCACCTTCAGCAGGGTCGACTTACCCGAACCGTTGACGCCCACGACGCCGATCTTGGCGTCGGAATAGAACGACAGCCAGATGTTCTCGAAGACCTTCTTGCCGCCGGGATAGGCCTTGGTCAGGCCTTGCATCTGGAAAATATATTGCTGAGCCATGGGGGGCGTCGGCCTCTTCGGTATTCTGGATCGGGGGTCGGGCGCTCAGATAGCCTCCGGGGCGGGATTCCGCAATGTTCCCGGCGGGCGGGGGCAGGCGGCAGGCTGTCATTTCCCCGTCGCCGTTCCGTCGGAAACCCGACACGGAACTGTCGGCGCGCTGTCGTCGAGCGCTGTTACCGCAGCTCCCCAAGCCGGCGCCGCTCCCCCTGAGCGCCGGCGTGGGGATACGAGCATGCAACGACACCTGATGCTGGGCGGGGCCTTCTGCGCCTTGCTGTTGGCCGCGCCGCACCTGGCCCTGGCCGCCGAACCCGCCGCCGCCGCGGCGCCCGCCGACGCCGCCCCGGCCGACGCCACCGAAGTCGACGCCGTGGTCGTGCTGGGCCAGGGCCAGAGCCGGTCGGTCCAGATGCTGAACTCGCAGGCCCTGTCGCTGGAAGCGGCGGGCACCAGCCCGATCAAGGCCGTCGCCAAGCTGCCGGGCGTCAACTTCCAGTCGGCCGACGCCTTCGGCGCCTACGAGTGGTCGACGCGCATCTCGATCCGCAGCTTCAACCAGAACCAGCTGGGCTTCACCCTGGACGGCGTGCCGCTGGGCGACATGAGCTACGGCAACTACAACGGCCTGCACATCAGCCGGGCGATCGGTTCCGAGAACATCGGCACGGTCGAGCTGGCCCAGGGCTCGGGCGCCCTGGACACCGCCTCGACCTCGAACCTGGGCGGCGCGCTGAAGTTCACCTCGCGCAAGCCGTCGGAGACGTTCGGCGTCCTGGCCGCCGCGACCGGCGGCTCGGACAGCACCTGGCGCGGCTTCGTGCGCCTGGACACCGGGGTGCTGCCCAGCGGGGCCACGGCCTATCTGAGCTACTCCAAGCAGGAGGGCGACAAGTGGAAGGGCGAGGGCCAGCAGAACCAGGAGCAGATCAACTTCAAGATCGTCCAGCCGGCCGGCCCGCTGACGATCACCGCCTGGGCCAACGGCTCCAAGCGCCGTGAGAACGACTACCAGGACCTGTCGCTGGGCATGATCAAGCGCCTCGGCTACGGCTGGGACAACATCTCGGGCGACTGGGCCAAGGCGGTGCGGATCGCCGATGTCGGGAACAACCGCGGCGACTCGGGAGCCCCGCCCACCAACCCGGCGGCCGGCACGGCCTATCCCTCGCCCATCGCCACGCTGGACGACGCCTATTACGACGCCGCCGGCCTGCGGGACGACGTGATCGGCGCGGTGACCCTGGACGCCGACGTCAACGAGCACCTGAGCCTGTCGGGCACGGCCTACGGCCACACCAACAACGGCCAGGGCCTGTGGTACACGCCCTACGTCCCCTCGCCCAACGCCTACACCCCCGGCGCGACCACCAACAACGCGCCGATCTCGGTCCGCACCACCGAATACGACATCAACCGCGCCGGCGTGATCGGCTCGGCCACCCTGACGCTGGGCGCCCACAAGGTCGAGGGCGGCTGGTGGTACGAGGACAACGACTTCAACCAGGCCCGCCGCTTCTACGGTCTGGACCGGGCCAAGCCGCAACGCGACAGCCTGGAGTTCCAGTCCAACCCGTTCGCGACCCAGTGGGCCTATTCCTTCCAGACCCTGACCAGCCAGTTCCATCTGCAGGACACCTGGTCGGTGACCGACGCCTTCACGATCAACGCCGGCTTCAAGTCGCTGCGGGTCAAGAACGCGGCCAACACCGTCGTGGCCCCGTCCAGCGGCGCGATCACCGGCTCGATCGTTTCCAAGGACAGCTTCCTGCCGCAGGTGGGCGCCACCTGGCGGATGAACGACAACCACGAGTTCTTCGGGTCGTACTCGGAGAACATCCGCGCCTTCGTCGCCGCGGCCACCAGCGGGCCGTTCTCGACCACCCAGGCCGGCTTCAACGCCATCCGCAACACCCTGAAGCCGGAAGCGTCCAAGACCGTCGAACTGGGCTGGCGCTTCCATAACGAGACCCTGCAGGCCGTGGTCGACGTCTATCACGTCGACTTCGAGAACCGCCTGCTGGCCACCCAGGCCGGCGCGGGCATCGTCGGCAATCCGTCGGTGCTGGCCAATGTCGGCAGCGTCGAGAGCCAGGGCTTCGAGGTCGCCGGCACGTGGCGCTTCCTGCCCGACTGGTCGCTGTTCGCGTCCTACGCCTACAACGACTCCACCTACAGCGACGACGTCGTCAACGGCGCCGGCGCCCTGGTGGCCCGCACCGCGGGCAAGAACACCGTCGACACGCCGAAGAACCTGCTGAAGACCGAGCTGTCGTACGAGCACGCCGGCTTCTTCGCCAAGGTCTCGGCCAACTACACCGACAAGCGGTTCTTCACCTACACCAACGACCAGAGCGTGCCGTCCTACACCCTGGTCGACCTGACGGCCGGCTACCGCTTCCAGGGCGAGGGCTGGACCAAGGGCCTCGAAATCCAGGCCAACATCACCAACCTGACCGACGAGAACTATGTCTCGACGATCGGCTCGAACGGCTTTGGCAATTCGGGCGACAACCAGACCCTGCTGGCGGGCGCGCCTCGCCAGGCGTTCGTGACCGTCAAGAAGCAGTTCTAGGCGGGCGGCCTCGCCCGCGCGACGAAGGGCCGGAGGGCGACCTCCGGCCCTTTTTGTTTTCCGCCCGCGGCGGCTCGGCTCGGGGTCGCGCGCAAAAAGAAAGCCCGGCCAAAAGACCGGGCTGAAGTTCATTAGGGAGGAAACGCCCAGGAAGGGCAGAGGCGCGCGGCGCCTCACGGGTTTCTGTTAGCGCTAACAGATGCATCGTGGCAAGCGTTTCCTGCCCGACGCGGCGAGCTGACGCACCCGCCGCGCTCCCGCCGGCCCGCTTTCCCCACAAAAAGGCCCGAACTTCCCTGCTGACAACGGCCACGCTCGTCTCTAGCGTCCCGCGCCATGATCAGACCCTCGCTCCTGGCCATCGCGGCCTGCCTCGCCCTGTCATCGCCGGTCCTGGCGGAAAAACTCACCCCGGAGCGGATCTTCGCCGACCCGGCCCTGAACGGCCCCACCGCCAAGGGCGTGGCCCTGTCGCCGGACGGCAAGCGCGTCACCTACCTGAAGGGCAAGCCCGAGGCGGCGAATGTCCAGGACCTGTGGGCGGCCGACGTCAAGGGCGGCGAGCCCTACCGCCTGATCGACTCCGCGGCCCTGTCGTCGGGCGGCAAGGAGCTGTCCGAAGCCGAGAAGGCCCGCCGCGAACGGGCCCGCGTCTCAGCCCGCGGCATCGTCGAATACAGCTGGGACGAGGAAGGCCGCTTCATCCTGGTGCCACTGGACGGCGACCTCTATCTGGACAGCGTCGCCGACGGCAAGGTCAGCCGCCTGACCGACACCCCGGGCGACGAGGTCGACGCCAAGGTCTCGCCCAAGGGCGGCTTCGTCTCCTATGTCCGCGACCAGAACCTCTACATCAAGCCGCTAGATGGGGGGGCGTCCGGCGGGGCCGAGAAGGCCCTGACGACGGAGGGCAAGGACGCCCTGTCGTTCGGCACGGCCGAGTTCGTCGCCCAGGAGGAGATGGACCGCTTCACCGGCTACTGGTGGAACCCCAACGAAACCAGCATCGCCTATACCCGCGTCGACGAGAGCGGCGTCGACGTGATCCCGCGCGCCGACATCGGCCCGGGCGGCGCCACCGTGGTCGAGCAGCGCTATCCGCGCGCCGGCCGTCCCAACGCCGTGGTCGACCTGTTCGTCCAGGACCTGGCGACGGGCAAGATCGTCCAGATCGACCTGGGCCCGAACAAGGACATCTATGTCGCCCGCGTCGACTGGTCGGCCGACGGCAAAACCCTGTACGTCCAGCGCCAGACCCGCGACCAGAAGACCCTGGACCTGATCGCCTACGACCCGGCCACCGGCCCTGGTCAGATGGTTGGGGGCCGGACGATCGTCACCGACACCGACGCCCACTGGATCGAGCTTTCCGACGACTTCAAGCCGCTGAACGACGGCACCTTCCTGTGGTCGTCCGAAAAGTCGGTCTACAAGCACCTCTACCACTACGCCGCCAGCGGCAAGCTGATCGCCCAGGTCACCCAGGGCGACTGGCCGGTCAACGCCCTGGAAGGCGTCGACGAGACCCGCAAGGTCGCCATCTTCTCGGCCTCGATCGACACCCCGCTGGAACGGCGGATCTACGAGGTCTCCTACGCCAAGCCAGGCAAACCCAAGGCCCTGACCCCGGCCGGCGGCTGGTGGACCGCCAAGGTGGCCGAGACCGGCGGCGCCTTCACGGCCGGCTACAGCGATCCGAAGACCCCGCCGCAGATGGCGCTCTATGACGCCACGGGCAAGCGCGTGCGCTGGATCGAGGAGAACCGGCTCGACGCCAGCCACCCGTACTGGCCCTACGCCGCCACCCTGCCCGTCCCCGAGTACGGGACGCTGAAGGCGGCCGACGGCGAGGTGCTGCACTACGAGATCCTCAAGCCGGTCGGCTTCGACCCGGCCAGGAAGTACCCGGCCATCGTCTCGGTCTATGGCGGCCCGCACGCCCAGACCGTCAGCCGGTCCTGGCAGAAGGTCGGCGAGCGGCCCTATCTCGAGGACGGCTATGTCGTCTTCAAGCTGGACAACCGCGGCAGCGCCAACCGCTCGGCCCGATTCAAGCGGGCCCTGGATCGCCGCATGGGCACGGTCGAGGTCGAGGACCAGCTGGTCGGCGCCAAGTTCCTGCAGTCGCTGCCCTATGTCGACGCCGACAAGCTGGGCGTCATGGGCTGGTCGTACGGCGGGTTCATGACCCTGATGCTGATGACCGCGCCCGACACGCCGTTCAAGGCGGGCGCGGCCGGCGCCCCGCCGACCGAATGGGGCCTCTACGACACCCACTACACCGAGCAGTTCATGGGCAAGCCGGAGGAGAACAAGGACGGCTACGCCGCGTCCGACGTGCTCGACCGGCTGAAGGCCCTCAAGCCCAACAGCCTGCTGCTGCTGCACGGCATGGCCGACGACAACGTCATCTTCGAAAACAGCACCCGCCTGATCGCGGCCCTGCAGAAGAACGCCATCCCGTTCGAGATGATGCTCTATCCGGGCGAGCGCCACAGCGCGCCCGGCAGCAAGACCAAGGGCCTGCACGTGCTGAAGACCCACCTGGGCTTCTTCGATCGTCAGCTGAAGGACCAGTAGGCGGCGGCTGTTTTCCCCCTTCCAGCCGTCATTCCGGGCCTTGCGCCTACCCGCACCGACACAAGGTCTCCATGGCTATCCATGGTTCACAGGATGAAATCCCCGGCGGAAAGTGAGAACAGGCCGTCAAGCCGCACGACCATCTCGGCCGCGCCGCCCGTGCCGTTGTCGAATTGCACGTCGGTCACGCCCCCCGAGACGACGTAGCGGATCGAGGCGACGCCGCCGCCGCTGAAACCGCCTGTGCCGTTGAAGACGAACTGGCCCGGCGACAGGGCCGAGACGTCGATGAGGTCGCCGCCCGCCACGCCGGCGCCGTCGAACCCCACGAGCACGTCTCGCGCCAAGGCGCTCGACTCGCCGAAGGCGCGATAGACGAAGGTGTCGGCTCCGCCGCCGCCGGTCAGTCGATCCGCGCCGGCTCCGCCGTACAGGACGTCGTCGCCGGCCCCGCCGTTGAGCTGGTCGGCGCCGCCGTCGCCGTTGATGACGTCGCGGCCGCTCGAGCCGGTCAGGATATCGTTGCCGCCCAGGCCGGAAATCGAGGCGACGCCGACGACCGAGGCGAAGATGGAGAAATCCAGGGTGTTGGCGTTGGAACTGCCCCGCACCGCCTGGCCGCCGCCGTCGAACACCTCGATCGTGCTGATGTTCGCGGTCCTTTCCAGGACCGCCGCGCCGCCGGCCGGATCGACCCGCAGCGTATCCGTTCCATCGCCGCCGATCAGCGTGTCGAACTGCCCCTCGGCGGCGCGGATCAGCAGGATGTCGTTCCCCCGACCGCCGTCCACCCGGTCCGTGCCGCTGCCGCCATCGAGCGTGTCGTCGCCGGCGTCGCCGAACAGTTGATCGCCGCCGCCCAGTCCCCGGATGGTGTCGTCGCCACGCCCGCCATTCAGGGTATTGGCCCCGCTCGTGCCGGTGAGGACGACGCCCGCGGTGGTTTGGCCGTTGATGGTTATGGTGACCACCGCGATGTCGCTGATGAGGCCGTCCGAGACGGTGTAGGCAAAGCTGTCGGTCGCCGTCTGGCCGCTGGCCAGGGTGTCGAAGGCCCCGTTCGGGTCATAGGTGAAGGCCCCGGAGGCGTTCAGGGTCAGCCGGGCGCCGGAGGCGAGCGGCGTCGCGGTCCCCAGCCCGCTCGCGCCGCCATTCAGCGCGACCACGCTCAGCGCGTTCCCGTCCGGATCGCGATCCAGGCCGGCGAGGTTGGTGATGACGTTGCCGGTCAGCACGACGGCCTCGCCGGTCGCGAAGACGTCGTCGCCCGCCACCGGCGCGTCGTTGCGGCCGTCCATCCGCAAAGTCGCGGTGTTGGGCGTGGTGTTGACGCCGTCCGACACTCCGTAGCTCGCCGTGAGGGTCTCGAAGGCCCCCTGCGCCAGGTCGTTGAACTGCGACGGCGACAGCGTCAGCACGCCGGAAGGCTGGAGGCTGAAGGTCACGGCGCGCGAGGCGTTGGACGAGGTCACCGTCAGGTTCTGAACCGAGAGCGGCTGGCCCTCGGGATCGGTCGCGGCGGCCAGCAGGTTGATGTCGAGCGGGGGCGTCGCGTCCTCGTTGCTCGTTCCCGCGTTGATCGGGCTGACGGTCGGCGGCGCGTTCGAAGCGGGGGGCGTCACATTGACCGTCACCGTCCCCGCCGCGCTGCCGCCGAAGCCGTCGATCACGAAGTACTCGAAGCTCGCCGCCCCGACGAAGCCCGTGCTCGGCGTGAAGGTGACGGTTCCCGTCGCGGCGTTGAACCCCGCCGTTCCGTTGACCGCGTTCCCGACGGCGCTGACGGTGAGCGCGTCACCATCCGCGTCGGTGTCTCCGGCCAGCAGCGTCGCCGCCGCGAGCTGGAGGGGCGTATCGCGCGCGGTGGTCGCGGCCTCGGCGTCGGCGACCGGCGCGTCGTTGAGATCCACCGAGAGCACGACCTGGCTCGCCTGCGCGCCGGCCGTGGCGGCATCGGCGTCGACCTGCCGCCCCTTGCCGGCGACGTTGAGGAAAACGCCCTCGCTGGTCACGGTGAAGTCGCTCGCCGTCAGCGGCGTAGCCGCTCCCGCCTGATTGGTGAAGCCGCGCTGACTGATGATCGACACGCCGCGGACCATCGGCAGCAGCCCGTCGGCGTCGCTGAGCCGCACGCCGTTGAAGGGCTTGTCCTGGGCGCTGGCGAACGCGACATAGGCCTGGCTGAACACCGCCGGGTCGAGGGGAAACTGGATCTGGAGGGTCAGCGCGCCGAGATCGACCGCCGCAAGCCCGTACTGTCCGTTGCCGATGGCGGACGGATCGGCGTTCGGCAGGTTGGCGAATTCGACGGCGCCCTGCGTGGTGTTGACGGTGGCGGTCTGCCTCGCGCTGGCGGTTGGGTATAGCGCGTCGGGCGTCGAGCCGAAGATGTACTCCGCCGTGATGGAGCGGCCCGCGAAGGTCGCCGGTCCGGCCGGCCCCTCGGCCAGGTCGGTGACGGCCACGGTGATCGCCTGCTGAACCGCCGGCGCGATCCCGTCGGAGACGCTGACCGTCAGGGCATAGCGGTTATCGCCCCCCGTATCCCGCGGCGCCTCGAAATCCGCCGCGGCCAGGAAGCGCAGTTCGCCGGTGCCGGCATTGATCGTGAACAGCGCCCGATCGTCGCCGGCGGCGATGGCGTAGGTCAACGCATTCCCGTCCGGGTCAGTCGCGCTGATCGCGCCGACGAGCGTGCTGTTCTCAGCCATCGAGAAGGCGGCGCCGGAGGTGAACACCGGTGGCCCGTTGACGCCGTTTGGCGGATCGAACACCACGTCGACCCAGTAGTTTCCGGCGTTGTAGCTGTGGTTGGGGAACTGCACGCCGGCCCCGTAGGCATAGACGCCATTGCCGCCGACCTGGCTGCTCGCCGGAGCGCTCAGCACACCGAACGGCTCGTTGTAGGTGGTCGAGAAATAGTTGTCGGCCGCCAGGTAGTTGTTGTCGGTCTTGTAGGAGGCGATGTAGAGGGCGCCGGCCTGGATCGTGACCGGCGTCGTCAGTGTCGCGACCTGCCAGCCTGATTGACCCGGCGCGGAATTGAAGGTCACCGTCGCGAGCAGGGTTCCGTTGGCCGCCCAGAGATGCCCCTGGCGCTGGTCGGTGTCGCTGGAATCGCCGGCCGCGCGAAAATAGCGAAGCGAGGTGATCGCGCCGCCCTGCGTGGCCTGGAACTTGACGCCGAGCTCGACCGCCTGCCCGTCATTGTAAAGCTGGCCCGTGGGCGTGACCGTGGACCCGAACAGACTGAAGGTGTCCGGCGTCTGTGGCGCGGTGACCGTGACGACATCGGTGGCCAGCTGGTTGGCGGGGCGGATGTTCAGGCTGTCATCAACGGCCCGCGCCTTGATGGTGTAGACACCCTGCGTGGTCGGCGTCCAGCTGTAGGTCCAGTTCGCCGTGCCTTGCGCCACCCTCCAGTTCAGCCCGCCGTCGACCGACACCTCGATGAGGGCGACGCGACCGTCGTCGTTCGACGGGTCATTGTCGATATCGGCGGCCGAGCCGCTGATCGTTACCTGCGACAAGGCGCTGACGCTGTCGGGCAAGTCATTCAGCGTGGTGGTCGCGGCGATCCGATCATTGGAGCCGAGCGCCCGCACCAGCCCCTGCGATTGCAGGATCGCGTCCGAGACGCCGGGCTGGATGCCCATGTCGGCGAACATGTTGATAGTGAACTGCTGCAGCGTCGCCGATTGGATGTTGGCGGCGTAGGGGCTGGAATCGTGCTCGTTGCTGAGACCCCAGCTCCAGAACACGGTGCCGGCGCCGAACACCAGGGCGCCGCTTGGGGCGCGGTAGAGCGACAGGTTGTGGGTCGCCGTGCCGGGCTCCGTGCGATTGCCCTGGTCGGTCAGGATCTGGCTCCAGGGAATCGTCGTTTCCGAGAGCTTGATCAGGCCTGCGGGGCGGAAGGCGTCGACCGGCGATGAGTCCCATTCGTAGCCGAGAATGCCGGGGGCGATGTCGAGCGCACCGTTCGGTCCGACGCTGGTGTTGCGCCATACCCGCAGCCCGGCATAGGCGGCGGGCACATCGAGCGCGCCGCCGAACTCGCCCGTGCCGTCGGGGCCGAACAGCTGGCCGGTAAGCGCGTTTTCGGGCTTTGCGCCGACGGCGTTCGGGTTGCCGACAAAGCGAAGGTCGCGCCAGGTGCCGGTCCACTCGTTCGACGGGTCGACGTTGGGGTAGTCCTGCGGCCCGGCCCCCAGCGAATAGTTGAACTTGGTCTCCTTGTAGCAGACCAGTGTTCGATACTCGACGCCATCGACGATGCTGCTTTCCCAGCGCGTCTTCCAGTAGACCTCGTTGCCGCTCCAGAAGAGCAGGTTCACGCCAGCGTCACGGGCGGCCTCCACGTTGGCGCGCTGGGCGCCGGACCAGTACTCGTCATGGCCGACAGAGATGAAGGCCTTGTGGCTGGTCAGGTAGCTCGCGCCCAGGCGGTCGGTGTCCACATCCGAGAGATAGGAGACGCTGTAGCCGTTCTTCTCGAGCCAATAGAGCGCCGCGTAGTCCGCGCCGAACAGATAGTCCTGCCCGCCGGCATAGGTGCCGCCGCCGCCGCGGGTGATGAAGGGGCGGTTGTAGCTGACCGCGAACGCCCGGTCCTGGCCGGACGGGTTTTGATCCGGCGCGATGTTGGCCGGCTGGTCGAAGCCGCCGTAGAGGTTTGCACCGACCTGTCCATTGCGCCCGGCCCAGCCGTTATAGGCCTGCCAGGTGGTGTCGGAGGTCTGCAGCAGAATGTCGCTCGTGCCGCCGTCGTCGCGGACGATGAAGGGGACCTGGTTGGTGGCGCCGTTGTCCGTGCGCACCAGCTTGGCCAGATAGACCCCCGAGACGGCGTCGGCCGGCGTCGTCCAGCTGGCGCTGACCGACCAGTTGCCCGCGTCGACCAGGCCTCGGGAGTCGGTGATCGGGTCCGGTTGC
>Ga0209758_1003255_pt1 | contig 15062 bp, 13 predicted proteins | sample AraplaMF_Col_mMF_FD_184258 | JGI IMG/M metagenome (GOLD analysis project Ga0209758, IMG submission 184258) | Arabidopsis root microbial communities from the University of North Carolina, USA - plate scrape MF_Col_mMF (SPAdes) (version 2) | ecosystem: Host-associated > Plants > Roots > Endosphere... | reverse complement strand
TTCGCCCCGCGCGCCTCGGCCTCGCCAACGAAGCGGGCGAGCTGGCGGCTCCCGACCATGCCGGCCTCGTCGATGACGAACACGTCGCCGCGGCCGAGAGCATAGCGGTCGCCACTATGTGGGTTATCCCAACTGCGGGACCATGACGCCAATGTGCGGCTCTGGATGCCGGAGGTTTCCTCCAACCCCTCGGCCGCCTTTCCTGCCAGCGCCGCCCCATGGACCTGATAGCCCTGCACCCCCCACGCCTCGCGAGCTGCCGCAAGCATGGTGGACTTGCCAGCGCCGGCGAATCCGACCACGGCCGCGATGCGCTCCGGCCCGGTAATATGCTCGATCGCGTGACGCTGTTCGTCGGACAACCCTGCTGAAGGGTCGCCAGAGCTTTTCTGGATCGCTGCATCCTGGCGCTCCATGGCTCGGCCGACATGCCGCCGGTCGACGCCATGGCTCCGCGCCTGGTGCAGCCGCTCCGCCGATCGCGCCATGCCGAATTCCAGATCGACCATCTCCCGCGTCGAATACCGCGCCTTCGAAACCTCGCCCGTCTCCGGATCGATGCGCTCGGCCTGAAGCTCCACCAGCGCCGGCGATCCCATCACCGACGCAAAGGCGTTCTGGAACGTCTGCGCGTCGTCGTTGATGTAACGATGCAAGGTCTTCGCAATGTCGTGCCGATCAAACACGCTCTTCTCATTGCTGATCAGCGTCAGAACCTGCTCCGGCTTTTCCCGGATCAGCTCGGCATTGCGCAGCAAAGCCTCGTCGTCCAGCCGCGCCCGCTCGACCGTCATGCCCTGCCGCTGCATCTGCGAGGCATGCACACCCATATGCTCGGTGGGCGAAAGCTCAAGCCCGCGCTCCGCATGCGATCGATGATCGATGCGAACATCCAGCCCCTCGCGCTGAAGCTGACTATTCGCGATGCTTTCCCATGATTGCCTGATATCGCGAAGCTGCATGTCGGTCGTCGCCATGCCATTCGACAATAACCGCGCATTCTTGTGCTCTAGGTAAGTCTTCTCACCCAGGCCGGCTTCACCCACCTGCCGCGTCGTCATCATTACATGCGCATGGTAGTTCCTGATATCGCCCTGCTCATGCGGTGCATGGATTGCAAAGTCCACCGCTGCGCCATAGCGGTTCGCCAAATCCTGAGCGAAGGTCCGGGCGACCTCCAGCCGCCCTTCCGTCGACAATTCATGCGGAAGCGCAATCTCGAATTCGCGGGCGACACGGGCGTCTTTGCGATTTTCGGCAAACTCGGCGGCATTCCACAAAGCCGAACGATCCAGAGCCCAATCAGCCGAAACGCCTTCCGGAAGCACGATCTCAGTATGCTCCACCCCCTCTTTGCGGGTGAAATCATGCACAAGGCCATCGCGCTCATTGGTGAGGCGAACGGCGCAACGATAGGCGGCCGACGCCACAGCGCTACGACCGGACGACCGGGACATCGGCTTTGCGCTGAGATGGTAGATCGCCAAACGGTATTCTCCGAACCCGATGGAGGATACCAAGCGCTGACTTGCACAGCAAGTCGTAAGTGCGCCCTTCGCATTCCATCGCTGTGCTATTTCATTCCTTGGTATGGCGCAAGCGGGGCAGCCGTTTTGTCAATTTATGAGTAGAATTTTCTGGAAAGTTGAGTGTAGGGGTTGCACCTTCGCCAACCGCCAATAAAATGCGCACGAACAACAACGATCACAAGGAGTTGGAAAAATGACCGATGAAATAGATCATCTGTTCGACGCGGCAATGGCGCTTGATGCCAGACTGGCAGGAAAGATGCTGAAACCCGAAAGAGAAACAGACGGCGACACGGAAGGCTTGCCGGAAGATGCAACGGAAGTACCGCACAGCCGCGATGTAGCGGCAAGCAGAAATGGACCGACCGAAGCACATAGCGAAGGCGAATAGCGGGGAGATCTGGCGTGGCGAACGATACTGCCGGAAACTTGGCCCTGTTGATCGACGGACAATGCTTCTCCGAAGATCGTCACTGGCTTGCTCGCGGAGATTGCATGGCGTGACGAGCGTCAAACGCATCTATGGCGACTGGACAGGGCCAAACCCCAAGGGCTGGAAAGAATGCCTCCTTGAGCATTACATTCAACCAGTCCAGCAGGTCGCGGCCTCAGGCCTCGTGGACATGGAGAGCACTGGCGATCATCCAAAATCATCATGGTCAAGCTCAAGGCCGCAGCCACAGTGAAGTGAAAGGATCAACCGTGGTACGCAAATCCATCGAACTGCGTCTGGCCGAACTGGATGCGCAGCGGTCGGCGCTGAAGGCACGGCTCGGCAAACAGGAACGTGCCAACGATACGCGCCGCAAGGTGCTCCTCGGCGCGCTCGTTCTGCATCGGCTGGAGAACGCCAACGATCCGGAATTTACCAAGCGCCTCCGTGACTGGCTCCGCCGGGAATTGCCGGGCTTCCTCACCCGCGACAACGACAAGGCCCTCTTTGCTGATCTGCTCAAGCCGGAGACGCCAAGCACCGGCGCTGGCACCGGCCAAACCGAAGCGATGTTGGCATGGGGGGCGTTCAAGAACATGATGCGGGCCGCCGTGCGTGATCCCCTGTGGGCATTCCTCGCCCTCATCTCCGCACCCTTCCGAATCTGGAAACCGCTGCTCCGCGTTCTAGTTTTCCTCATCATTGCGCTATTCGTGATCGGATTCGGTGGTCGGCTCTTCCTTGAACAAATGGGGTTTGGCGTCGGCTCGATTCCGTTCATTGCACTCGATCTCGTCACGCTGCTGGTGCTCGCCGCGCTCGCCTTCCGCTTCGTCACCAATCCCCTGATCGTCCATTTCGGGGACATGGCCGATGACACCCACGGCTCGGCCCGCTTCGCCACGAACAAGGAAGTGGCTCCCCTCACCCGATCCGAATCCGGCCTGCTGATCGGCCGCGACGGCAAAACCGGAATGCTCATGCGCTATGACGGGCCGGCCCATCTGCTCACCATGGCGCCGACACGCACCGGCAAGGGCGTGGGAACCATTATCCCGAACCTGCTCACCGCCGACCGCTCCGTGATCTGCATCGACCCCAAAGGAGAGAATGCGAAGATCGCCACCCGCGCCCGCCAATCTTTCGGCCCGGTCCATGTCCTCGACCCCTTCGGCGTCACCGGCATGACCTCAGCCGCGTTCAATCCGCTCGACACACTAGATCCTGATGGACTCGATGTCGCGGAAGATGCCAGCACCCTTGCCGACGCCCTCGTGTTCGACGAACCGGGCATGGCTGCCGAGGCCCATTGGAACGAGGAGGCCAAGGCGCTCGTTGCCGGTCTGATCCTCAAGATCGTCGCCGTGGAATCTCCCGGCCGGCGTCACCTCGGTACGCTGCGCGAATATCTCACCCTCGCGCCCGAACGTTTCGCCGCCCTGATGAAGCGCATGCAGGATATGGACGAAGCCGGTGGCCTGATCGCCAGGGCGGCAAACCGTCACCTCGGCAAGTCCGATCGCGAAGCCGCCGGCGTGCTGTCGGCCGCGCAGCGCCATACTCATTTCCTCGATAGCCCACGCATGATCGCCGTGCTTGGCCGATCCGATTTCCGTTTTGGCGATCTCAAGCGCCGCAACGTCTCGGTGTTCCTCGTCCTGCCGCCTGATCGCCTTTCGACCTATTCACGCTGGCTGCGTCTGCTCGTCACCCAAAGCCTGCTCGACATGGCTCGAGATCCCGCAAAGCCGGCCGTGCCCGTCCTCTACCTGCTCGATGAATTCGCCTCTCTCGGCCATCTGGCTCCCGTCGAACGCGCCATGGGTCTGATGGCTGGCTATGGCGTTCAACTCTGGCCAATCCTTCAGGACGTCCACCAGCTGCGCGCCACTTATGGGCAGCGCGCCGGCACATTCCTTTCGAACGCCGGCGTGCTTCAGGTCTTCGGAGTCAACGATCACGACAGCGCCCGCCTCGTTTCCGATCTGCTCGGACAGGAAACAGTCGTCTTCCAAACTATGGCCCGCGCTCTCGATTCCGAAAAAACTGGAACCTCCTACAGCCAGCAGCACACGGCGAGGCCGCTGCTTACTCCCGACGAGGTGCGCAATCTTCCGGAGAACCTTGAACTTCTATTCTTGTCCGGACAGCGCCCGATCGTCGCCAGCAAACTACGCTACTTCGCAGACGGTGAATTCAGGAACTTGTTTGACGTAGCATGAAGGGAAGCGATATGAAGAATGCTACCAGGCGGCGAGCTGGCTTATCTCAATGAGTAATTGAGCAAGCGGCAAGCAGTGCCGATGAGCTTGGTGCGGCCAGCGATTTCTGACCGGCGGGCCGATGATCAGGAGAAAATATGTTTCGTTATCTCGCGCGTCGCTATGATCGCAAGCAAGTATTGAAATCACTCGAACGCCAGCAGCGCACTAGCCATAGAGCGGCTGGATTTGCACATGAGCCTTCCCTCGCGTTTACGGTTAATGAAGCCGACGACACCCATATCGATCGCAAATTGGCGTTCACAAACCTTTCTGAGGGAGAGCTATTTTTTGCTCCGATACTGCCTTCTATACCGATCAAGGAGGAACCAAATAGTGTTGTCTTTCAGTCTGATATCAAAACATCAGACGACAATAACGACAGATTCGAATGCGTAGTCACCGATAGCGGGTCGAAAGACCATGCGCTTGTAGTGTTTCATCATTGGTACGCGCGGAACAGATACACCAAGTTCGCGAAGTTCTTCGCTGCAAGAGGAATAACGGTCGTTGAAGCGACCCTCCCCTACCATTTCGGACGTGCTAGCGACGATTACTCTGAGGAGCAATTTTTCAACGCGAGTGTAGGCCGTACGGTCCGATCGATGAGGCAGGCAGTCTTGGATGGCCGAAAGATCGTTCGCTGGCTTGACCGTCGGGGCTATGAGAAGATCTCTGTTGTGGGCATGTGCTTAGGCGGCACGGTGGCTGGTCTGATCGCGGCACAGGAAAACAAAGTCGATAAAGCGGTTCTGATGGTAGCGCCAACAAGCCCTGCCGAACTTGTTTGGACCGCAGAAACCATGCAGTCGTTAAAAGGCCGATTCCAACCCGCTATGTCACTCGAAAACCTCGAAACCGAATGGGGCCTCATCAATCTGGAGATGCATCAGTGGGGTCTTAGCCGTGGCCGGCTGGACATGATGTTTGTCCTTGGCAAGGATGACCTGATAGCGCGTCCAGAGAATTCAAACCGCGTGATAGAGCGACTGAAGGCATGCCACAGACCGCCGACGGTGGTGCGCCTGAATTGTGGGCACTCGTCTGTTGGTATGTTCCCCTACAATATCATTGCAGCCAGAAAGGTGCTCCGATTTTTGAAGGAAACTCCAACCTTGGCTGAGCTGTGGGAAGTGCGCGGGTTCCGTTACGATTTCAGTGGAGTCTAATCCGGCTACTTCTGAGCCGCTGGGAGAGCGCGTTGCGCGGTCCTCGATCTCGACAAAGCACCTGCCGAATTGCCTCTGGACGCTCCCCTCCGGCAGGGCCAGCGCCCCGCTTGCCGCGAAGCTCAACAGTTGATCGCCTTAAAAGGCCCAGTCGGCCCGAAGCTGCGATTTTGGCCAAGTGAAGAACAGAGGCGGAACGCGGATTTACGCGGGCCTGCTTTATGCGTCTGATTGCTCATCGACGCTCACCAGTGCCCGGTAAACAGTCATCCTAGAAACATTGAGATCACGCGCGACACTGGCCTTGCTTGCGCCGGCGGCAATTCGGCGTCGGATTTCGTCGCCGTCAACGTTTTTCTTCCGGCCCTTATAGACGCCTACGGCTCGTGCCGCCTCGATCCCGGCGCGCTGGCGATCCTTGATGAACTTAAGTTCCATGTCGGCGACCATGCCGAGGATGGTGATCACCATCCTTCCCATGTCACCGGCGGTCGTGACTTCCGGCTCGAGCACCCGCAACGAGGCTCCCTTTTCCTCAAGCTCATGGACCAGGTTCAGAACATCGCGTGTGGAGCGGCCGAGCCGATCGAGGCGCAAGACGACAAGCTCGTCGCTGGCGCGCAGGAACTGCATGATCGTCTCAAGCTCCGTGCGTCCGGTTCGCGATGCGCCCGATCCTGTTTCCGAACGAATGATTTCACAGCCCGCGGCCTTCAGCCGGGCGACCTGGATGTCGAGATCCTGGTCCGTTGTGCTGACGGGCATATCCGACGCGGGTCATTGGAGGGAATCCGTCACATTCGTTCTTCTATCGTCACATTGATGATAAATCCACCCTTTTGTGACATGTCGCATATGTCACTTTCGATCGTCACACAGACCCCGAATCATCGTCGCGCTCGAACAGGCGATCGCATCCCCTGCCCTGTTCGGACTTACCGAAGCTGAAATTGCCTACAAGTTGCAAAACATAAAGAGGGTGATGGCTATATCTGACGGCGCCATAGGGACCGTGCACACCCTGGAAACCGCATTGGGGAGATTAACGCCCGAAGAACGAGAATCGTCCCGGCGCTGACGTACCGGGGCATTGTCACGGGCGGCCCTCCGGCTCTCTACCGCCCAACTGAAAGAGCGTTCGCCTCCGGGCCGGACGCGACTATCGTCGCGCAATCAGGCGATCGCCTGTAACCCCTTGTTCCGTATAACAGTCAGCAAACGCAGAGCAGGACCGCTTGGCCTTTTAACGCCGCGTTCCCAATCTGACACCAGCCCCTTGCTAACGTTGAGATATCGGGCAAACACCGGCTGAGAAATGCTCTCGCGCTCACGGATAGTGCGAATTTCCTCCGGGGTTAGCGGCTCCACGGTTGTCAGGCACCCTTCATCAAATTCACGCATCGTCTGTTTGTCGATTGCGCCGGACTCGTAGAATCCCTCCATCATTTCATGGACGGCTGCCAGTGCCTCACTCTTGTAAGTCTTTGTCATCGCATTTCACCTCTAGCATTCGACCCGCATCGACTTCCGCTTTCATTTGCGCGTCTGTAAATCCCAAGACGAGTTTCGCGGCCTTTTTCATGTAAGCTTCATCCCCAGCATCGAGATTGGCCATATCACTCTTCGCAAACCCGAATGCAAAGACCGCTCTCGTTTGCGCTCGAAAGAAAACCAGTGTCCGGAATCCGCCAGACTTCCCAGCGCCGGGCCGAGCAACGCGCTGCTTGATAAGGCCAGCTCCTAGATCGGCATCAATCTGGCCGCGTTCGGCGCGCGCAACAGCCTCACAAAGCATCGCGTCAGAGATTTTCTCTTTCCGGGCAAACTTCTGAAACCAACCGTTTTTAAAAACTCTCACGAGATTTCCTACACCCTAAATATAACACCGAGCGTTACACTTCAAGAGAGTCACTTCGCATCATTCCTAAGAGCAGCGACTGCGCGCTCGATGGTCTCAGCCAGCGTGATCTCATGCTGATCCGCATAGTTGTAAATCGCCTCGATCGTCTCTGCCCGAAGGCGTGTAGCGAATTGTTCTGTACGTCCTGTTTTTCGACGTGTTCTACGGGTGGCTCGAATGGGAACTGCTGTTTCGGAAGCGGAAGCCTTGGGCGTTTCTCGGAACCCTGCAGCTCTGGTGGCAGCCTTCACAGCATCGCTGTCGACAGGCGGCGCTGGCGTATCGTTTAGATTTCCGAAATCGAGGGTCGCTCGCTTCTTGTCTTCGCTACTCATGCACCCTCTCCTTTCAAAACGTTGATAACTGCCTGAGCAAATTCGCGACCATTTTCCTTGGCGCTCTCCAATCCCGACACATCGGATCGTTCCAGATCGTGAAGAATTCCGCCAAGAGAAAACAACGCCCGGTACGCGGCACGGTCAATAAGAGTTGCAGGTAAAACTGGTATGGCCGCGTCGGAAAACTGCCGGTCGATATCTCGCGCGGTCCGCTCGCGAATAGCTGGCGGGACGCGCGTGAAGAAAACCCTGTAAGGAATCTCCCGATTGGCAACCTTCCGCATCTGGTGAACCAGCTTCACGGACTTAGCGGCCTCTGACGCGTCAAGAACGGAGCTTTGGAGCGGAATTAAAACGAGATCCGAACGGGCAATCGCAAAACCAATTCGGTCGGTGGCGGTTCCTTCCAGATCAACAATGACAAAATCGGCGTTTGCCCGGGCTTCCTCGATCGTATCGATGATGGTTTCGGCGGAATCGTCAATCATAAGCTGCAGTGTTTCCGGCGTCCCCTTCAGGTGGGCCCAGGCTTCAAGCGGGCGGTTGGGGTCGGCGTCGATCAGAACCACCTTGCGACCGGCGGCAGCGAATTCGCCGGCAAGTACGACAGCAGATGTTGTTTTCCCGACTCCGCCTTTGCTCGACACGAATGAAATGACTGGCATGAAGCATCTCCAAAACTGCTAATCAGCAGAAAGCTAGCAGATGTGTATTTACAAACAATTTACATGCAGCTTGCTATCAGCCAATAAAAAGCTAGCAGCTTACAAGCTGCTAAATTGTTTTATCCGGCCTTTCTTCCCCACCCTTTTCAAAAGCCATAGGACATCGACAGCACGTGCGATGGTGCGTTTGGGCGTGTCGCAAAGTTTTCTGTTAACGCGGATTTGAGATTTGGATGGTGAAACGGCGCTCCGATTTGTTGGAGCGCGGTTTCATGATTCTGAATGCGATTGCCGAAAAACTTAAACGCCAGTCGAAGGACGATTTCAAAGGCCGGTATCGCGATCTCGAGGAAATGTTCAAGGAACGCGGCTTCGAGGTGGATCACAGCAGCGTCAATCGTTGGGTGTTGGCCTATGCGCCGATGATTGAGAAGCGGTTGCGCCAGTTCCGGAGACCGCATTGTGGTTCGATCCGGGTCGATGAAACATACGTGAAAATTCGGGGTCAATGGCGCCATCTGTACCGGGCTATCGATAAACACGGCAATCCGGTGGATTTCCTGCTCACCGCAAAGCGTGACCTCGACGCTGCCAAGCGTTTCTTTCGCAAGATGCTGAAGGATGAGCCTTTGCTTTCACCCGGCAAAATCGGCACAGATGGTGCCAATACCTTTCCTTCAACGATCAAAACCTCGGTCGAAGAGGGGCTGCTCCATCCTGATCCCGTGCATTATGTCACCAAGCACCTGCAGCAAGGCATTGAAAGCGACCATTTTCGGGTGAAAAAGAACATGCCGAAAATCGGTGGGTTTCGATCATTCAATTCAGCCCGGCGAACGATCGCAGGTTTCGAGGCGATACTGTGGTTGAGGAAGGGCTTAGGCTTTTCTGGCGGCTGGACCGTCAACGATCAGAATGATCTGCTTGCGCGCCTCTTCGGACTTCAAAAAGTTAACAAAGCATGAAAATGACGCCGTTCATGGGATAACTGCGAGCCGCAGAAATGTTTGCGACAGCCCCATCTCAGGGCATTCAGCTTCAAGCACCAAGCTTATCGTGACTATCTTCCGATCCGCTTTAGCCCGTCGAGTTCCTTTGACGAACGCCAATTGGAGCAAGCTTTGCCTTTGGATGAAGAGTGGCGCACGCGAGCTCGCATTTTCCTGCGTCCCCACGCAGGTCTGTCCGCTGAGCAGGCCGCGGTAGTGAGCAAAGAGTATGGTTTTTCAGGTGAGCTGCTAGTGGTAGTGGTTCGCCAGGCGATGGAATTTTATCTGAAACGCCGATGGCGTCTTGAGGAGAAAAACGCGCGATTGCAGATTGTGAAAATTGAACATGAGCCTTGGGACGACGGAAGGGAAGGTTAAGAGACCATCCCCTCCCAGCTCGATCGGTTGGTAAATTGAAGCCGGGTACGCAAGGCGAGAGTGTCCGGCTCGCATATCAATGCGTATTGGAGTGGGCTTTGTTTAAATGAGCGCCGCACACCCTTTACAGCCTTTCGGCAAAGTCACGGATTCGTTGCATAATCTCCGAGAACGTTGGTCGCCTCAAATAGTATAGCGAGCGCGTGCTCTCATAAGCTCTCTCATATTCAGCGAAAATCGATGGTTCCAGAAGGCCGAAGGCAGGATTGATTGTTAGGTCCCGTTCTTCCGATCGAAAACGTCTTTCCTCATGGTCGAGGTACGGTTGGCTTCCCACGAACGCCTGGACATCGGCGTTTCCAAGTAAACAGAAAATGTCATAGTAATGGCGCAGAAAATTCACCGGAAATTCGCCGGTAAGTCTCTGTGTGCGATACTTTGTGGAGATCGTCTGGAGCTTTTCAACAAGCGTATACCCCGGGTGATAGCACAGGATGCCCAGCGCACGATTGTCGATGATGTCGACCGTATCCACTGCATAGTCATAGGCCCAAGAACTGATGTCCGCCGCCTCGTTTGGTGTGACGTCGTCGAAACCAACTTCGAGAAGGACACCGTCCTTGAGATCGACGGCTTCCGTTGAAGTCGGTTTGTAGAGCAAGCGGATGCCACCACTACGAAATTTTACATCGTCGAACGCCCGATCACGCTCGACCACCTCAATTCCATTGATCGAAATATTATGAGCAAGCCAGTCGTAGAACGTTTGCCGGCTCTCGACCTGCTTCGGTTTGTTCTGGTTGCGGCCAGTTGCGACGCCGAGCGTCTCTGGAGGGTCTATCCGAAGATCGATGTCTTCCGAGAACCTCTCTATAAGGCCGAAGCCCTTGGATAGCGACGTTCCGCCTTTAAGCTCAAATTGAAATCCAGCCTGCTTCAGGCTGAACAGGCAATGCATGATCCAATAGTCTTTTTCGACCAAGGCGGGGATGATCCCCATATCTTCGCCGACAATCCTGATCAGGTCCGCGAACTCAGGATGGCGGTGAAGATATTCAGGCATGCAACTGCGCTTGCTCTTCGAGGACTTCGCTGAAGAACCGCTTGGCCCGTACTCCGCCGTAATCATCAACCGCTCGCTTCAGCGCACTCGAGTCCAGCGCCTTGGCTTTGGCTTTCACCTGTTTGAGGACCACGCTTTCGCCTTCAGCGAGGCGTTTGACGTTGTTCACGAGATCGACCAGCAGGAATTCCTTGCTCAGCGTTTCGGGGAACTCAGCCTTCTTGCGAAAGTCATAGAGGCGGTTGCCGAGCTTGAACTGCCCATGACGCTTTCTGTTGTAGACAACGGTGTGATTGTAGAGCTGGGTCGTCCCAACGCCGAGGGCATTATAAGCATTCGGTGTCGTCAGCAAAAATCTCTTGTCTTTGAGAAAGGCTTCAACCAGATCTTTCTCGTCGGCCGGAGCTTTACCGAATGCCGTCTGTTTCGGTCGCAGATAGACCCCTGCGGAAACTTTCGTCAGCTCGCCCGCATCCACAAGCGCGCGCAAATCGCGATCGACCGCCGCAGACCATTTTGTGAGGTCTGCACGCCGGTAGACTTTGCCTGGCGTTAATCGCCTTTTCAACTCATCGAGTTTTGCCATCGTGTTTCACCTCGACCCCAATGTAGTTCATTGATCAAAACCTGCAAGTTTGTTTATCCAAAATTCATGCAAAACCTACTGCATGTTGCTTCTCCCAATTTTCCAGGTCGTCAGTGGCTTCCGGGCCGGACTGTCCTCGACCCGAAGAGCACACGCCGGCAAAGGGTGAAAGAGTTCTTCATCCATTTTGTCAGAGCCAGCCATTGCTCCCAATCAGGGGGCTATCAAAGAGTTAGTTGACGCAAGCGGGACGGCGCCTGAGAACTTCGCGACCTTCGACGATACCGGGAGCTGGCGAGGCGCTACAGTTTTGAGAGCTTCCACAACATCCACTGGCAAATGGAAGGCCGTGACGGCGGATCATGGCGATGAGTCCAGAGTGTCGCAGGTCAGCGGGAGTTGGCGTGCGTGAGGGAGTGGAGCAACATGTTCTTATTTCTTCATGCTAGGACGCTTAACCTCCGCCGATTTGCTTTCCGCTTGGAGGTCTTCGATTAGATTCTCGATGAAGTTGATATCGGTATCGAACTCATCTGGGGTTGGGACAGAAACCGTTGCGGATGCCGGATTATCGTGACTGTAGGTGTTGACGCGCGACATTCCTTCATGAAACCGGATCGCCAGCGCGTCGGAAAGATGGACAAAACGCAGTTTTTGCGTCTCGATGCGATCAACACCGCGGCGCACGACATCGCAGAAAATGAACTCCTCCACCAGCCGCTCATATGTATCGCGCAGGCGCCCGTAGAGGTTCTTGATCGCAAACTCGTAGTCGGCGGGACTGACCGAATGCTGTTTGCGTACCGGGGCAAAGTCATTCTTGATCGGACCGAGTCTTTTGGAAACAGAAAGACCCCTCCATGCAACGCCCGCTGGGTCGATCTTACCGGCATTTGCTCCGTCCGAAAACAAACCGATGGTGGCCGTCTTGATCCCACGATCATCAGCCTCGCGGCATAGATCGTTGAAGAATATTAGGTCGTGTGTGAAAACGATGACTTGGCGGCTTTTGGCCTCCTCTGCGATACGCGCAGCGACCTTAAGTCCGCGGTCGCGGTCAAGCGACGATACCGGGTCATCGATGACGATCGGTCCCGAGCCCTCCGTCACCGTGACCTCGGTAAAGAAGGCGGCGAGCGCCAACGCACGTTGCTCGCCTTCGCTCAGTATCTCTGACGTAAGCTTGGCCAGCGCTGTACCGGTATTGGTTTGGAATGAGGCTTTGGTCTGCCCGCTCTTCCTCGCCAGCCCGATTTTAAGGTGGGTGATGTCGAGATAACCGCGTTCCTCATCGAACCGATCAGACACCACCATTGGTCAAATGGAGATCGATCAGTTCGTTTGCCTTATGCGTGATTCCCTTCGTGTTGACCTCTGTGAGGGCAGCTGCGAAGCGGCCGTCGTCTTGCAGCAGGTTACGGCGTTTGATGAGGCGATCTTTTGCTGCGGATAACACCTTGCGGTCCAATCGTTCGTTCTGCTCCGCAACAATCTTCTGCCGTTGTTCGATTTCACCTGACTGGGCGAGCGCTTCCGCTTCTTTCAGCAGGGCCGCACCTAATTCTGTCAAGCTCGCCACAGTAGATGCCAGTAAGCTTTGGGAACCAGACGTTTCCTGCTTCCCTGTCAAGATGGTCACAGCCACTTCGCGCCGCTGTTCAACGCCGGATTTGAACAAAGCAACTGCCGTAGCAACGTTGTCGTTGCGCTTGCGGAGTTGATCCAGTCGGGTCGCCCAGTCCTTCGCCGCCATGACGGTGAGTTGCGGTAAATCTGTGAAGGTCTTCTCGACCACCAATTCCGCGGAGTTTGCCTCGGTGGCAAGGGCTCCGGTGACGAAGGTCTCGAATCGGGTCATCCGCTCGGAAGCCTCCCCGAGCAAAGGTTGCTGGCACAGCACACAGCTGGCTGGTTGGGCCGCCTCCACCAAAACCGGATATTCCGCATCCGGATAGGCGTCAGAAATGGAATACTCTCGCGCAGCCAGCCACAATCGGCGCCATGTTTCGCCACCGATACCTGGTAAAGGGTCACTTGCGAAAAGTTCGGCAGCCTGAAACCCGGCGGCTTTGCGTGCCTCGCGCGCACTCTTGTGGATGCTCCTATAATGGTCGAGCTTTGCATCCATAAGGGCTCCCTCGAACCCCTCAAATTCAGCAATCAGGGTTTTAATCCACGCGGCCAGGGCGGTGATGTCGGCAGCCGAAGCTACGCTGGCAGCAAGCAAAGTGGAAAGTTCGCCGAGACGTTTTTCGTCATCCGCCGAAAATATCGTTGCCTTGGCAATCTGCTCGTCCGTGGTCTTGGCACCGACCGTATTGTTAAACGCTTGCGCTTTTGTATCGCGCGCCTGCGCGAAAGCGACCGTCAGGAGGTTGATCTGGTCGGTGACCGGCTTGCGCTCGGCATCGAGGTGCTCCTTCAGGACAAGGCAGAGTTCGTTAAGCTTGTGTGGAAGGGCGAGGCCGAAGGGCAGGAATTGAATGTGGTTGCCTGAGTCAACATAAAGCTGTGCGGCGCTGGTATCGAAAACTGCGACCTGAAGGAGGTCCTCTTGTGCTGCGGCACCTGCCGTCCAGGTTATGGGGACATCACCGGCGCCAAGATCTATGACAATCTCGGCTGTTTGTGGACCACCCGACGAACCGTAGACATCAGCCAGAACTTTGAGTTTGGCTGCATTTTCTATCCGTGTCCGGCACGCGGTTCGAAAAATCCGAACGAATCCGCTCTTCCCGCTACCATTCTTGCCGTAAGCGACTGTCAACCCGGCGGGTTCAAAGGTCAGGTTCGCTGACGGCACAAGGCGGTTGACGTTTGTGACTTTGCGTATTGATTTCAATTGAAGCGGCTGCCCACTTCCTGCACCTGTGAGATGCGTCTTGTTCAATGCAACGGGTGCAGCTGGCGCGGCAGTGAACGTGAAACCGACTTTGTGTTTGATCAGGTTTAGAATTTCTTGATGATCGTTGGCTGTCAGGACTGGCGAATTAGCCAAGCGGCGCAATGCATCCTGCCGCCATGGTGCCAGTTTGGTCGCCGACCAGAGTAAAATATCTTCTATCGCCCCCACAATTGCCTCCCCTTTTTTAGAGAACTATCCAACAACTCCCGGAAAAGTCGAAGTGAAAAATACTTCTCGTTATGTTTGTGGGCGTTCGCGTTTGCCGCTGGCTCCACGATGTCTGGTTCTGCGATTTCGCATTTATTGGGACCCATTGAATTTGAAACAGTAGCGCGGCGAGCATCAGTTGTTCGATAGCGATCTCTTGCCGACCTCCCCGTGAATTTAAGAATGCCGCTAAACAGCAGCGCGTCGAAAAAACATGGAAAGGCGCCTTGGACAGGGATTTTCCCTAACCAGCATGAATTAACACAACCTATAGACGCTCACCACAAGATCATATTCAATAGCGACCTAGAGTTAGGTGGGGGCACCAAATGCAATCGATAGATCTTCTGGATCAAGCTGAGGACATCCTCGTGTCTGAGGGGCAGAATCCCAACTGTAACCATTAGTCCCGACGTCGTCGGATCTATAAATTATGCGTCCTGGCAGAATTCTGTACCCGTCCTGCGGGCCGTCAAAATTACGAATGACACGGCGGAAACTCTTAGGCTCAAGACTCGTTAAATCACATCCAGAAGATGACGGCTGCAGCGATGCATATGCTTGAGAAATAGGTGTGTGCGCAGCGGTCGTATCGGGTGTGAATCCGCCTCCAGTCCTTGAGCCTGCCGAACATGTTTT
>Ga0209758_1003251_pt1 | contig 15069 bp, 11 predicted proteins | sample AraplaMF_Col_mMF_FD_184258 | JGI IMG/M metagenome (GOLD analysis project Ga0209758, IMG submission 184258) | Arabidopsis root microbial communities from the University of North Carolina, USA - plate scrape MF_Col_mMF (SPAdes) (version 2) | ecosystem: Host-associated > Plants > Roots > Endosphere... | reverse complement strand
AGGTGCCCGACCTCGTCGGCCGCAAGGCGGGCAACGAGAACGCCTGGTGCCCCCCGAACGCACAGCACGCGCTGCGCCAGGCCAAGGTGCTCGGCGACAACGTGGTCTCCGGTATGCGGGGCTTCCCGCAGAAGGAGTACAGCCACGCGAACAAGGGCGCGGTGGCGGGCCTCGGCCTCCACAAGGGCGTCGCGATGATCGTCATGGGCAAGATGAAGATCAAGCTCAAGGGACGTCTCGCCTGGTACATGCACCGCGGTTACCACGGCATGGCGATGCCGACCTGGAACCGGAAGATCCGGATCTTCGCCGACTGGACGCTGGGCATGTTCCTCAAGCGCGAGGTCGTCTCCCTCGGCGCGATCGAGTCGCCGCGCGAGGAGTTCTACGAGGCCGCCAAGCCGGCGCCCGTCGCCGCCGCGGTCAAGACCGAGGAGAAGGCCAAGGCCTCCTGACCTCGCGTCCCCTCCCCGGCAACACCCGAAAGGGGCCGCCCGCCATCCGTGGTGCGGGCGGCCCCTTTCGGCGTGCACGCAGGCTTTTTGCCCAGCTGTAACGCCAACGGGGGACTGCGGGGCGGCCCTACAGGTGTTTACGTGGTGTAGAGCATTCCGGGATCGCTCTCCCCGAGCTCTCGACTGTGTTCGAGCAAGGGGACGCCCCTATGGGAGGTGTGCACCATGGCCGACGCCGCGCCGCGGCTGAAGAGCCTCGTGGAACAACTGCTGGGAGCCCCGCTCCCCGTGCGCATCCGCGCCTGGGACGGTTCGGAGTCCGGGCCGCCGGGCGCTCCCGCCCTCGTCGTGCGCAATCGCCGTGCCCTGCGCCGTCTTCTGTGGAAACCGGGCGAGTTGGGCCTCGTCCGGGCCTGGGTCTCCGGGGATCTGGGGATCGACGGTGATCTGTACACCGCCCTCGACCTCCTGGCGGGCCTCATCTGGGAGCGCGGCGAGGACGCCCGCTCCCTCGGCCAGGCGGCCCGCGACCCGCAGGTCCGCGCCGCGGTACGCGGCCTCGCCAGGATGGCCGGGCCCTTCCCGCCGCCTCCGCCGCCTCCCGAGGAGGTCCGCAGAGTCCGCGGCCACCTCCACACCCGGCGCAGCGACCGACGCGCCATCAGCCACCACTACGACGTAGGCAACGACTTCTACGAGATCGTCCTCGGCCCGTCGATGGTGTACTCCTGCGCCTACTGGGCGGGTCCCGGTTCCACCCTCGAGGACGCCCAGCGCGACAAGCTGGAACTGGTCTGCCGCAAGCTGGACCTGAAGCCCGGTCAGCGGCTCCTCGACGTCGGCTGTGGCTGGGGCTCCATGGCCGTGCACGCCGCTCGCGAGTACGGCGTGAGCGTCGTCGGCATCACCCTCTCCCAGGAGCAGGCCGTGTTCGCCCGCAAGCGGGTCGCCGAGGAGGGCCTGACCGATCGCGTGGAGATCCGGGTGCAGGACTACCGCGACGTCACCGACGGCCCGTACGACGCGATCTCCTCCATCGGCATGGCAGAGCACGTGGGCGCCGAGCGCTATCTGGGGTATGCCCGGGATCTGTACGCCCTGCTCAAGCCGGGCGGGCGGCTGCTCAACCACCAGATCGCGCGGCGGCCCCAGAAGGACGAGTCGGCCTACTCGGTCGACGTGTTCATCGACGCCTACGTCTTCCCCGACGGCGAGCTCGCGCCCATCGGCAGCACGGTGACTCAGTTGGAGCGTGCCGGGTTCGAGGTCCGCGACGTGGAGAGCCTGCGCGAGCACTACGCCCTGACCCTGCGCCGCTGGGTCGCGAACCTCGAGGCCGAGTGGGTGCGGGCGCAGCGCCTCACCAGCCCGGGTCGGGCCCGCGTCTGGCGCCTCTACATGGCCGCCTCCGCGCTGTCCTTCGAACACAACCGCATCGGCGTCAACCAGGTCCTGGCGGTGCGTTCGCCCGAGTCGGGCGCTTCGGGCATGCCCCTGCGCGCCCGTACCTGGGGCGGGTGACCTTCCCGGGCACGGCGAAAGGGCCCCGTTCCGACTGCGGAACGGGGCCCTTTCGGTAGGTCGTCACTCCGACTTGATCGCCGTGAGCATGTTCAGACGGGCCGCGCGGCGGGCCGGCCACAGGGAGGCCAGCACACCCACCGTCGCCGCCAGGAGGAGGAAGACGGCCATGCGCCCCCAGGGCAGGATCAGCTCGTAGGTCGCCAGCTTCGTGCCGAGCAGTTCACCGGCGGCCCAGCCGAAGAACACCCCCAGGCCGACACCGAGCACACCGCCGAAGAGCGAGATCACAAGGGACTCCAGCCGGACCATCCGCTTGATGCCCCTGCGGTCCAGTCCGATCGCACGGAGCATGCCGATCTCCTGCGAGCGCTCGAAGACCGACATGGCAAGGGTGTTGATGACGCCGAGCACGGCGACGATCACGGCCATGGCCAGCAGGCCGTAGAGCATGTTCAGCATCAGCGTGAACATCTGGCCGATCCTGTTGGAGATGTCCTTCTTGTCCATGATCCTGATGGCCGGGTTGTCGCCGAGCGCCTTCACCAGCGCGTCCTTGGCCGAGGCGGTGGCCCCGCCGGACGTCTTGACCAGGACCTGCATGTCGGACGGCTCGCTCTGGTGCGGAGCGAGCGTCGCGGTGTCCAGCATGATGCCGCGCATCATCTCGGTGCTCCGGTAGACACCGGCGACCGTCAACTGCTGCCTCTTGCCGTCCTCGTAGGACACCGTGAACCGGGAGCCGGCCGTCCAGTGGTGGGACGTGGCGGTGTCGTGGTCGACGACGACCCGGGTGCCGCCGACCTCGAAGGTGCCGGCGTCGACCGTCAGCGCGGTCAGCTTGCCGATGGTGGCGCCGTCGACGCCGGTCAGGAACTCGGTCTCGCCGTTGATGCGCGAGGGCGCGTTGCGCAGCGGGCTGGTCGCGATGACGCCGTCCGCCGACTTCAGTCTCTTCTCCACGTCGGGCGAGAGGTCATTGCCGTTCGCCATCGTCACCGCGTAGTCCGCCTTGAGGGCGGAGGACGCCATCTTGTCGATCGCGGTCTGCAGGCTTCCCGCCATCACCGTCAGAGCGGTGATCAGGGTCAGGCCGATCATCAGGGCCGAGGCGGTGGCGGCGGTGCGCCGCGGGTTGCGCACCGAGTTCTGCCGGGCCAGCTTCCCCGCGACCCCGAAGACACGCAGCACAGGGGCCGCGGCCGCGATCAGCGGGCGGGACAGCAGGGGGGTGAGGACGAAGACGCCGATGACGAGGATCGCCGCGCCGAGCCCCATCGGGCCCTGGGCGTCCGAGGCGTTCAGTGTGGTGCTGTAGAGGATGACGGCGACGCCGGCCGAGGCCAGCAGGGCGCCGATCGTGTTCCGGAGCAGCAGGGACTTGGCGGTGGCCTTCGCGTGCAGGCTGCCCATGGCGGCGACCGGCGGGATCTTCGCGGCGCGCCGGCCGGGCAGCCAGGCGGCGAGCATCGTGATCAGGATGCCCACGACGAGGGCCGTGGCGACGGTTCCCGGGCTGACGATGAGCGGACCGTCCGGGATCGTGCCGCCGAACCGGCTCACCAGGGTGCGCAGTCCGGCGCCGATGCCGATGCCGGCCACCAGACCGGTGACGGCTGCGACCGCGCCGACCACGAACGCCTCGATGAGCACGGACCGGGTGACCTGGCGGCGGGACGCGCCGACCGCGCGCAGCAGGGCCAGTTCCTTGGTGCGCTGAGCGACCAGCATGGTGAAGGTGTTGGCGATGATGAAGGTGCCGACGAACAGCGCGATGCCCGCGAAGACCAGCAGGCCCGTGCGCAGGTCGCGCGTCGCCGCGGCGATCTGCTGCGCCTGGTCGTCGGCGAGTTGCTTGCCGGTGGTGGTGGAGGCGACATCCTTCGGCAGGATCTCGTCGAGGGCGTTGCGCAGCGCGATCTGGCTCGTCCCGGAGGCGGCCTTCACATCGATCTCGTCGTACGAGCCGTCCTTGTGGAACAGGCGCTGGGCGGTGGCCGTGTCGAAGAGGGCGAGGCTGCCGCCCGCGGCCACGTTGCCGTCGTCGGTGGTGAAGACGCCGGCGACCTTCGGCGTCAGCACGGGGCCGTCGATGGAGAGCCGTACCGTGTCACCGACCTTGTACCCGGCGCGCTTCGCGGTCTCGGAGTCGATGAGGACCTCGTCCTGCCCCTGCGGCGCGTGTCCGTCGACGATCGGATACCGGGGGTCCTCGGTCCCCCAGTAGTTCCCGCCCTGGGACTGGAAGTCACCGCCGATGAGCTTGCCGTCCTTGTCGGCGATGGCGGTGAAGCCGCTGACGACCCCGATGGCGGTGCCGGCGCCCGGTGCCTTGGCGGCCTTGTCCAGGAGCGCCGGTGTCAGCCGGGGTTGCTTGGCGATCGTGTCGCCGTGGGACGCCCGGCCCTCCGGCCGGATCGCCACGTCGACCTGGTCGAGGCCCTTGGCGGAACTCTTCTGGTAGGCCTCGGAGATGGTGTTGGTGAACACCAGGGTGCCCGACACGAAGGCCACGCCGAGCATCACGGCGAGCACGGTCATGAGCAGCCTGGCCTTGTGCGCGAGCACGTTGCGCAGGGCGGTACGGAACATTTCTCTGTCCAGGGCTGGGGGTGCGGTGGATGGGTGGCCCCGAGGGGCGGGCGGGGGCGGGCCCCGAGGGGATGTGCGCCCGGCGTCAGCTCGTGCGGCCCTTGGCGTCGAACCGCTTCATCCGGTCCAGCACCGCCTCCGAGCTCGGCTCGTGCAGTTCGTCCACGATCCGCCCGTCCGCCAGGAAGATCACCCGGTCCGCGTACGCCGCCGCCACCGGGTCGTGGGTGACCATCACCACCGTCTGCCCCAACTCCCGTACGGAGTTGCGCAGGAAGCCCAGAACCTCCGCGCCGGAGCGCGAGTCGAGGTTCCCGGTGGGCTCGTCGCCGAAGATGATCTCCGGCCTGGACGCGAGTGCGCGCGCCACCGCGACGCGCTGCTGCTGACCGCCCGACAGCTGCGAGGGCCGGTGGCTCAGCCGCCCCGACAGCCCGACCATCTGGATCACGGTGTCCAGCCAGGCCTTGTCGGGCTTGCGGCCCGCGATGTCCATGGGCAGCGTGATGTTCTCCAGGGCCGTCAGCGTGGGCAGCAGGTTGAACGCCTGGAAGATGAAGCCGATCCGGTCCCGGCGCAACTTGGTGAGCTGCTTGTCCTTGAGGGAGCCGAGTTCGACGTCGCCGATACGGACGGAACCGGAGGAGAAGGAGTCGAGCCCGGCGACGCAGTGCATCAGCGTCGACTTGCCCGAGCCCGAGGGCCCCATGATCGCCGTGAACTGCGCCTGCTGGAAGTCGACGGTGACCCGGTCGAGGGCGACCACCTGGGTCTCGCCCTGTCCGTAGACCTTCGACAGATCCGTGGCGCGGGCGGCCACGGTGGTGGTCCGGTCGACGAGGGGAGTGCTGGTCACGGGAGGGTGCTCCTGTCGGGACGGCGACGGTGATGAAGACGTGTTCCATCGTCGCGGCCGATCGGCGGCGTGTAGTCACCCGCTGTTCCGGTTCCCGGGGCAGTCTCGAGTCGGACCGGCCCGCGTGCCGTCATACCTGGGTATGACGGGCTCCCCCGAGAAGGCGCCCGGGGAAAGCGGTTGCTCATGTGCTGTGGGGGCCCGTTCCACGGCCATCCATCGGGACGGTGAAATTCCGTCATTCCCCGTGCAGCGGCCCCGGCGGCCCGCGAGGCTATTGGCAAGTGCGGATGGCCCGTACCGAGTGCTGATGCACCCTCAGACATCAATAAAATAAGACAACATCGCGTCGCCCGCCCGCTGTTCGGGGGAGGCGCCCCCGATAGGCTCGGAACGCTCGATGCGGCGCTCATGGCCTGCCCGGATGGTGGAATGCAGACACGGCGAGCTTAAACCTCGCTGCCCCTCGCGGGCGTACCGGTTCGAGTCCGGTTCCGGGCACCACCGCGTACTCGCGTGCTGACCTGGAGTGACGACCGGTCGGCGGTTCACTCTGCCGGCTCCACGGGAACGTCCGGCCCCCGCCCTTCGGGGAACCCCTCCCTCGTACGGGAGTTCCGGCGTCGCCGCCCTCGCCCGCCGGACCTGCCGAAACGGTTCCAGGAGCCGTCCGGTCGACCTTGTCCGCGTCGTGCAGATCGCATCCCGGCCGCCGACGGGCCGGTCCACCGCCGATGTCGTCGAGCGGCCACGTCCTCACGGCTGGGCGGTGGCTGCGGCACTCCGGGTTCCTTTCATGCATCCACGATCGCGGTCGTGTGCTCCGGCGTCCCGCCCGAACGCAGCCGGGCGACGACCACCTCGACCGCCTCGGTGACGTCGGGGTCCGCACCCGGCCGCCGGCTTCGAGGCGGAACGGCGGCCGGCGTTCGACCCGGGCACGGCACGGCTCCCTGGTCCTGTCATCCGGTCACGACACCGTGCAGGAGCAGGTCGATGAGTCTGGTGGCCAGGTCGCGTTGCTGCTCGCCGGCGGCCATGAGGCTGATTCCGCCGAGCGCCATCAGTACGTCCTGTGCGTCGACACCGGGCCGGGTCACCGAGGTGCCGGTTCCGGGGGCGAGGAGGTGGGCGATGGCGTTGGCGAGCAGGGCTCGGGTGTGCAGCTTCTCGTTGTCGTCGGTCAGCACCACGGCCAGTGCGTCGGCCATGCCCTGCTTGGCGGTCATGAAGTCGATGAAGTGTTCCATCCAGGTCCGCAGCGCGTCCCCGGGCGGCAGCGTGGCCGTCAGATGCGGCGCCGCCTCGCACAGGCGTTGCACTTCCTGCCGGTAGACGGCCTCGATGAGCAGTTCCTTGGAGGGGAAGCGGCGGTAGAGGGTGCCGACACCGACGCCGGCTGCGCGGGCGATGTCCTTGACCGAGGCGCCCGCCCCCTCACGGGCGAAGGCGGTGGCCGCTGCTTCCAGCAGTTTGTCCTCGTTGCGCTGCGCGTCGGCGCGCAGGGGCCGGCGGTGCCGTGCCGTGTCCCCCTCGTGGTCGGTCACTGCCGATGTCCTTCCTGCCGCCACCTGCAACCGGAACCCGTTCCGGATATGAGGGTACGTCGGCGCCCTCCGTGCCGCCAGGCGCCCCACGGCCCCACCTCCACCGCCGGGTGCCGCTCAGCCGTGCGGCGGAAGCAGGGGGTGGCCCGGCCGTCGCGAAGGGGCGCTCAGGCCCGCGAGGAGCCTCATGCGCTCCTCGGAGGGGGAGCCGGGCTCGGCGGTGTAGATGCCGAGGGTCTGTTCGGGGTCGTCGGTGGCGGTGAAGGCCTCGTAGCCGAGGACGAGGTCGCCGACGAGGACATGGTGGTAGCGCTTGACGCCGTGGCTGCGCTGGAGGACGTCGTGATCGGCCCACCAGCGGCGGAAGTCCGGATCGCGCAGGGAGAGTTCCGCGACGAGTTCGTCCAGGGCGGGGTCGTCGGGGTGGCGCCCTGCGTACAGGCGCAGAGAGGCGACCGTGCCGCGGGCGCCTTCCGCCCAGTCCGTGTGCAGCGCGCGCACCCGTTCGTCGAGGAAGAGGAGCCAGGCCATGTTGCGGTGGCGCAGGGGCAGCGCGTCGAAGTCGGTGTAGAGGGCCCGGGCGAGGTGGTTGGCGGCCAGCACGTCCAGGCGCCGCCCCAGCACCAGGACCGGAACCTCGGTGAGCGTGTCGAGCAGCAGCCGCAGGCCCGGGCGGACCCGCTGCGGCGCCGACGGGCGGTGCCGGGCAGGGGTGGGCCGTGCGATCCGGAACAGGTGGGCGCGTTCCACTTCGCTGAGTCGAAGGGCGCGGGCGAGTGCCTCCAGGACCGCTTCCGAGACTCCTGCCTGGTGCCCGCGTTCGAGACGGATGTAGTAGTCCATGCTGACGCCGGCGAGCTGGGCGACCTCCTCGCGCCGCAGGCCGGGCACTCGCCGCGTACCGGGATGCGGCGGCAGCCCGGCCTCCTCGGGAGTGATCTTCGCGCGACGTGAGCGCAGGAACTCGCGCAGCGCCACATTCGGCTCACGACCCATGCGACCAGGGTAGTTGCGGCGGCCCCGATGCGGATCGGCGAAGGGGGCACTGCTGGACCCCCTGTTCGATCAGGCCTCTCACCTCCCTCGTCCGCCGTGCTTGGCTCGAACGCGGACACAACCACGAACACCAGGAGGTGATCTGCGATGAAGCGCAGGATTCTCGGCGGTACCGGCATGTCGGTGAGCGAGTACGCGCTCGGGGCGATGATGTTCGGAGCGATGGGCAACACCGATCACGACGAGAGCATCCGCATGATCCATACGGCCCTCGATGCGGGTGTCAATCTGATCGACACCGCGGATGTCTACTCCGCCGGGGAGTCGGAGGTGATCGTGGGCAAGGCTCTGAAGGGCCGCCGCGACGAGGTCGTGCTGGCCACCAAGTTCGGGCTCCCGATGGGGGAGGACGCCAACCACCGCGGCGGCTCGGCCCGCTGGATCCGTCGCGCGATCGAGGACAGCCTGCGGCGTCTGGACACCGATCACATCGACCTCTACCAGATGCACCGGCCGGATCCGGGCACCGATGTGGACGAGACCCTCGCCGCACTGTCGGACCTGGTCCGCGCCGGGAAGGTCCGCGCCGTCGGCGGTTCCTTCTTCGCGCCCGAGGAGACCGTGGAGGCCCAGTGGACCGCCGAGCGCCGCGGTCACCACCGCCTGCGTACCGAGCAGTCGCCGTACTCGGTCCTCACCCGGGGTGTGGAGAGCCGTGTGCTGCCCACGGCCCAGCGGTACGGCATGGGTGTGCTGACCTTCGGCCCGCTGAACTCCGGCTGGCTCTCCGGCCGCACCGACCCCACCGCGGGGCACCGCAACGCGGGGCTCGGCGCGAAGATGTTCGATCTGTCCCGGCCCGGCGTCCGGGCCAAGGCCGAGGCCGTGCAGAAGCTCGGTGCCCTGGCGGCCGAGGCCGGGCTGCCGCTCGCCCACCTCGCCGTCGCCTTCGTACGTGCCCACCCGGCCGTCACCGCCGTGCTGATCGGCCCCCGCCGCCCCGAGCAACTCGACGATCTCCTCGCCGGCGCCGATGTGGAACTCGACGGCGACATCCTCGACCGCATCGACGCCATCGTGCCGCCCGGCGTCGACGTCAACCCCGACGACTTCTACATCGACCCCACCCCGCCCATCACCGACAAGCGCCTGCGCCGCCGTTGACGCACCGCGACCGCAACGGCATCGGAGCCGAGTCGGAGGGTTCCGCCTCCGCGCCGATGTGCCGTCCGCCCTCCTCGCCCGACTCGGCCGCCTCGGGAGGCGGACCGGCCCCCGCCGGGGCCTGCCGGCCCATGGCGGCGAGACCCGGCTGACGACGGTTCAGCCGCCGTGACGCGGCCTGCCCGGGGTCGGGCCGATGGTGCGTCCCTCGCGCCCGACGCGGCGTCCGGGGCACCTCCGGGCCGTCCGTCGTCCACGGCACACGTTCCGGACGCAGGGTGCGGGTCGTGGCCGCGGCCTGCCGGATCCTGCGCCTCCGCCCCCGGGGTGAGCTTCGAACACACCGGGGACGGGGGCGAACGGATGCTGCGGTCCACGCCGAGGGGCGCGGTCTCACCGCCCGGAGCCGTGGGGCCGGAAGAACAACTCCCGTACGGTTCCTGCACATGGGGTGCCAGGGCGGCCAGCGCGCTCGGGTCCGCCGGTTGTGCGGGGCGGCACCGTTGACAGCGGGTCCCCGCGGCCGGACACTCGGTCCAGGTGAAATTAAGTTCACTGGACGAACGAGCGTGAGCGCAAAGGGGCGTCGGGATGCGCACGACGGTCGGCATCATCGGAGCGGGGCCCGCGGGGCTGCTGCTGGCGCGGCTTCTGCACCGGGCGGGCGTCGAATCGGTCGTACTGGAGAGCCGGGACCGGGACTACGTCGAGCACCGGCAGCGCGCCGGGATCCTGGAGCAGGGCACCGTCGACGTGCTGCGGGCCGCCGGGGCCGGCGACCGCATGGACCGCGAAGGGCTGCCCCACGACGGGATCGAACTGCGCTTCGCGCGCCGCCGCCACCGTGTCGACTTCCCCGCCCTCACCGGCGGCAGGTCCGTGATGGTCTACGCGCAGACCGAGGTCTGCAAGGACCTCATCGCGCTCCAGTTGGAGGAGGGCGGCCCGCTGCTGTTCGGGGCGGAGGCGCTCGCCGTCGAGGACGCGGACACGGAGCGGCCCCGGATCCGCTTTCGCCACGAGGGCCGCGAGGACGTCCTGGAGTGCGAGTACGTCGTCGGATGCGACGGCTTCTGGGGTGTGTCCCGCACGGCGGTGCCGTCCGGGGTCTCCCGTGTGTTCGAGCGCACGTATCCCTTCAGCTGGCTCGGCATACTGGCGGATGTCGCGCCGTCGCACGACGAGCTGGTGTACGCGCGCCACGAGCGCGGCTTCGCCCTGCTGAGCATGCGCTCCCCGTCCGTCTCCCGCCTCTATCTCCAGGTGCCGGCCGGCACGGACGCCGGGGATTGGTCCGACGACCGGATCTGGGAGGAGCTGGAGCGGCGCTTCGAGACCGCCGACGACTGGGCGCTCGCCCGCGGGCCGATCACCTCCAAGTCCGTGACCCCGATGCGCAGTTACGTCCACGAGCCCATGCGCCACGGACGGCTGTTCCTGGCCGGGGACGCCGCCCACATCGTGCCGCCCACCGGTGCCAAGGGGCTCAACCTGGCCGTGGGCGACGTGGTCACCTTCGCGCGCGCCCTGACGCACCAGCGGGAGACGGGGTCGCGGGAGCGGCTCGACGCGTACTCCGAGACATGTCTGCGGCGGGTGTGGCAGGCCGAGCGGTTCTCCTACGAGATGACCTCGATGCTGCACCGTGCCCCGGATGCCACACCGTTCGACGAGCGGATACAGCTGGCCCGCCTGGCACGGCTCACCGCCTCGCGCGCCGCCGAGACGGACCTCGCGCACGGTTACACGGGGTTTCCGCTCGAGTGATCGTCCGCGTCGGCGGCGGCGCCCCGAGATCACCCGGACGGCCGATGGCGCCGCGCCGGGCCGGCCGGGTCCCGCGCCCGCGGGATCAGCGGCCGGTCTCGACTCTGTCCCAGGTTGGTCATGGGTCGAGGGGGGTCCTCCCGGGGAATCAAGGACCCGCGTAGCGTGTTGGGCGCAAGGACGAGGGAAAGATCCTCCCCAAGCATTAGGGTCAATCCTTTGCCTACCTATTACTCTTGAGCCAAGGCCACGCAGGGTGGCCATGGAGGAGTGAAATGAGGAGCAGCAACCCGGTCTTCTCGCGACGGGGGTTCAGCCGCGACAACGGCTACGCGGGCTTCAACACCGCGCCGCAGGCCGGGGGAGCCGCCGTCGGCACGCAGGGCAACCCCTACGCGCAAGGCAGCCCTTACGCGCAGAACCCCTACGCGCAGAATCCCTACGCCCAGCAGCAGTACGGGGCCCCGCCGCAGGCCCCGGCCACCACCGGCCGGATGACGATGGACGACGTCGTCATGCGTTCGGCCATGACGCTCGGCACGGTCGCGGTGGGTGCGGTCCTCGCCTGGGCCCTGCTGCCGGTCTCGTCCACCAGCTACTTTCTGGCGATCGGCTCGGCGCTCATCGCGTTCGTCCTGGCGATGGTGCAGTCCTTCAAGCGCACCGCCTCGCCCGCGCTGATCCTCGCGTACGCCGCCTTCGAGGGCGTCTTCCTGGGCGTCATCAGCGAGATGTACAACGCGCAGTGGAACGGCGCGCCCTTCCAGGCGGTGCTCGGCACGATGGCCGTCTCCGGCGCGACCCTGCTCGTGTACAAGGCGGGCTGGGTCCGGGTCACCGCCCGGTACGCCCGGATCGGTCTCGCCATCGCCGTGGCCTTCGTCCTGGTCATGGCGGTCAACCTCCTGCTGGTCGCCTTCGGGGTCGCCCCCGACGGCGGTCTGCGCAGCATGGGCCCGCTGGGCGCGATCGTCGGCATCATCGCGATCCTGCTCGGCGCGTTCTTCCTCACCCTCGACTTCAAGCAGATCGAGGACGGCATCGCCTACGGCGCGCCGCGCGAGGAGGCCTGGCTGGCCGCGTTCGGCCTGACCATGACCCTCGTGTGGATCTACGTGGAGATGCTGCGGCTGGTCGCCATCTTCAGCAGCAACGACTGACCGCGCCCGCGCCCTTTCGGGGCGCGGGCGCCCGAGGCCACGAAGGGCCCGTGAACCCCTCTACGGGGTGCACGGGCCCTTCGTCGTGGTGATGCCTGATCGCGGACGGAACCGGTGGTGCGCGCTCAGAGCAGTTTGCGTGCGGCCCTTCTCAGGTCGTACTCATGGATGATCGCCTTGGCGTGGCCGTACGCGAGATTGTGCTCGTGCCGGAGCCAGGTGACCTTCTCCTCGAAGCCGAGAGCGGGTCCTTCGTCGACGGTACGAAGCCAGTCGGACACTTCACGACCGGTGCAGTGGGGGATGCGGGCGAGCAGATTGCGATGGGTCTCCTCGGAGAAGACTTGGGACATCGGCGCCTCCGGACGCACTCGATGAAGCCGGTCCTTCAGGTCACCGTGCCTGAGCGTTCGCCTGTTGGCAACAGTCCTGCCCCAACGCGTACTCTCGCGGCGTGCTCGATACGACGCCTTTGACCCAGGCAGTGGATCACTTCGCCGACCGCTTGCGGGCCGCTCCGCAGAGTCGGCTGCAACGCGGCGCCGCGGCCGAGGCACTGGCTCTGGCCAGGGAGTTGGCGCGCCGTGCGCAACTCCTCGAGGAGCCTTCGGCCGAGCCCCGGGAGATGCCCGACGCGGGCATGTTCGCGGCGGCCGACCAGATCACGGTGGCCGGACACGACCTGGCGGTCGTCCTGGAGGACGCGGCGCAACTCGCCGAGGCCGTGGCGCTCGTGGGGGAGGCACAGAAACGCGCCGGAGTGTGACGTCCGGCGTCCGGAACCGATACGACGGCCTTACCGCGACGCGATGACCCGGTCCGCCAGGATGTAGACGGTCTCCTCGCCGCAGGCGAACGTCAGTGTGTACGCGCCCGAGACGCCCGAGCCGCCCAGCAGGACCGGGGTGTGGCCGTCGTCGAGAGCGTCGGCGAGCCGCTCGGCGGTCTCGCGGTGGCCCGGTGTCATGCACAGCGTCGTGCCGTCCGCGAAGACATAGACGTCGAGGGTGCCCAGCGGGCCCGGGCGGACGTCGGTCAGCTCGGTCCGCGAGGCGGCCAGTTCCTCGAGGCAGGCGACCGTGCGCTCGTGGTCGTTCACGACCGGGGACGGGGCCGGTACGAAGTCCGGGTGCGAGGGGTGGCGGCGGCGGGCGGCGGCCAGTTCCGGGGACTCCCCGCCGAGGACTCCCTCCGCGCTGGTGCCGCCGGCGAACTCGCTGTCGTCGGATACGGGCTCGATCACCGGCTCCAGGCTGTCGTGCTCCAGGCCCGCGAAGTCCGACTGGCGGGGTAGGAAGAGGTCGTTGTCGAGCCCGAACAGGGAGGGCGCGTCGGCGATGTCACGGGCCTCCTGGGCGGCCCAGAAGGCGCGCGCCTCGGCAAGCTCGCGCTCCCGCTCGTCGGCCAGTGCCTCGGCCACCGCGGCGCGAATCTCCTCCGCGTCGGCGGTGGAGCGGGCAGCGGGCACGACACCGCGTGGCTGCGTGGCGCGGCTCTCGGCGAGTTCGGCCTGCAGGGCCGCGAACTGCCGCCGCAGCGCCCGCACGCTGCACAGGACGGCGACGCCCACGCCCGCGGCTGCGGACGTGGTGAGCAGCAGAGCTATCGGCATGGCGCTCACTGACGTACTCCCGGTTCAAAGTCGACCCTCGACTTCCTACATCAGCTTGAAGGGTGGACTATCCGGTTGTCAGTGCGTAACGTCACGAAACGGACAGGAACCCGGGGGTGGGGTTTATTCATGAAACTGCCGTGACCTGCGTAAACCCCCTTCAGGGGGAGATAGGTCACATCCTGGGGGAGATTGGATCACAAAACGGCCCGAAGCCCTGAGGGAAGAGGGCTCCGGGCCGTCGTGCGGGGTGCTGCGGTCAGCTGAGGCGCTCGATGACCATGGCCATGCCCTGGCCGCCGCCGACGCACATCGTCTCCAGGCCGAACTGCTTGTCGTGCCACTGGAGGGAATTGATCAGCGTGCCGGTGATCCGGGCGCCGGTCATGCCGAAGGGGTGGCCGACGGCGATTGCGCCGCCGTTGACGTTCAGCTTGTCCAGCGGAATGCCGAGGTCGCGGTAGGAGGGGATCACCTGGGCGGCGAAGGCCTCGTTGATCTCGACGAGGTCGATGTCGTCGATGGTGAGGCCGGCGCGCCTGAGGGCCTGGTTGCTGGCCTCCACCGGGCCGTAGCCCATGATCTCGGGGGACAGGCCGGAGACACCGGTGGAGACGATCCGTGCCAGCGGCGTCAGCCCCAGCTCACGGGCCTTGGTGTCGCTCATGATGATCACGGCCGCGGCCCCGTCGTTCAGGGGGCAGCAGTTTCCGGCCGTGACACGGCCGTCGGGGCGGAAGACCGGCTTCAGCCCGGCCACGCCCTCCAGGGTGACGCCGGCGCGCGGACCGTCGTCCTTGCTGACGACCGTGCCGTCCGGGAGGGTCACCGGGGTGATCTCACGCTCCCAGAAGCCCTTGGCGATGGCCTGCTCGGCGAGGTTCTGGGAGCGGACGCCGAACTCGTCCATCTCCTCGCGGGTGACGCCCTTCAGCCGGGCGAGGTTCTCGGCGGTCTGGCCCATCGCGATGTACGGGTCGGGAAGGAGGCCGTCCTCGCGCGGGTCGTGCCAGTCGGCTCCCTCGGACGCGGCGACGGCGGCGGTGCGGGCCTCGGCGTCGGCGAAGAGGGGGTTGTGGGTGTCGGGGAGGCCGTCGGAGGTGCCCTTGACGCTGCGGCTGACCATCTCGACGCCGGCGGAGATGAACACATCGCCCTCGCCGGCCTTGATGGCGTGCAGTGCCATGCGGGAGGTCTGCAGGGAGGAGGAGCAGTACCGGGTGACGGTGCACCCCGGGAGGTGGTCCATGCCCATCTGCACGGCGACGATGCGGCCGAGGTTGTGGCCCTGCTCGCCGCCGGGGAGGCCGCAGCCGAGCATCAGATCGTCGATGTCCTCGGGGTCCAGCCCGGGGACCTTGGCCAGGGCGGCCTGGATTACGGTGGCGGTGAGGTCGTC
>Ga0209758_1003246_pt1 | contig 15078 bp, 15 predicted proteins | sample AraplaMF_Col_mMF_FD_184258 | JGI IMG/M metagenome (GOLD analysis project Ga0209758, IMG submission 184258) | Arabidopsis root microbial communities from the University of North Carolina, USA - plate scrape MF_Col_mMF (SPAdes) (version 2) | ecosystem: Host-associated > Plants > Roots > Endosphere... | reverse complement strand
TGAACAGCGGCAGTGCGCCTAGTGCATCGAGGTTTTCGGACGGCGTCGCGGCAAGATACCGGTTCAGGACAACGTTTGCGGCGAGCGACTGATCGTAGCGCAGCAGGTCCATCAGCGTGAAGGCGAGATCGTAGAGCACGTCAGTCGTCGCCATCTGTGCATCGAATTCGATGGCATCGAACAACACCGGCCGCTGATCAATCAACACGATATTCGCGAGGTGCAGATCGCCGTGGCATCGGCGTACGAAGCCTTGGCGGCCGCGTTCGTCAAGCAACGGACGGGCGCGCAGGAATGCTGCGTGCGATGCCTGCGCGAGTTGTTCGATGTCCGCGCCCTGGAGGTGATTGCCATTCCGCAAGCCCGCGCTGTTGCCGTCGATCAGGACAGGAATCGAGGAAATCCAAGCCTTGCCGTCGCCAGGCGTCGCCGCCGCGTGCGATGCCGCGATTGCGCCGGCAATGGCTGATGCAAGATCCGCATCGAACTTTCGCGCCTGCGCCAGATGGTCCAGCGTTTGGCTCTCGTCGAAACGCGACATGTCGACGGCGTATTCGATCGGACGGCCGCGGCCGTTGACCTTCACCGATCCGTCCAACTCCTCGGTGATCGCGACAACACCGTGATAGATCTGCGGCGCCAATGGCCGGTTGATCCGGATTTCATCTTCGCAGGCTGCCTTGCGCTTCTCAAGGTTGGAATAGTCGAGGAAAGGAAACCGCACGGCTCGCTTGATCTTCAATGCGCGATCGCCGTCGAGAAAAACCGAGGCGCCGTGCGTATCGATCCGCGTCACGCCCGGATGTCCAGCCAGTGTCTGAAAGATCCGTTCCTGGATCGTTGTTTGATTTTCCAACGAAGCAGACATTCGAAGCACCTCAGGGGGTCAGGACGGCCGCGCCCAGGATCTGACCGTTCCGCAGCATGCCCAGAACCTCGTTGGCTTGATCCAGCGGAAATGCCTTCGTCTCGGTGCGTACACCCGCTTGTGGTGCCACCTTGAGAAAATCCAGGCCGTCCTGCAGGGTCAGATTGGCGACCGAGACCAACTGCCGCTCCTCCCAGAGCAGATCGTAGGGAAAGCTCGGGATGTCAGTCATGTGGATGCCGGCGCACACCACGCGACCGCCTTTTCGGACGGCGCGCAACGCAGCCGGAACGAGTTCGCCGGCTGGTGCGTAGATAATGGCGGCGTCGAGCGGCTCGGCAGGCATTTCGTCGGAAGCTCCCGCCCAGACGGCACCGAGACGTCGCGCGAGGTCTTGAGCGGCGTGATCGCCGCGCCGCGTGAATGCATAGACAGATCGTCGCTGCCAGATTGCGACTTGTGCGACGATATGGCCGGCCGCACCAAAACCGTAGAGGCCGAGTCTCTCCGCGGGACCAGCCAGCACCAGCGAGCGCCAGCCAATCAGCCCCGCGCACAGCAAAGGAGCGATCTCCACGTCATCGTCGCCTTCGTCGAGTGGAAATGCATAGCGGGCGTGGGCGATGGTGTGCGTTGCGTAGCCGCCGTCACGCGTATAGCCGGTGAACAGCGGTGCGTCGCACAGATTTTCCATGTCTTTCCGGCAGAATCGGCATTCTCCGCATGTGAAGCCAAGCCAGGGAATGCCGACCCGGTCGCCAAGCGCGTGGGTTGCAACATTAGGACCAACGAGGTCGACCCGTCCAATGATCTCATGGCCAGGCACGATCGGATAGCGAATATCAGGTAACTCGGCGTCGACGACATGCAGGTCGGTCCGGCATACCCCGCAAGCGCTTATCTTCACCCGGATCTGGCCATCGCCGGGAACTGGGTCGGGCCGCTCCTCCATTCGGAGCCGCGCTCGTGGGGCCGGTAACACCATCGCACGCATAAGTCTCTCCGGGGCGAACCGCTCCGACTGAATACCCATAGAGTGACCGAGCAGCCAGTCCTTGACTTTGCTCAACGCCTGACGTCGCTGCGCCGGGTGGCGTTCCCCGCCTTGACGAGAATCAAGGGACCTGACGAAAAGCGGCCTATTTTGGCTGGCGAGGAGAATCCCGATGGCCATCAAGGACGTCTTTTTGCCGCTTGTCGGCCAGCCGAGTGGGCCAGCGCTCGCCGCAATTGAGAAATGTGTCGCCGTTGCCGCTGACCTCGGCGCCAGAATCACCGGGCTTGCGCTGGAGGACGACGTTTTCGTGCGCCCGAAGGTGGTGCTTCCTGATGACCCGCAGTCCACCGAACTCGGCGTGGTGTGCGAGGCCGAGGATATGCAGCAGCTCCTGGATGCATTCACCAACGCGGCCTCGCGCACCGGTACGCGTGCTCAAAGCCGATCGGGCAAGGTGCCGGCGGACCAGATCGCATCGACGCTGGCGGAGCACGCACGCTTCAGCGATCTCAGCCTGATCCCGGTAAAGGCTCACGACAGCCGAACCGAAAGCATCGTTGAATCATTCCTGTTTGAATCCGGCCGGCCGCTGCTGCTCTGTCCGGAGCAGCATGCGGAGGCGCTGCGGCCGGAATTCGAGCATGTCGTGATCGCCTGGGACCATTCGGCGCGCGCCGCGCGCGCGGTTGGCGACGCTCTGCCGATTATTCAGGCAGCTGCTTCGGTCCGTGTGGTGACCGTGGCGGAGGACAAGACCGAGGCGATCGCACAATCGGGCCTCAGTCTCGTCCACCACCTCAGGGAACATGGGGTTTATGCGTCGTTCGAAACTGTGAAGAGCAGCGGAAGCTCGATCGGCAAGGTGTTGGGAGCTTGGGCGCAGTCCCACGCCGTCGACGCCATCGTCATGGGCGCCTATCATCACTCGCGCATGAATGAGATCGTCTGGGGCGGTGTGACCAAGACCGTCATTGGCCAGCCACCGTGCTGGGTGATGATGTCGCACTAGGTGCGTTTCCAACTGCTATCCGGGTTAGTTTCGTAACTGCCGGACCCGTTGCCCGATCGGACGATTGTGACCATGTCGACCTACCGCCTGAAAAACCTGTTGTCGCCGCAGTCAGTAGCACTTGTCGGGGCGAGCCCCCGCCAAGCGTCCGTGGGACGCGCGGTCCTGGAAAACGTTCGCAAGTCCGCCTTCAAAGGGCAGTTCGGCCTGGTGAACGCGCGTCATGCCGAAATCGGCGGGATGGCCGCGGTGAGCAGCCTGGCTCAATTGCCCTTCGTACCTGAACTCGTTGTCATTACGGCGCCGGCGGGTCAGGTTCCCCATATCATCGATCAGGCCGGGCGTCGCGGCTCGGCCGGCGCTCTGATCGTCTCGGCAGGGCTCGGTCATGGACCGGAATCGCTCGAGGAAACCGCCATCGCAACCGCGCGCAAATACGGCATGCGGCTGATCGGTCCCAATTGCCTTGGCATCATGATGCCAAGTGTAAACCTCAATGCCAGTTTCGCCGCGCACATGCCGGGAGCGGGAACCCTCGCGCTGATCTCGCAATCGGGCGCGATCGCGGCCGGCATGGTGGATTGGGCCGCGCAGCGTGGCGTCGGCTTCTCGGGCATCGTTACGATCGGCGACCAGATCGACGTCGACATCGCGGACTTGCTCGACTATTTCGCGATGGACCACAAGACGCGTGCCATCCTGCTCTACATCGAGGCCGTCAAGGACGCGCGCAAGTTCATGTCGGCGGCGCGCGCGGCTGCGCGGGTGAAGCCCGTCGTCGTCGTGAAGTCCGGCCGGATGGCGCAGGGTGCGAAGGCTGCCGCCACACATACGGGCGCGCTCGCGGGCGCGGACGCGGTCTATGATGCCGCCTTCCGCCGCGCCGGCGTCCTTCGGGTGTCTGATCTACGTGAGCTGTTCGATTGTGCCGAGACGCTCGGCCGCATCGGATCGCCGGCGGGAAAGCGCCTGGCAATTCTGACCAATGGTGGCGGCATCGGTGTCCTGGCGATCGACCGGCTGGCGGACCTCGGCGGAATCCCCGCTCCCATGACACCGGATACGCGCCAGAAGCTGGACGCAGTGCTGCCACCGACCTGGTCCGGCGCAAATCCTGTCGACATCGTCGGCGACGCCGACGCCTCGCGTTATGCGGCTGCCCTGGAAGTGCTGCTCGAGGATCCCGGCAATGACGCAGTCCTCGTGCTCAACGTGCAGACCGCGATCGCTTCGGCCGCCCAGATCGCGACGACCGTGACCGAGCTCGTCGGCAAGTATCGCGAGAAGCACCGCAGCTGGGCCAAGCCGGTGCTGGCAGCCTGGGTCGGAGCCGATCAGGAGATCATTGCGACGCTGTCCGGCGCCGGCATTCCGAATTACCCGACCGAGGACGACGCGGTGCGTGGCTTCATGCATTTGGTCCGGCATCGCGAGGTGGTCGACGAACTGAGCCAGGTTCCGCCGGCGATGCCCGACAGCTTCGTGCCGGACGTTGCGGCTGCGAAGCAAATCGTCGCGACGGCTATCGCCGACGGCCGGAAATGGCTCGAGCCCGTCGAGATCAAGCATCTGCTTGGGTGCTACGACATTGCGATGGTGCCGACCTATGCGGCTAATGATGTCGAGCAAGCGGTCGCCTACGCGGAGGAGATATTCGCACAGGGTGCCACCGTCGTGCTCAAGATCCTGTCGCGCGATATCGTGCACAAGTCCGATGTCGGCGGGGTCGTGCTCAACCTGATCACGCCGGCTGCGGTGCGCGGGGCCGCTGCCAATATTCTTGCGCGGGCAAAGAAGTTGCGGCCTGAGGCCCGCATTGACGGCGTCATCGTGCAAGCGATGGTCGTCAAGGCAAAGGCGCGCGAGCTGATCCTGGGCCTCGCCGACGATCCCACTTTCGGCGCGGTGGTCGTGTTCGGCCGAGGCGGCACGGCGGTGGAGATCATCAACGACAAGGCGCTGGCGCTGCCGCCGCTCGATTTGCAGCTCGCCCGGGATCTGATCGATCGTACCCGCGTGTCGCGGTTGCTACGTGCCTATCGTGACGTGCCGGCCGTCAAGGAAGACGCTGTCGCCTTGGTTCTGGTCAAGTTGGCGCAAATGGCAACGGACATCCCCGAAATCCGCGAACTCGATATCAACCCGCTGCTCGCGGACGAAACCGGTGTGACGGCCGTCGATGCGCGCGTCGCGGTGGGGCTGCCGGAACGGAAATTCGCAGGCACGGGCCCCGCCAATTTCGCCGTCCGCGCCTATCCGTCACAGTGGGAGCGCCACTTTACCCTCAAAGATGGCTGGCGCATTTCGGTGCGTCCCCTGCGCCCGGAGGACGAGCCGACCATTCACGAGTTCCTGCGTCACGTCACGGCCCACGATCTCCGCCTGCGCTTCTTTGCGCCGATGAAGGAGTTTACTCACGAGTTCATCGCCCGGCTCACCCAGCTCGACTATGCGCGCGCCATGGCGTTCATTGCATTCGACGAGAGGAACGAGATGGTCGGCGTGGTACGGATTCACTCGGATTCGGTCTACGAGAGTGGAGAATACGCGATCCTGCTGCGATCCGACCTCAAGGGCAGGGGGCTCGGCTGGGCTCTGATGCAGCTGATCATCGATTATGCGAAGTCGGAAGGGCTCAAGACCATCTCGGGCGACGTGCTCAAGGAGAACGTCGTGATGCTCGAGATGTGCCGGCAGCTCGGCTTCGAGGTGAAGCCGGACCCGACCGAGCCCGACATTTGCGACGTCCGGCTGAAGCTCTGAGCTCGCGACTACGAGCGGACTTCGGACGCGGTGGCTGCGGCCGGCGCTCTGGCCGGCTTTCGCATGTTCTTGACGATGATGGCGATCAGCGGCACCAGCACAGGAACGATCGTGCTGAGCGGATGATGGACTGCGCCAGTAAATTCGGCCTGGAAAGCGCGAGCTTCGACTTGAAGTGCCTCGATCGATGTGTCGTGGATTTCATTGGCGAGCTCTATGTCGCGGCCTGACGGCGGACGGCCCGCGATGATGAAGAGGAGCGCCGCGATGACAAAATTGATAGCCCCGAGAACGGCCGCAGCAGCGATCGCGCTCCAGATCTGGACCAGCGCGAAATAGGCGGACAGCTCCAGCATCAGGAGCCCGAATGCGGCGATCAGCGCCGCGAAGGCTCGCAGGCCGAGCCCGATCAGCAGGTGGCGGAGCCTGATATCGGCGATGATCCTGTCCGTACGCCACAGGGCGCGCAGATGTTTGACTACATTCTCGGTATTCACCTAATGTCTCCTCAGCATGAAGCCGACGACTACGCCGAGCGCAAAGGCGGAAGCGAGTGAGGCCATCGGGCGTTCGGTGATGAGATCGTGCAACTGCTCCTGCTCCTCGTTGACGGTTTCGCCGAGCTCGGCCAGAGCGGCCTTGATCTGATCGGCGAGGGCTTCGGCACGGTCCCTTGACGTCTCGAACATGTCCTCCCCGGCGGTGCTCAGCAGACGTGTGACGTCGACCTTCAGGGCCTTTAGCTCATCGCTCATTCTGCCGGTATCGAACATTGGTGGTCTCCCATTGCATGGCGGAAGCCTATGCGAGCGGACCCAATGGCCATTGATTTGCGTCAATCGGGCCGCTTCATGCCGGCCTAGAACATCAATCATCGGGGACCGGTCGTCTCGTGAGGATATGCGTGTGAATTCGGAACCTCTGCTGCTCGCAGCGCCATCTGGCAATAGGCTGGAATTGCGACCCGAGGGGCCGTGGATTGCAGCAAATGTAGCGGCGCTCGAAACGCTGTCCCGATCGATCGGACCGGAGCTCTCTCAATCGAGAGCCGTAACGCTGGACATGTCCGGCATCAGCGCGCTCGATACTCTCGGCGCCTGGGTCTTGGAGAAGCTGTCGCGCCAGGCCGCAGCATCCGGCCGGCCGGCCGATATCGTCGGCGTGGCCGATCAGTTCAGTGGCCTGCTGGAGGAGGTGCGGCAGGTCAATCGCTACACGCCGGCACAGGTAGTAGCGCTCAACCCGATTCTGCTCAGGCTGAACGATCTCGGCAAGGCCACGATCGGTGCCCGCGAAGATGTCACGATCTTTCTGCAAATGCTGGGCGCCTTGTTCATGGCCTTGCTTGGCGTTCTGCGCCGGCCCCGCTCACTGCGGCTGACGTCGCTGGTCTATCAGCTCAACCGCATCGGGTTCCAGGCGATCCCTATCGTCGTGCTGATCACGTTCCTGATTGGCGCCATCATTGCCCAGCAGGGTTTTTTCCATTTTCGCAGGTTCGGCGCGGAGTCCTACACCGTCGACATGGTCGGCATCCTCGTCCTGCGTGAGCTCGGCGTGTTGATCGTTGCCATCATGGTCGCTGGACGTTCTGGAAGCGCCTATACCGCGGAGCTCGGCTCGATGAAGATGCGCGAGGAGATCGATGCGCTCTCGACCATGGGGCTCGATCCCGTCGACGTCCTGATCCTGCCGCGGGTGGCTGCGCTCGTCATCGCACTGCCAATCCTCACCTTCATCGGATCGATTGCCGCGCTCTATGGCGGCGGCCTCGTCGCCCAGTTCTACGGTGACATGGGGCCGGCAATCTACGTCGCCCGGCTGCACGAAGCCATCTCGGTCACTCACTTCGAGGTCGGCATCCTGAAAGCGCCGTTCATGGCGCTAGTGATCGGAATCGTCGCCTGCAGCGAAGGATTGCGGGTGAAGGGCAGCGCGGAGTCGCTCGGCCGGCAGACGACAACGTCGGTGGTCAAGTCGATTTTCCTGGTGATCGTGCTCGACGGCCTGTTTGCGATCTTCTTCGCCTCGATCGGAATGTGACGATGCCCGAGCCGCATGCAGAGATTGCGATCGGGGTTCGTGACCTCGTAGTCGGCTTCGGCCGCCAAACCGTGCTCGATCACCTGTCACTCGACGTCCGCCGCGGCGAAATCCTGGGGCTGGTAGGGGCATCCGGGGGTGGCAAGTCGGTGTTGATGCGCACCATCATCGGCCTGATCCCGCGCCGTAGCGGCACCATCGAGATCATGGGGCAGCCGATCAGTGGTACGCATGACCGAAGCACGGCCACGATATGGGGCATCCTGTTTCAGCAGGGCGCACTCTTCTCTTCGTTGACGGTCCGCCAGAACGTGCAATTCCCACTTCGCGAAAATCTCACGCTGTCGCAGGAGCTGATGGACGAGATCGCGATCGCCAAGCTCGAGATGGTCGGTCTGCGTCCGGAAGATGGCGACAAATATCCGTCTGAACTGTCCGGTGGCATGACCAAGCGCGTCGCGCTGGCGCGCGCGCTTGCGCTCGATCCTCCGATCCTGTTTCTCGACGAGCCGACATCCGGCCTCGATCCGATCGCCGCCGGCAATTTCGATGCGTTGATCGGGACGCTGCAAAAGACCCTGGGGCTGACCGTGTTCATGGTCACCCATGACCTCGCCAGCCTCACCACTGTCTGCGACCGTGTCGCCGCGCTTGCCGACGGCAAGATCGTCGCGATCGGCCCGATGCGCGAATTGCTGCAATCCGAGCATCCCTGGGTGCGCGCCTATTTCCACGGCAAGCGCTCGCAGATGCTGCAACACGAGATGAGATGAAACATGGAAACCCGCGCTCCCTATGTGCTGATCGGCACCTTCGTGCTGGCTGCGATCCTCGCGGTGTTCGGCTTCGTCTATTGGCTGAATAACACCGGCGGCATCGGACCGCGGACGAGCTATCACGTCCAGTTCCAGGGACCGGTGCCGGGCCTGCTGGTCGGCGCAGGGGTGCTGTTCAATGGCATCCGGGTCGGCGAAGTGACCCAGCTCGGGCTCGCGCCGGACAATCCGCGCTTCGTCAATGCCACGATCTCGGTTGCCTCGACGACACCCGTGCGCACCGACACCAAAGTCGGCCTCGAGTTTCAGGGACTGACTGGCGTGCCGGTGGTGACGCTGGAGGGCGGCATGATCGTCGCCAAATCCGGCGAGCCCGTGATCCTGGTGGCAGAAGCTGGCGCGGGCCAAAGCATGACGCAAGCGGCGCGCCATGCCCTGCGGCGTGTCGATACCGTGCTCGAGGACAATTCCGGACCGCTCAGGGACACCATTGCCAATCTCAAGACGTTCTCCGACGGGCTGGCGCGCAACACCGGCAAGATTGACGGTATCCTGGCTGGCCTCGAGAAGATGACCGGCGGCGGCACGCCTGCGCAGAAGGTCACCTACGATCTCCGCACGCCGCAGAATCTCGGATCGGCCGGCAAGACGCTGTCGGCGTCACTGGCGATTCCCGAGCCGACCGCCGTCGCCATGCTCCAGACGCAGCGGATGCTGTTCTCGCCGGTCGGCGACAGCAATGGCTTCGCCGAATTCCTGTGGGCTGACAGCATTCCAAAGCTGGTGCAGGCGCGGTTGATCGACAGTTTCGAAAATTACGATATCGCGCATGCTCCGCTACGGACGGCCGATCTGGGGCAGGCCGATTATCAGCTCCTGATCGACATCAGGCGATTTCGCATTGCCACCGACGGCGAGAGCCGGGTCGAAATCGGACTGTCCGCGCGGATCGTCGACAAGAATGGCAAGGTGATCGCATCGCGCCTGATCGAGACCAATGAAAAGCTCGACAAGGTCGAGCCGACGGCCGCGATCGTGGCGTTCGACGCGGCCTTCGCCCGCGTCGTCAGGGAACTGATCGGTTGGACGGTGCAGGCGGTTTAATAGCGCCCGCGGGCTATTCGAACGTCTTGAGGTAGGACAGCAGGTCGTGGATCTGGTCCGGATCGAGCTCGAAGGCAGGCATGTCGGCGTGGCCGGTATAGATGCCTTCGGCGAGCGCCTCCTCGAGTGCATCAATCGGGTAACGTTGGTGCAGGGTTCGGAACGGCGGAGCAATCTTCAGCGGGCTCTCGGAATGACGGTCGATTGCATGGCAGCGCGCGCAATTGGCCCGCGCATAGGCTTTTCCCCGTTGTTCGGCCGTCGGCGCAGCGAGGGCGGGAGCGATCAAGGACAGCACGATCAAGCCGTAGCGCAGTACGTTTTGCAGCATGGAAATTGGTCCCGTCGAACTCGCGATGCAGAATAGGGTGGGGATGGAGGCCAAATTTGATCTGGGTCAATCGGGTTCCGCGCAATGCAGTAAAATGCACTCCACGCCGCGGACTCTGACGAGTACGGATCCGGGGCGCTTGGATGGGATGAGGGCTTCGGTGACGATGATTGAGCCGAACGGTCATTTTTGCAGCGATTGCGCGATCCGCGGCATCGCGGTTTGTGCGTCGCTGGACCTGGCCGAGCTCAGGGAGTTCGAGCACCTCGGGCGCCGCGTTCATTTCGCAACGGGAGAGACTGTGTTCTCCGAGGAGGACATCACGACCTCGTTCTTCAATCTGCTCGAAGGCGTCATGCGGCTCTACAAGCTGCTGCCCGACGGCCGCCGACAGATCGTGGGCTTTGCCCTGCCCGGGGATTTCCTGGGGATGAATATGTCCAGCCGCCACAATTTTTCGGCCGATGCGATTGGTGCGGTGACCGCGTGCCAGTTCGCGAAGGTGCCGTTTTGCCGCTTCATCGAAGATCGGCCGCATCTGCTCCAGCGGATCAATGAGCTGGCAATTCGCGAGTTGAGTCAGGCGCGTGATCACATGGTCCTACTCGGCCGCCGCTCGGCGGACGAAAAGGTCGCGACGTTTCTGCTCGGCTGGCGCGAGCGGCTGATTGCGCTCAAGGCATCGTCGAATACCGTTCCCCTTCCAATGAGCCGGCAGGATATCGCCGACTTTCTCGGCCTGACCATCGAGACCGTCAGCCGCACTTTCACCAAGCTGGAACGGCACGGAGCGATCGAGATCATTCATGGCGGAATCTGCCTGCGCGATCCCGCGCGAGTCGAGGCCTTGGCTGCGGCATGAAGCCTGACTCTGCCCGAGCGGTGCTTGATTTTTGATTAGGATCAATGACGCCGATGATCGGCCGCAAAATAATGCCCGACACGAGAATTTCGGGAGGGCACGATGCCGACGGATGCGCTGCTGGTGACCATTGCTGTCATGACCATGTTTGTCGTATTCGCCGCAGCGCTGGCTTGGGCGGACCGACAGACCAGCGGATCCCGGCTCGATTCGGATGCGAAGCCTTGAATTTCCTCAGATAACAGTCGCATCTGGACGCCCCGTCGGGGCCGTCTTCCGCGCTCGCCGCCTCAGTGCCTCCGGCCTCTGAGGGTTGCCAATTCCGCAACTTTGCATAGCGCGATTCGCATTGGCGCAGCCTGCGGATGCGTTTTCGTGGCGTGATTGCGGCGTTCCTACGGTGTTTGCTTCAATGTACGCACGTGCTTTCCGGTTGAAAAGCTGGGCAACGTTGACTACGCAGGACTCCAGTGCCTCGCAGTCTTAGGAGTCCCGGCGTGCCTCAGGACAAGACCGGCGACCCCCGGCAGTCGTCGGGTAACAAACTGTCCGTCCTGCGCAAGCATCCGATCTTCGCAGATCTGGATCCGGAAGCGCTCGATCAACTGTGCCGCTACGCCAAGCACACCACGGTCAAGCGCGGCGCAATGATTGCTGCCAAGGGCGATCCCGGAAACAATCTGTTTGCGGTGATCTCCGGCACAGTGAAGATTTCCTCGTCGTCGCCCGATGGCCGGAACGCCATTCTCAATCTGATCGGCCCTGGCGAAATCTTCGGCGAAATTGCCGTGTTGGATGGTGCGCCGCGGTCGGCGGACGCGACGGCCAACACCAACTGCGAGCTCTACATCATTGACCGCCGCGACTTCCTGCCATTCGTGAAGAGCCAGCCGGCGCTCGCGATGAAGTTCATCGAATTGCTCTGCGCACGGCTGCGCTGGACCAGCCAGCAGGTCGAGCAGGTGATCCTGCAGAATCTGCCGGGCCGGCTCGCCAGCGCGCTGCTCGGTCTCACCGAAGAGCGCAAGCTTGATTCCGGCAGCGGCACGCTCGCGATCACCCAGCAGGAGATCAGCGAGATGGTAGGGATGACGCGCGAGAGCATCAACAAGCAACTGCGTGCCTGGGCCGGACGAAACTGGGTGCGCCTCGAGCATGGCGCCATCGTTGTGCTCGATACCGATGCGCTCCGCGAACTTGCCGAGAGCGGCCTCGACGGCGAGTGATCTGGCCGTTAGCGACGGCGACCGCGTGGGTCCAGCCTTGTGCCGCTCAAGCTGACGGGGCCTGCTTTAGTGCAGGATGTGACGCGGCAGCCAGAGCGAGATCTCCGGCAGGAAAGTGACGAGCATCAGCACGAACAGCATGACGCCGTAAAACGGCCAGATCTTGCGCATGACCTCTTCGAGCGAGACCTTGCCGACCGCGCAGCCGACGAACAGGATCGCACCGACTGGCGGATGGCACAGGCCGATGCCGAGGTTCAGCAGCATGATCATGCCGAAATGCACGGGGTCGACACCGAAGTTCTGCATGACGGGCAGGAGGATTGGTGTGGCGATCAGGATCGACGGCGCCATGTCGAGCAGCGTGCCGAGCAGCAGCAACAAGACGTTGAGCAGCAGCAAGATAACGTATTTGTTGCTCGAGATCGACAGGAAGAATGCCGTCATCTTCGCCGGCATCTGCGTCAGCGCCATGATATAGCCCACGGCGGAAGCGCAGGCGATCAGCGTCATGACCATCGCGACCGTTCGCAAGGTCCGGTGCAGAAGGACCGGCAGATCGCGCCACTTATAGTCGCGGTAGATGAACATGGTGACGAAGAACGCCCAGATGCACGCAACTGCGCCCGCTTCGATCGCCGTGAAGATGCCGCCTAGAATGCCGCCGAGGATGATGACGAGCGTGATCAGGCCCCAGGCTGCCTCGACCGTGATCTTGATCGCATCCTTGGCCGGCACGGTGCGACCGTGCGGATGGCCTTCGCGATAGGCGATCACCAGGCACAGGATGATCAGCGAGAATCCGATCAAAAGCCCCGGAAAAACGCCGGCCATGAACAGCGCGCTGATCGAGATAGTGCCGCCGGTCGCGAGCGAATACAACACGGCGTTGTGGCTCGGCGGGACGAGGAGCGCCTGCACCGATGATGAGATGGTGAGGTTAGTGGCGAACACGCGTGGATAGCCGTTCTTCTCCATCTGGGGGATCATCACCGAGCCGATCGCGGAGGTATCGGCCACCGCCGAGCCGGAGATGCCGCTGAGAAACGTCGTCGCCAAAACGTTGACGATCGAGAGTCCGCCGCGCAGCCGGGTCAAGCCGACCAGCACGTCGGCAAAGGCGACGAGCCGCCGCGCCATGCCGCCTTCGGCCATGATGGCGCCGGCGAGCACGAAGAAGGGAATCGTCAGCATCGCAACCTTGCTGACGCCGTCCGATATTTTCAGCATCAAGGCTTCCAGGGGGATACCAACCGACAGCGCGCCGGCGATCGCCGCCATCGCCAGCGAGTAGGCGATCGGCATGCCGATCAGGAAGCACACGATCATCGTGCCGAGGAGGATGAAGATGTCCATTGCAATGACTCCCGGCTCACTCGAAGGGGGCGGTTTCGGAATGCTTGCCGATCGGGTCGGGCGGCACGCCGAGGAAAATTCGCTCGATCACAAAGAGTAGGAGGCAGACTCCGCCGATCGGAATTGGCAGGTAGGTGACGCCCACTGACAGCGAGGGGAAGTCGGGGATAGTGTTGTACCAGGTGACTTCGACCAGGCGTTCGCCCCAGATCGTCATGAACAGCGCGATCAGGGCCATCAGCAGCTGCACCAGGATGTCGGTGGCCCGTTGCAGGGGCGGAGGCAGCTTTTTGGCGAAATAAGCGACGTTCATGTGCAGGTTGAGCCGGTAGCCGGCGGCGGCGCCGATGAAGGTCAACACGATCGTCAGCAATACCGCTGTCGGCTCCGGCCAGGAAGCCGCACTGTTGAGCACATAGCGCGTGAACACCGCCCACGGAATCACTGCGGAGATCGCGACCAGCGCGGTGCAGCCGACGATCACGCATGACAGGTAGAGATAGTCCATCGCTCGGCGAAACAGTGCGGCCATCCGCGTTTCCTGCTCTGTCAGTGGTTTGGATTTGTCCGAGCCAAGCGCGATGAGTGATCGTCGCGCTTTGGCTCTTGTTCGAGAACGCTCAGAGCGCCTGGATGCGCTTGATCATGGCCTGGTATTTCGGACCATACTTGTCCCAAACCGGCTTGACTGCATCCTGGAATGGCTTCTTGTCGGCGATCTCCACGATCTCGCAGCCGGCGGCCTTGGCCTTCTCCATCGCCGTCGTTTCGTACTTCTTCCAGAACTCGCGCTCCTCGAGCTGAGCTTCGCGCGCGAACTTCTTGATCAGAGCCTGGTCGTCAGCCGACAACGCGGTCCAGGACCTCTTGGAGAAGCAGAGGATTTCGGGAATGATCAGGTGCTCCGTCAGCGAGTAGTATTTCGCCGCGGTGTAGTGGTTGCTGAACACGTAGCTCGGCGGGTTGTTCTCGGCGCCGTCGATCACACCGGTCTGGAGCGAGGAGAACACCTGGTCATAGCCCATGGCGATGCCGTTACCGCCGAGCGCGTTGACCATGTCAATGAAGATCGGGTTGCCGATCACGCGAAGCTTCAGGCCATGAACGTCGGCGATCGATTTGATCGGGTGCTTGGTGTTGTAGAAGCTGCGTGCGCCGGAATCCATCCAGCACAGACCGACCAGGTTGGCGTTCGGGCTGGCAGTGATCTTCTCGAGCAGCTCCTGGCCGACCTCGCCATCCATCATCTTCCAGGATTGTTCCACGTTCTTGAACAGGAACGGCATGTTGACGACATTGATGTCGTCGACGATCGGGCCGACTGCGCCGGCGCTGACGCGCAGCATCTGGATCGCGCCGATCTGGGTCTGCTCGATCGTCTCTTTCTCGGCACCGAGCTGGGCCGAAGGATAAGTCTGGATCGAGAGACGCCCTTGCGTCGCCTCGGCGAGCTTCTTGCCCATGCTCTCGACGGCGGCGACCGTCGGATAGCCGACCGGCTGCACGTCGGCAGCCTTGAACACGGCCTTGGTCTGGGCGCGGCCCGACGAGATCGGAGCAAGCGTGGCAGCTCCCAGGCCGGCGCTCAATTTGATGAAATCACGACGTAGCATGGTGGTCCTCCCTCATTGGTTCTTTCGGTGTGTGTCGTTATTGATCGGAGATCCGGTCATTCGGTGCTGGCGAAAAACTCCGGATTGGTGTGTTGCGTCTCCGAGATGTCGCGGAGCAACCGGTCGAGGT
>Ga0209758_1003242_pt1 | contig 15096 bp, 15 predicted proteins | sample AraplaMF_Col_mMF_FD_184258 | JGI IMG/M metagenome (GOLD analysis project Ga0209758, IMG submission 184258) | Arabidopsis root microbial communities from the University of North Carolina, USA - plate scrape MF_Col_mMF (SPAdes) (version 2) | ecosystem: Host-associated > Plants > Roots > Endosphere... | reverse complement strand
CAATCGCGTCCCCGGGGAAATGCCCTTGCGCAACCGCTGGATCAGCCGCGTGCCGATGATCGCGCCGGCATTGTCGTTAGCGCCCAGTGAGAAGGTGCGCTCTGACGTCGCGGCGTCGAATGCCGGGGCGCACTGACCACGGCCTGGAGCCGTTGCAACGCATGACGGAGCGGCTCGCGCAATGCGGCGCCGCGCGGCGTCAGCACCATGCCCTTTCCAGATGATGCGGGCGTCAACAAGGGATCGCCGAACACGTCCCGACATGTTGTTTCCGGATTGGGATCCTCGCGTGCTCGAGCGGCAGCGCGCGTTGATGATCCCGACCTGCTTCGACGAGACGCAAAACCGCTTCATCGCCAGCGTTCATACCTGGGTGCTGAAGACGCCGCGCCATGTGATGCTGATCGACAGCTGCGGCGGCAATCACAAGGACAGGCCTGCGCTGCCGCGATTCCATCAGCAGAATCTGCCGTTCCTGGCGCGGCTCGCGGAGGCCGGCGTCACACCTGACGAGGTCGACTTCGTCTGCTGCACGCATCTTCACGCCGATCATTGCGGCTGGAATACGGAGCTGCGCGGCGGCCGGTGGGTGCCGACCTTCCCGAATGCCAGATACATCTTCTCCAAGGCCGAGCAGGATCACTGGACCGGTCCGGCCGGACAAAGCGGCTTCGATGCCGGCGTCTACGCCGACAGTGTGCTGCCTGTGATCGAGCACGGGCAAGCCGAGATCATCGACGGCGATGGCCTGCTCGCCAACGGTCTGGCCGTGCACGCGACGCCGGGGCATAGTCCGGGCCATGTCGTGTTCGAGCTCGCCGATGGTGGCGAGAAAGGGCTATTCAGCGGAGACATCATGCATCAGCCGCCTCCAGGTGTTTCGTCCGGACTGGAACAGCGCCTTCTGCGACGATCCGGCGAAGGCGCGCGCCTCTCGCCGCTGGCTGCTGGAGCGCGCCGCCGACGATGCGGCAAAAGTGTTCACCGCGCACTTCGCCGCAAGCTCGGCCGGCTTCGTGACCCGCAACCACGAGGGTTTTGATTGGCGTTTCGCCTGACAGGAGATTGAGATGTTGCAAATCAGAGGGGAAATGATCTGGGAAGACTTCATGATCTCCAGCGATACTGATGGCATCGAGCTGTTCGTCCGCAACAAGCGTCTTTCGGCCCTCGCGACGTTCGTACCGGAACGAACGCTCCTATTCGTGGCCGGATCGACCTATCCGGCCTCGACGTCGTTCGACCTTCCACTCGATGGCATGTCATGGATGGACCACCTGGCGAGGCGCGGCTTCGACGTCTATCTCGTCGATGTCAGGGGCTATGGCCGATCGACAAAACCCGCCGAGATGCTGGGACCGCCGCTCGACCATGCGCCGGTGGTACGCACGCCAGTCGCGGTTGCCGATGTCGCGGCTGCCGTCGATTTCATCCGGAAGCGGCGCGGGCTCGACCGGATCAATTTGATGGGATGGTCCTGGGGCACCACGATCATGGCGCGCTACACATCTGAGAACCCCGACCATGTCGCCAAGCTGACCCTGATCGCGCCGCAATGGCTGCGGACGACGCCAAGCGCCGCGGATGCCGGCGGTACACTCGGCGCTTACCGGATCGTCGATCGCGCGGCGGCCAAGGCGCGCTGGCTCAACGGCGTGCCCGAGAACAAGCGGACCGCCATTCTGCCGGATACCTGGTTCGAGAACTGGGCCGAGGCCACGTTCGCCCAATCAGAGCTCGGTCCAGACCGGCTGCGTGCCCCAAACGGCACCGTACAGGACAGTCGCGACTTCTGGGCATCGGGCAGACCCATGTACGATCCCGCCGAGATCACGGTGCCGGTGCTGATCGTGCACGGCGATCTCGACCGCGATTGTCCCATCGACATGGCGCAGGCCGTGTTCGGAAAGCTGACCTCCGCCCCGGCGCGGAGCTGGGTCGAGATCCGCGATGCGACCCATTCCCCGTTCCTGGAAACCAACCGGTGGCGGGTGTTCGATGCGGTCGACGGGTTTTTGGCAGCGAGGCCGGTCTCTTCACACGCTTGAGGTGCTGACGTAAATTGTCCTCGTCTTTCCGATATTGCCGTTAGACTTCACGGCGCAAACGTGGACAATGGCCTCACGCGCTTCGCGCGCGCAGTGCACACCAAGATGCGCCCCCGGGGAAACAAATGCCGGCTGCCTTCCCGTCGTCCGTTCCCACCATCCCGACTGTTCCCTTGACCGCAGAGCTGCGCGATGCGTTGCGCGCGATCGTCGGCGAGAAAGGTTTCGTTGAGGACGAGCATGGCAAGCAGCCGTTCGTAACGGACTGGCGCGGCCTGCTGGTTGGCAGCGCCAGTGCCGTCGTTCGCCCAGGGAGTACCGAAGAGGTCTCCAAGGTGGTCCGGCTTTGTCACGAGCATGGCGTCGCGATCGTGCCACAGGGCGGCAACACCGGCCTGATGGGGGGCGCCACGCCCTGGCCCACACATGCCGGCATCGTGCTGTCGCTAGGACGGATGAACCGCGTGCTGGACGTCGATCCCGTCGGTTACGCGATGACGGTCGAGGCGGGCTGCGTGCTGCAAACGCTTCAGGAGACCGCCTCAGCGCATGACAGATTCCTACCGCTCAGCCTCGGCGCGCAGGGCTCTTGCATGATCGGCGGCAATCTCTCGACCAATGCCGGTGGCGTACAGGTGCTGCGCTATGGCAACGCCCGCAATCTCGTCCTCGGATTAGAAGTCGTGCTGCCGAACGGCGACGTCTGGGACGGGCTGCGCGCGTTGAAGAAGGACAACACCGGCTACGACCTCAAGCACCTCTTCATGGGCGCCGAGGGGACGCTCGGCATCATCACCAAGGCCGTGCTCAAGCTATGGCCGGCGCCGAAAGATGTCTGCACGGCCTGGCTGGCTGTGCGCGATCCGCGGGCCGCGCTGGAGATCTTGTCCGAAGCGCACGCGGCGTCCGAGGACAATGTCGGCTCCTGCGAACTGTTGAGCCGCGCCGCCGTCGACCTGGCATTGCGCCATATTCCGGGCACCCAGGATCCGCTGAAGGCGGAGACGCGATGGTACCTGCTGCTGGAGTGGTCATCTGCGCGGGCACGCCAGGACGGGACCGAGGGCATGTCCGGGAAGATGGAGCAGTTTCTCGCCGACCAGCTCGAAGCGGGCCGCGTGCTGGACGCCGCGATCGCGCAGACGGTCGCTCAATCGCGCAACATGTGGCGCATCCGCGAGGCCATGGCCGAGGCCTCCCGCGCCGAAGGCCCGGGGATCAGTTTCGACGTGTCAGTGGCGATCTCCAGAATTCCTGAGTTCATTGACAAGGGGCTCAAGGCCGTGCTCGACATTCTCCCGAGCATTCGTCCCTATCCTCTAGGGCATATCGGCGACGGCAACCTGCATTTCTCGTTCATGGGGCCCGTCGGCATGGATCAGCACACGCTGAATCAATACACGGCCGCGATCACGCGCGCCGTGAACGATCTCGTCACCTCCATGGGCGGCTCGATCTCGGCCGAGCATGGCATCGGCATCGACAAGCTCGACGAGCTCAGCCACTGCCGCTCGCAGATCGAGCTCGACATCATGCGCACCATCAAGCGCGCGCTCGATCCGCAGAACATCATGAACCCCGGCAAGGTGCTGCGGGTGTGATGATGGTGCACACCCGCACCTCCTTCTCAGCCGTGCGGATTGACGACGGTGTAGCCCCGCAGGGAACGCGCGTGTATGCGCGTGGCGTGACCACCCGAATTGGCGTCATACGCCATCCACATGTCGCCGCCGAGGGGCTGCTCCAGCACGAAAACGTGCCCGTGGCGCGCTGCGACCATCCCCGGCGCCGGCGCCGTGCGCGGAAAGCGCAGCCAGTTTGATGCGAGATTTAGTTCCGGCACGATGCGTCCGAACACTCGGATCGCCGCGCCACATCCGCAGAACGACGACGGACAACCGGCCGGACGACCGCCAATGATGCGATCACCGGTGACGCTGATCATCGTGGCGGCGTTGCCCGCATCGGTCACCGTCATCTGCGTCGAGCGATAGGCTTGCAGTGACGCCCTTTGAGCCCGCTCGCCGCGTGGCTGCGCATATGAGAAGTCGCAGGGCATAGTGATGTTGCATTCAGGGGCGTGAAGCGCCCGATAGGGGCGCGCTTCAGAGGCCACGCAACTAACGAAAACAAATAAACACGCAGAAACTACTCGCTTGATCATTGCAGGACTCCGCTGGAGGACCTGCCCCGACCGGGAGAGACCAATATTGGTTTGGCTAAAATGAGCCTGAAGAGCGGCAGAAAACGGCTGTCTTCGCGCGAATCCAACCTGGATTATATCTTTCGGAGTATAATCAGGCGCGCATCGCGCAGCGCTGGCAAAGCAATCCAGACAACACCGTCGAGGAATTCCGGTGCTTCGCGAGCCTGTCATCGGGCCGCGCTTTGCGCGGACCCGGTGACGAGCAATGACGGCCGCGCCCTACGGCCGGATCGTCATGTTCTCCGGCGGTCCCGCTTTGCGCAGCGGCTCGGCGAGCCGCGCGAACTCGCACAGCAGCGAGCGCGTCTTGCGGGGATCGATGATCTCCTCGACCCAGAATTTTTCGGCCGAGCGGAACGGCGAGCGCAGCTGGTTGAGACGCGCCTGGATCTCAGCGAGTTTCGCAGCCTTGTCCTCGGCCGCGTCGATGTCGGCGCGATAGGCGGCCTCGATCCCGCCCTCGAGCGGCAGCGAACCCCAATAGGCCGACGGCCAGGCGTAGCGGATCGAGAAGCGGTCGGCCGGCTGATGCACCACGCCGGCGACGCCGAAGGCGTTGCGCAGGATTACCGTGCACCAAGGCACGGTGGTCTGGTTGACGGCGGCCATGGCGCGGACGCCGTGGCGGATGGTCGCAGCCTTCTCGGCATCGAGGCCGATCATGAAGCCCGGACAGTCCATGAGATAGACGATCGGCAGATGGAAGGTTTCTGCGAAGTCTACCCAGCGCACCACCTTCTGGCACGCATCCGCCGTCCAGGAACCGCCATAGTGAAAACTGTCGCTGGCGAGCAGCATCACCGCCCTGCCCTCGAGCCGCGCCAGCCCAACGATGATGGGCTTGCCGAAGTTCTTCGCGACCTCGAAGAACGAGCCCTTGTCGACGACAGACTCGATGATGGGCCTGACCTTGTAGACTTGCTTGCGCTTGCGCGGCACCGCGTTGATCAGGTCCTCATCGCTGCGCTCGGGACTGTCCGTGCAGGGTAAGGTCGGCGGCAGCTCGTAGACCGACGACGGCAGATAAGACAGGAAGCGTCGCGCGCAGGCAAACGCCTCCTCCTCCGTCTCGACGGCATGATCGATCGCACCCGCTCGGGTCTGGATGTCAGCGCCGCCGAGCTCCTCCTTCGAGAGATCCTGCCCCAGCGCCTTCACCACCGGCGGTCCCGCGACGAACATCGCGGACTTCCGGGTCATGATGGAATAGTGGCTGGCGGCAAGACGTGCAGCACCCAGCCCCGCAACCGAGCCGAGGCCGAGCGCGACCACGGGCACCCGCGACAGATTCTCGGTCGTGAAGCGATACCAGCGGGTGCCGCCGATGCCTCCAGGCAGATTTGCCGCACCCTTGGTCTCGATGGTCTTGACCGAGCCGCCGCCGCCGGAGCCCTCGATGATACGGATAATAGGCAGACGGAAGTCGTGCGCCATCTCCTCCGCCATCAACGGCTTGGCCGAGATCGACGCATCGGCGGAGCCGCCGCGCACGGTGAAGTCATCGCCGACCACAACCACGGTGCGACCGTCGACACGCGCCCGGCCGAACACGCAGTTCGCCGGCGTCACCTTCTGCAACTCACCGGCGGAATCATACTCACCGATGCCGGAGACGGCACCGATCTCGTGGAAAGTCCCCTTGTCGATCAGTCCGTCGATGCGTTCCCGAACAGTCAGCCGGCCCTGGTCATGCTGTCGCTTGACCTTGTCAACGCCGCCCATCTCCCGCGCGAAGGCTTCGCGCCGGGCGAGCTCGTCGAGTTCCGGCTTCCAGTTCATTCACTCCCTCCGAATGGATCGGCTTGTTATTGTTATGCACGGCCGTTGCGACCGGTTTACGCGAGATGCGGTTATTGAAGACATCGCCATCCGCGCCCTCCACCAGGCTGCCAAGCGAGCGGCCGAGTTCGAGCATCAGCGGCGCAACATCGGCATGCAGACGCTGCTCGTCATACATCGCGGACAACAGACCGATCGTGATGACCACGAAGGTCTGGTACTGCGGCGCCCAGATCGGCACCGCGAGACCGTTGATGTGCGGGCTCCAGAGGCCGCAGGCGACGACGTAGCCGCGCTCGCGCAGCGACTGCCTGTTGGCCTCGATGCGGGGCTTGAGGATCTTTGCAGCCTCGGGCGCTTCCCGCTCCATCTCCGCAATGAAGGCATCGCCGACTTCCGGCGACAAGGCCGCCGTGTAAGCCGCGCCGGCCGCTGTCGAGGCCATCGAGATGCGGCTGCCGGTGCCCTCGTGCAGGCCGAGCGCAGAAGCCGAGCGCGCGAACTGGAGATAGACGAGATGGAAGCGATCGGGCACGACGAAACCGACCGTGCCTGGAAGCTGCTCGGCAACTTCCTGCAGCCGCTGCCGGATCATGCTGCGAAGCTGCGCGCCCTTCATCATCGAGGCGCTCATCGCCACCGCGCTCGGGCCGATGCGGTATTTCTGATCGCGGGGCAGATAGACCAGCTGCCCCATGCGCGTCAGCGTGTGCGTGAGCCGCGACACGGTCGAGCGCGGCAGGCCGCAGCGATTTGAAATCTCGAGATTGCCGAGCCGCGCCTCGTGGCCCTCGAAGCATCGCAACACGTCGAACGCGCGCGACACCACCTGGATGACATCACCCTCACCGGCATCGCCAGCGAGCGCACCTTGCCTGCTTAACCGCTCCGAACGTCGTCCCATGATCCCTACCGTCTGTTCCGCTCTGCGGAATTAAATTCCACTTGCAGATGACGCTACCTCAGGCATTTTGCGACGACAACAAAAAGGCGATGGCATGCCAGAAATTAAGATTGTCACGGAGGTCGCCGGTCGGGTCTGCGCAACTCCCGTGCAAGTTGGAGGAACCGTCACCGATGGCGATGAGATTGTGCTGGTCGAAGCCATGAAGATGGAAATACCGGTGCCCTCGCCTGCATCAGGCACGCTCAAATTACTGCTCGTGAAGATCGACGACCTCGTTGCCGAAGGTCAGGCGATCGCGATCCTCACGAGCTAAGCAGGCGCCGCCCGCAGCTTTCTCATCTGCGACAATCTGAACAGACCATATCTACATAACGCGCGGCATCTTGCGTTCGGCCGCCACGCCGGACGGGCAACGCCGATATCAACGGGTTGCGCGTGCCCTGATTGCGTTGCACAAGGAGGCGATGATAGCGCAACCGCCGCCAGCCTCTGCCTGGACCCGCTCAAAGCCGCCGCTGCTGCGGTTTCTCGATACTTGCCTCAACGAATTCTCGGCCGACACGTCAGGCGCGGTCGCCGACTACATTCCCGAGCTGGGCAAGGCTGACCCCGCCTATTTCGGCATCAGCCTCGCGACCCTCGACGGCCATGTCTACGAAGTCGGCGACTCCAGGGCGCCCTTCACCATCCAGTCAATGTCCAAACCGTTCGTGTTCGCACTGGCGCTGGACCTGCTCGGCGCAAGCAAGGTCGAAAGCGCGATCGGCGTCGAGCCGTCGGGCGATCCCTTCAACTCGATTCGGCTCAATTCCGAAAACCATCCGTTCAATCCGATGGTGAATGCGGGTGCGATCGCCTGCACCGGGCTGATCTACGACAGCAAGGGCCCCGAGGCCTTTGAACATATCCGCCTCGCGCTCGGCCGCTTCGCGGGGCGCGACCTCGCCGTGGACGAGGCGGTCTACGCGTCCGAGAGCCAGACCGGCGATCGCAACCGCGCCATCGGCTATCTGCTCAAGACCAACGCGGTGATCTCGGACAACGTCGCTGGCGTGCTCGACGTCTATTTTCGGCAATGCGCGGTGCTGGTCACCGCCCGCGACATCGCGGTGATGGCGGCAACGCTCGCCAATCGCGGGATCAACCCGGTGACCGGCGAGCAGGTGTTGAGCGCTTACGCGATCTCGCGCACGCTATCGGTCATGACGTCATCTGGCATGTACGACTATGCCGGCGAATGGATCTACCGGATCGGTATCCCCGCCAAGAGCGGCGTCGGCGGCGGCATCCTGGCGGCGCTCCCCGCCCGCCTCGGCCTCGGCAGCTATTCGCCGAAGCTCGACAAGCACGGCAACAGCGTGCGCGGCATCAAGGTCTGCGAGGCGCTGTCTTCGCATTACGATCTGCACATGCTCAACCGGAGCGACGATGCCCGCAACGCTGTCATTGCCGACTACGACATCGGCAAGAGCCCGTCACGCCGCGTCCGCCGTCAGCAGGAGCGCGACATCCTCGCCGCGCACGAGCAGGCGGTGCGGATCATCGAGCTGGTCGGCGTGCTGTCGTTGTCGGCCGTCGACTACGTCTCGCGGCGGCTTGCGGGACGATCTCGCCCGCAAATCGTCGTGTTCGACCTGCACCGCGTCACGTCGACCACGCGCGCCGGCGCCCGGCTCATTGCCGAAGCCTTCGAGGAGCTTGCCGCGCTCGACGTGACCGTGGTGCTGTCCGGTGTCCGCCGCACCTCCAGGGAATGGGACAGCTTGCGCGAATGGACCGCGGAGCTGAAGAACGTCCGCGACTTCTACCTGCTCGACACCGCGATCGAATGGGCGGAAGACCAGATCGTCTACCGCTATGGCGGCTCGATCGATTTCCACGAGACCACCGACCTATCCGAGCAGCCGCTGCTCGACGGACTCAGCGCGGACGAGCTGACCGACCTCGCTTCGATCTGCACGATCAGGACCTATCAGTCCGGCGCAAAGATCATCGCGACGGGCGATCCCGCAGATGCCCTGTTCTTCCTGCGCAGCGGCGCGGTGCACGTCACCCTGCCGGACGGCGTTAGGCTGGCGACGCTCACCGCCGGCATGGCCTTTGGCGAGATGGCCCTGATCGAGACCACCCGCTCCGCCGACGTGTTCGCGGACATGGCGGCGACTGCTTTCGTGGTCCCCCTGAAAGAATTCGAGCGCTTTCGCAAGCAGCATCCAGGGGCCTCCGAGCGGATCATGCGCAATCTGGCGCAGCTATTGGCCGATCGCCTGATCGTCGCAAACACCAAGGTCGACATCCTGACGTCGACGTAAGCAGTTGGCATTCATTCACATAAGATCGTCATGCCCGGGTTTGTCCCGGGCATCCACGTTCTTTGCGCTGCGTGGTAAGACGTGGATGGCGGAACAAGCCCGGCCATGACGCGGTGGAGATTGTCTGCTCTATCGGCTCGCCGCCTCGCTGATCCGTCGCTTGATTTTGGCGGCGCTGGCCTTGAGCAATTCGGATGGCTGTTGGCCCGTGGCAGCGCACAGGCAGGCCCAGTAATAGACGACATCGCCGAGTTCCTCGACGAGACCGGCCTTGTCGAGCCAGTCGTCGCGCAAGAGCTTCTTGATGTGCTCGGCAACCTCGCCGGCTTCACCAGCAAGGCCAAGCCCGAGATAGGACAGGCGTTCGTTCGAGGGATGTTCATCGACTTTCGCGATTGTAGCGGCCCAGGCCGCATATTCATCGATCGTCATGATCATTCCTCGCTAGCCGAGCGTCGGATCAGCCCACCACTTCGGTGACGGGCTGAAGATCGATCTCGAATGTTTCCAGAAATTTTGACGTCATGATGTAGAAGCCGACCGAGAGCTGGAGCTCGACGAGTGCCGCAGGCGTCAGCTTGGCGGCGATCGCCTTGAAGGTCGCGTCCGTCGGCTTCTTCAGCTTAACGATCTCGTCGGTGAAAGCGAGCGCGGCGCGCTGGGTCTCGTCGAAGCAGGTCGCGGCCTGCCAGTTTTCCAGCGCCTCGTTCTGCGCGTCGGTGACGCCGACATTCTTACCGATGCGCTTGTGCGCGATGATTTCGTACGGCGCCTCGCACAGAATGCCCGTGCGCGTGATCGCAAGCTCGCGCACGACAGGATCGAGCTCGCCCCGGTGGCGGATAGCACCGCCAAGCCGGCAGTATTGCTCAAAGTAGCTCGGGGAGTGCGCCATCATGCGGAAGATGTTGGCGTTTCGATTCTTATCGAGGATTTCGCGGGTACGATCGGACGCCTTGGACGGGTCGCTGTAGTCGATACGGGCCATGATTTGCCTTGAGTTTTTCCTGAAGCTTTTGATGCTTATTGTCGTTGTCGCGCTAAGTTCCCTCAAACTCTAATTGCGGGCGGACGCAGGAGCAACATCATCGAGTCAAATTGCCGCCGCATTGCTGATCGACGTTGGCACAGTCGATATTCGCCGCGTGGGGACTTAGTTGCGGTGAATACTCGAAGTGGGGTGTTCCGAGTAAAAACAATTGGCCGTCTGCGCGCTCACCACGCAACGATGAGTCACGCCCAAGTCTAGGGAGAAAACGGCATGAAGGAAGCCACCAAGGGGGCGGCCTCGGGAGCGCTCGTGCATATGCTGGCGGTGACAGCGATGCTCGTCATCGCCAGCATCTTGTTCTACGGGCGCTAGTTCAGAGCTTTCGTCATTCCGGGGTGGCCCTCGCACAGGCCAGACCCAGAATACCCGTTCCAGGTTCGGTCCCTTGGACCGCCCCCGAATGACGGATCCCGCTACGCCTCCTTCGTAAAGTACGGCACGAGCTTGCCCGCAAAGGGTTTGAAGCTCGCCGTGACCGCATCCCCGATGGCCAGTCCGTTATCACCATGGGCCATCATGCGAAAACCCTCGGCGCAATCGACCAGCAGGATGTTGTAAGGCACGTGCACGCGCGTCTCCGGCGTGGCGGCGCGGCAGACCAGCGAGGTCGCGTAGACCCTGCCCCTGCCGCTGGCGCGCGCCTCGCGCGGACCTCCGGTTCCACACGCAGCACAGAAAGCGCGATGGAGGTACTGCACATGGCCGCACGCGGTGCAGGTCTGAAAAACGATGGCCGCCTCCCCCCTGGTCCAGTCCGCTAGACGCTCGCTCATCGCACCCGCTCCAGAAACATGCTGACATGCGACGACAGCACGCCACCGTCGCCGTGCAGCAGCGCAATCGAGGCGTCGCGCACCTGACGATTCGCCGCACGCCCCGTCATTTGCAAATGGGCCTCGACCAGATGCGCCATGGCGCCGCCGACGCCGCAATGGCCGTAACTGAGCAGGCCGCCATGGGTGTTCAGCGGCATCTCGCCGTCGCGGCTGAAATGGCCCGCACGGGCGCGCGCGGCCGCCTCGCCGCGGCCGGCAAGGCCGAGGTCTTCCAGCAGCATCGCGAGCGTGATGGTGAAACTGTCGTAGATCGCGGCGTAGCGCACGTCGGAGATCGCAAGGCCGGTGGCCTCTTTTGCGCGGGCGATCGCAATTTCGGCGCCGAGCTCGCTTAGGCTTGGTGCGGCCGTGACGTGCTGATGGGTGTGCGCCTGGGCGCAGCCGCGGATACGGACACCCGTCTTACCGGTCCGCTCACGGCTGATGACGAAAGCCGCGCCGCCGTCGGACACCGGACAGCAGTCGAGCAGCTTGAGCGGCATCGCCACCGGCCTCGAGGCCATGACGTCAGCAACCGTGATCGGATCATGGAATTGCGCGCCGGGATGGGTGCAGGCGTGCGCGCGCATCAGCACCGCGAATTCGGCGAGGTCCCGTTCGGTCACACCATATTCGTGCATGTATCTGCTGGCGACGAGGCCGTAATAAGCGGGAATGGTCGGCCCGAGCGGAACCTCGTAATCAGGATGCCCCACCTGCGCCAGCGCCTGGATCGAGGCATCGCGGCTCTGTCCAGTCAGGCGATTCTCGCCGGCGACGACGAGCACGTTGCGACAGACACCTGATACGACGAGGTGATGGGCGAGCATCGTCATCGCAAGGCCCGTGGCGCCGCCGACCTGCACGGCGTGGGCATAAGACGGGCGGATGCCGAAATGCTCGGCGAACACGGTCGCCAGCATGATGTGGGGCGAGACCGTAGAGTAGCCGCACAGGATGCCGTCGATCTCGGCGCGCTTCAGCCCGGCATCGTCGAGCGCTGATTGCGCGGCCTTGCTCATCAGGTCGAGCGAGGACGAGCCTTCGTGCCTGCCAAAAGGCGTGAGGCCGACGCCGGTGATGAAGCTCATCTCGCTACCTCTCCATTGTCATTCCGGGGCGGCCCGAAGGGCCGAACCCGGAGTCCATCGCGCGGCATGTGGGGAGGATAAATGGATTCCGGGTTCGCGACTTCGTCGCGCCCCGGAATGACGGATGAGAGAGTTTGCGCCATATCCTCCCCTATTCCGGCGCCGGGCGGGTGACGCCGTCGCGGATCATGGCGGCGATCTCGTCTGGGGCGTAGCCGATCTCGCGCAGGATCTCCGCGCCGTGCTCGTTGAGGCGCGGCGCCAGGCGCACCGGCTCGGCCTCGGTGTCCGACCAGGTCGCCGTGACCTTCATGCTGCGGATCGGACCTTCGGTCGGATGGTCGACGACCGGGAAGAAACCGGTCGCCTCCAGATGTTCGTCGTGCAGGATCGAGGCGAGATCGTGCATCGGCATCACGGGCACGTCGGCCTTGGTGAGCAGCTCGATCCATTCGGCGGTGGTGCGCGTCTCGAAAATGCGGGCGAGCTCGGCGTAGACGACATCGATATTGGCGGCCCGGCCGGCGAAGGTTGCGAATTTGGGATCGGCGCGCAGGTCGTCGCGTCCGGTCGCCTTGAAGAAGTTCTCCCACTGCTTGTCGTTGTAGACGATGACACTGAGATAGCCGTCCGAGGTCTTGTAAGGCCTGCGGTCGCGCGAGAGATGGCGAGCATAGCCGCCCTTGTCGAGCGGCGGCTCGAAGGTCAGCCCGCCCATGTGGTCGCCCATGACGAAGCCGGCCATGGTCTCGAACATCGGGATATCGACACGCTGGCCCTGCCCGGTGCGATCGCGGTGCACGAGGCTGGCGCAGATCGCGCCGACGGCGGTCAAGCCGACGATGCGGTCGACCAGCGCATTCGGCACGTAGCGCGGCACGCCGTCACCGGTCTGTGCCATCAGCGCAGGCAGCGCGGTGGCGCCCTGGATCAAATCGTCATAGGCAGGCTTGGTGGCATAGGGACCATCCTGGCCGAAACCGAACACGCCGGCATAAACGAGACGCGGGTTGATGGCGGAAGCGACGTCATAGCCGAGCTGAAGCCGCGCCATCGCCTGCGGCCGGACGTTGTAGACGAGCACGTCGGCGTCCTTCAGCAACCGCAGTACGGCTTCGCGCCCCGCCGGCTTCTTCAAATCGAGGCAGATCGAGCGTTTGCTGCGGTTGGTGTTAAGGAACACCGGGCCCATGCCGGTGTGCCTCATCGGGCCGATCAGGCGGGTGACGTCGCCATCGAGCGATTCCACCTTGATCACTTCGGCGCCATAGTCGCCGAGCATCTGGGTCGCATAGGGCCCCATCAGCACGGTGGTCATGTCGACGACCTTGATGCCCTTCAGCGGTCCCATCCGTTCGCTCCCGATTGCGCGGGCTCAAGATGCGGCTCCGCGATTTCGGTCCAGCTAAGGGCAGCGACGCCGGACGCGCAAGGGCGGCCGGCGTATGGCCGCATGCGCAGGGCGATGCGGCCGCTATTTCTTCTGGCGGGATTCGCGGATCTTCATGAGACGGTCGAGCTCGTCGTTCTGCTGGTTGATGCGATCGGCGATACGCGACTCGTTCTGCTCGCCGGAGGCGGCGGCGGCCTGCTCGATGAGCTGGCGAATATTGTCCTCAAGGATCGCGATGCGGTTGTTGAGGGACTCCAGCGACAGTGAATCTTCGTAGTCATTGCTCATCATGCATTCCCTGCAAATCAATCAGGAGCATTAAGGCGGGCCGGAACTGGCCCACCATGATCTAGCGCAAGAAACGTAGGGTGGATTAGCCGCAGGCGTAATCCACCAACTTCGTTAGGCGAACGCGGAAGCGTGGTGGGTTACGCTCCGCTAACCCACCCTACAAGAGCTACTTCAGCGGCTCCAGCACGGAGACGTAGTTGGCGACCGCGGCGCCACCCATGTTGAAGATGCCGCCGAGTTTTGCGTTCTTGAGCTGCATGCCCTCGGGCGCCTGCCCAGCAAGCTGCATCGCGGTCATCACATGCATGGAGACGCCGGTGGCGCCGATCGGATGGCCCTTGGCCTTCAACCCGCCGGACGGATTGACCGGGAGCTTGCCGTCTTTGAGCGTCCAGCCTTCCTTGATGGCGCGGGCACCCTGCCCCTTCGGCGTCAGGCCCATGGCTTCGTACTCGATCAGCTCGGCGACGGTGAAGCAGTCGTGGGTCTCGACGAAGGAGAGATCGGACAGCGTCACGCCGGCCTTTTCCAGTGCGCGCTGCCAGGCAACCGTGCAGCCCTCGAACTGGAGGATGTCGCGCTTGCTCATCGGCAGGAAGTCCTGGGCGTGCGCGGTGGCGCGGAAGCCGATCGACTTAGCCATTCCCTTGGCGGTCTCGGCATCGGCGAGCACCAGGGCGGCTGCGCCGTCGGAGACCAGCGAGCAATCGGTGCGCTTCAGAGGGCCGGCTACATAAGGGTTCTTCTCGCTCTCGGCGCGGCAGAAATCGAAGCCGAAATCCTTCCGCATTTGGGCGAAGGGATTAGCGACGCCATTCTTGTGGTTCTTGGCCGCGATCAGCGCCAGCGCATCCGACTGGTCGCCGTATTTCTGGAAGTAGGAGCTGGCGATCTTGCCGAACACGCCGGCGAAACCGCCGACCGTGTCGCCATCCTCGGGCAGATAGGAGGCCTTGAGCAGGTTCTTGCCGATCTCAGGTCCCGGCGTGCGGGTCATCTGCTCGACCCCGACGACGAGCACGATTTTCGCCGCACCTGCGGCGATCGCGCGCAGGCCCTGGTGCACGGCGGCCGAGCCGGTGGCGCAGGCGTTCTCGACCCGGGTCGCCGGCTTGAAGCGCAGCTTCGGGTCGGCCTGGAGCACCAGAGAGGCGGTAAAATCCTGCGCCGAGAAGCCGGCGTTGAAATGGCCGAGCACGATCT
>Ga0209758_1003240_pt1 | contig 15103 bp, 11 predicted proteins | sample AraplaMF_Col_mMF_FD_184258 | JGI IMG/M metagenome (GOLD analysis project Ga0209758, IMG submission 184258) | Arabidopsis root microbial communities from the University of North Carolina, USA - plate scrape MF_Col_mMF (SPAdes) (version 2) | ecosystem: Host-associated > Plants > Roots > Endosphere... | reverse complement strand
TCAACAAGCCGACCAAGATCGACGCCTACAACAACGTCATCTGGATGGACGACCTGGGCAGCATCACCCAGGGCATCCCGGGCTTCTGGGTCGTGGATCCGCGCGACTTCGACGACGTGAAGTCGTTCCAGGAAAAGGTGTTCGGCGCGGCCGTCCGCTATCAGATCCCCGGCGCCACCTATGACGTGACGCTGAAGGAGCAGAGCGCCTACGCCGACGCCAACTTCGAGATCGGCAAGCTGTCGGGCAACATCGGCCTGCATGTCATCCAGACGAACCTGCTGGTGAAGCAGAACCTGACCGGCGCCACCCAGAACTACGGCGACACCAACCTGGACGTCGGCGACACGGTCACCAGCCGCAAGTACACCGACTGGCTGCCGTCGCTGAACGCGGTCTACGACTTCAACGACCACCTGAAGTTCCGCTTCGCCTATTCCAAGACGATGCAGCCCCTCGACCTGGGCAATTACGGCGGCGGCCTCAGCATCTCGACCGCCGACTGCGGCACCAAGCCGGGCCGCTGCGTGACGGGCGCCAGCTCGTCGGGCAACCCGTACCTGGATCCGTGGCGCTCGACGAACTTCGACGGCGCGGTCGAGTACTATTTCGGCGGGGCCTCGATGGTGAACCTGTCGGCCTTCAAGCTGAAGATCGACAGCTTCGTCACCGGCGGCACCACCACCGGCACGTTCAAGGACGAGGACGGCACGCCGCGCACCGTCAACGTCACCCAGCCCATCCAGGGCGACGGCGGTTCGGTGAAGGGCCTGGAAGTCGGCGCGAAGCTGGCGTTCAGCGACCTGCTGCCGGACGGCGGCTTCTTCTCGAACTTCGGGGTCGACGCCAACGCCACCTACTCGCCCAGCTCGGAGTCGCGTCTCGGCCTGGACGGCAAGAAGCTGCCGTTCACCGACAACTCCAAGTACCAGTACAACCTCGTGGGCTGGTACCAGGACGACAGGTGGCAGGCCCGCGTGGCCTACAACTACCGCACCGACCGCCTGAGCAGCGTCTCCGGCAGCTCCGGCGACAACTTGGCGGTGTTCCAGGACGCCACCGGCTTCGTCGACGTGAATGTCAGCTACAATGTTCGCGACAACATCGTCGTCTACCTCAACGGCTCGAACGTCAGCGGCGAGATCGAGAATTACTACGTGAAGTTCGCGGACGGTAAGACTCAGTACTTCAGCCAGAACCAGTTCGAACCGCGCTACACCCTCGGCATCCGCGCCAAGTGGTGACCTAGACCAGCCCTTCCCTGCGGGCCGCTGCGATCCCTGTCGCAGCGGCTTCTTTTTTCGAGCGGGGCGGCTTTGTTTCGGTGCATTTTCTTCACGCGAACCGGAATCCCCTTCGCTCGAAAATGCTCTAGCATGACGACCAAGACGGGCGCTTGAAGCCCGCGAGAAGGCGCCGGCAAGCGCTTCGATCGAGGGAGTGAACCACCATGCAGGACAGCGCGCGCGACCGGCGCATCCGCGACATCGTCATCGTCGGCGGGGGCACGGCGGGCTGGATGGCCGCCGCCAGCCTGAAGCAGCATTTCGGCGCCGCGCCGGTGACCATCACCCTGATCGAGTCCTCCGAGATCGGCACGATCGGGGTGGGCGAGGCGACGATCCCGACCATCCGCCGCTTCTACCAGGCCCTGGGCCTGTCCGACATCGACGTGCTGCGCGCCACCGGCGGCACCTGCAAGCTGGGCATCCGGTTCAACGACTGGTCCGCGCCCGGTTCGTCGTTCATCCACCCCTTCGGCCTCTACGGCCAGGACCTGAAGGGCGTGGCGTTCCACCACTACTGGATGCGCCTGCGGGCGATGGGTGAGGCCGCGCCGATCGGCGACTATTCGCTGGGCGCCAGCCTGGCCGCCGGCGGCAAGTTCACCACCCCCTCGCGCAATCCGCCCTCGACGCTGTCGGTGTTCGACTGGGCGCTGCATTTCGACGCCAGCCTGTTCGCCCGGCTGATGCGCCAGGTCGCCGAGCAGAACGGCGTGCGGCGCCTCGACGCCAAGATCGTCGCGGTCAACCTGCGCGGCGAGGACGGCTTCATCGAGTCCGTGTCGCTGGACACCGGCGCGACCGTCGCCGGCGACCTGTTCATCGACTGCTCGGGCTTCCGCGGCCTGCTGATCGAGGAGGCCCTGCACACCGGCTATGAGGACTGGAGCCAGTGGCTGCTGTGCGACAGCGCCCTGGCGGTCCAGAGCGAAGGCCAAGGGGGAGCGGCGGGCGATCCGCCGCCCTATACCGACGTCACCGCCCACGAGGCCGGCTGGCGGTGGCGGATCCCCCTGCAGCACCGCTGGGGCAATGGCTATGTCTATTCCAGCCGCCACACGACGGACGAAGCGGCGAGGGCGGTGCTGACCGGTGCGCTCGCCCCTTCTGAAATGAATGGGCGCCTGCTGCACGAGCCGCGCAAGATCGGATTCCATCCGGGCCGCCGCCTGAAGGCCTGGAACAAGAACTGCATCGCCCTGGGCCTGGCCTCGGGCTTCCTGGAGCCGCTGGAGAGCACCAGCATCGCCCTGATCGAGACCGGCATCGAGAAGATCAAGGCGCTGTTTCCCAGCCGCGACTTCGACTCGGCGGTGATCGACGAGTTCAACGCGATGTCGCGCCTGGAGATGGAGCGCGTCCGCGACTTCATCATCCTGCACTACAAGCTCAACCAGCGCCCCGACACCACCGGCTTCTGGACCCACTGCCGCGAGATGGCGGTTCCCGAGACCCTCCAGAAGAAGATCGACCTGTGGCGCGCCCAGGGCCACTTCGTCCGCTACCGCTGGGAGATGTTCTCCCCGCCCAGCTGGCTGGCGATCTATGCCGGCTTTGGCCTGCTGCCGGAAACCTACGACCTCAGCGTCGACGGTTTCGACGCCGGCCAGCTGTCGGCCGCCCTGGGCGAGATGCGCAAGGCCGTGGCCGACACCGTCGCCGCCGCCCGCACCCACGGCGACTTCATCGCACAATACGCCCGGCCCCAGCCGGTCGCGGCCGAGTAGGAACCGTCGGATGGCTCACCTGAACAAGATCGTCATCGTCGGCGGCGGCTCGGCCGGCTGGATCTGCGCGGCCATGCTCAGCCACTATTTCCAGAACGGGCCGACAGAGGTCGAACTGGTCGAATCCGAGGAGATCGGCACGATCGGGGTGGGGGAGTCGACCATCCCGCCGTTCCTCCAGCTGATCCGCACCCTGGGGATCAACGAGCAGGACTTCATTCAGGAAACCCAGGCCGCCTTCAAGCTGGGCATCCGGTTCGAGAACTGGCTGGAGAAGGGCGACGTCTACTACCACCCGTTCGGCCAGATCGGCGGTCCGCTGGAGGTCAACGAGTTCTACCAGTGCTGGCTGCGCGCCAAGCAGAACGGCCATCCGTCCAAGCTGCAGGACTTCGCCCCGGCTTCGGTGATGGCCGAGGCCGGCAAGTTCATGCTGCCGGCCAAGGCCCAGCGGACGATGATCGCCAACGCCAACTACGCCCTGCACGTCGACGCGCGGCTGGTGGCCCTGTACCTGCGCAGGTTCGCCGAGGCGCGGGGCGTCAGGCGCACCGAGGGCATCGTCACCGAGGTGGCGACCCGCCCTGACGGCGGCGTCCAGAAGGTGATCCTGAAGGACGGCCGCGAGGTGGCCGGCGATTTCTTCATCGACTGCTCGGGCTTCCGCGCCCTGCTGATCGGCAAGACCCTGGGCGAGCCGTTCCGGGACTGGGGCGACGTGCTGCTGTGCGACCGGGCCATCGCCGTCCAGACCGAGAACGTCGGCGCGCCGCATCCCTACACCCTGGTCCAGGCCCAGGATTTCGGCTGGCGCTGGCGCATCCCGCTGCAGCACCGCTCGGGCAACGGCTATGTCTACGCCAGCAAGTACCTGAGCGACGACGAGGCGATCGCCACCCTGATGCGCCAGGTCCAGGGCGAGGTGGTGCTGGGGCCCAACGTCATCCCGTTCAAGACCGGCGTGCGCGAGCGGCCGTGGGTCGGGAACGTGGTGTCCATCGGCCTGTCGTGCGGCTTCATCGAGCCGCTGGAATCCACGGCCCTGCACCTGATCTACAAGGGCATGGACTATCTGCTGCGCTTCATGCCCGACCTGGACGCCGACCCGGTCCTGGCGGCCGAGTACAATCGCCGGATGGTCGCCGATTACGAGGAGATCCGCGACTTCATCGTCCTGCACTACGTGACCACCCGGCGCGACGACACCCCGTTCTGGCGCGACTACCAGAAGGTGGTCCCGCCCGAGAGCCTGCGGGAGCGCATGGCGCTGTTCAAGGCGGCCGGCGTGCTGCGCGACGGGGTCGACGACATGTTCCGCGCCCCCAGCTGGCAGTCGGTGATGGAGGGCATGGGCGTGCGGCCCGACCGCTACCAGCAGCTGGTCGACCGCATTCCGCTGAGCGTGATCATGAACCTGATGGACAAGTCCGCCCCCATGCTGGCCGATTTCGTGGCGACCCTGCCCAGCCACGAGGAGTTCCTGAGAACCCATTGTCCGGCCACGCCTTTCAGGCGTTCGGCTTGAGTCGATAAGCTACCGCCAGGTCTTGGCCTGGGTGATCGTCGCAGGTTGGGCCAGCAAGGCCCCGAGCGGCCGACCGGCCAGGGTGCAGGTCGCGGTCCTGACCGGGCCGCCGCCGGCGATGCGGCAGGTCAGGGACCGGGAGAAGGCGGCCGCCATCAGCCGCTCGCGATCGACCGGCAGGGCCGCCAGGGTCGGCGAGATCCGCAGCGGGATCCAGCGTTCGGGCGTCGGTCCCTGGGCGATGCAGAGCGTGCGGCCGTCGATGACATGCAAAACCGGTCCGCTGACGGTCGTGCCGGCGGCCGGCGCCGGGGCGCGGCAGGTCTGGATCGAGGCGCTCTCGGAACCGGCGCTCTGGGCCAGGGCCGGCGCGCCGGGAACCAGGGCGGCCAGGATGATGGCCGCCGCTCCCGATCTCGCCCAACCCCTGGCCATGTCGCGCGTCCTCTGAACGGAGACTCAACACGGCCCACGATCTCGTGTTCCAAGCGGAGCCCCTTGAAACCGCTGGCGTTTGTCACCTGTTGCCGAGGCGCCGCATACGGGCCGACCCTGGGCGAAGATCGGCCGTCCGGTCACCCGCCGGAACGGTCGTGCTAGGGTGTGGCGGCGGCCGCGGCGACTCGGTCGCGCCGGCTGGGATGGACAGGAGAACACCTCTGGCGACGGTGAAGCGCACGGGCTCGAAAAAGACCCTGACGACGGCCAACCTGGCCGCCCTGGGCGCCGAGCGGCTGGCCGACCTGCTGATCGACGTCGCCGAGGGCCACGCCCAGATCAAGCGGCGGCTGCGCCTGGAGCTGGCCGGCGAGATCGGCGCCGAGGACCTGGCCGCCGAACTGGCCAAGCGCCTGGACGCCATCGGCGACAGCCGTGCCCGCGTCCATTGGCGCAAGCACAAGGAGTTCGTGCGCGAGCTGGACATGCAGCGCGCCCTGATCGCGGGGCGGCTGGCCGAGCTGGACGCGACCCTGGCCTTGCCGATGATGCTGCGGTTCCTGGGCTTGGCCGAGGGCGTGTCGCACCGCACCGGCGACGCCAAGGGCGAGATCGAGGCGGTGTTCGACGCGGCCGTCGACGACGTGGCGGTGATCGCGGCCACGGCCCTGTCCGACCCGCGCGCCTTGGGCGACCAGCTTCTGGACCTGCTGTTGCATGGCCGGGCGGGCCTGGGGCCCCGGGTCCTGAAGAACGCCCTGCCGGCGCTGGGCGTGGCGGGCGTGACCCTGCTGCGGGCCCAGGTCGAGACGACCATGGCCGCCCAGAAGCGGGTCAGCGGCGCGCTGAAGGCCGCCGTCCAGGTGCTGGCCGACGCCCAGGGCGACGTCGACGGCTATATCGCCCAGTTCACCGACTCCCAGGCCGTGCTGCCGCCGATCGGGGCGCAGATCGCCCGGCGGCTGGCGGCGGCGGGCCGGTTGGACGAGGCCGTGGCGGCGCTGGACCGCTCGACGCCCGGCTCGTTCGTCCAGCTGGTCGGGACGGTGCTGGGCCGGCCGACCTTGCCCGGCCCTGGCGCCCTGGACTGGGAGGACGCCTATATCGAGGTGCTGGAGGCGCGCGGGCAGGGCGAGCTGGCCCAGGACATGCGCTGGACCAGCTTCGAGCGCGGGCTGTCGGTCGAGCGGCTGCGCGACCATCTCAGGCGCCTGCCGGACTTCGACGACGTCGAGGCCGAGGACAGGGCCCTGGCCCATGCCGAGGATTTCCACGACGTCCACGCGGCGCTCGACTTCCTGGTCCGGTGGCCGGCCTGGGACCGCGCCGCGCGCCTGGTGCTGCGTCGCGCCGGCGACCTGGACGGCGACCGCCCGGAGCTGCTGGAGCCGGCCGCCCGCGCCATCGAGGGCCGCCACCCGCTGGCCGCCACCCTGCTGCTGCGGGCGATGATCCTCGACACCGCCCGCTACGCCCGCACGACCCGCTACAAGGACGCCCAGCGCCAGCTGCTGGAGGCCGCCTCCCTGGCCCCGGCCATCGCCGACTGGCAAGGCCACGAGGACGCCGAAGCCTTCGCCGCCCGGGTGGCGGGCTATCGGCGGTGGTAAGGCGGCTTCACGGGCATTCTACACTCTGGCTAGTAAAAACCCTCGATTGCCTAGAGCTGAGCGGCGGACCTATAAGCGGGCTGAAAATTCCAGCCCTTCGAGGGAATCCATGAGCTCCGATTTCGCCGCCGCGCGCCTGAACATGGTCGAAAGCCAGATCCGCACGGCCGACGTCACCGATCTGCCCCTGCAGGACGCTCTGCGCGTCGTGCCGCGCGAGGCCTGCGTGCCGGCCGGCAAGGGCTATCTGGCCTATGCCGACGCCGACGTCGAATACGCCCCCGGCCGCTGGCTGCTGCGCCCGCGCGAGGTGGGCAAGCTGCTGCAGCACCTGCGTCCGCGCGAGGGCGACAAGGCCCTGGCCATCGCCGCCCCCTACGCCGCCGCCGTGCTCGAGCAGATGGGCCTGGTGGTCACCCGTCTGGACGGCGACGACCTGACCGCCGTGCCGGGCTCGGGCTATGACGTCGTCATCTGCGAAGGCGCCGTGCCGCGGGCTCCGGACAGCTGGACCAGGGCCCTGGCCCAGGGCGGCCGCCTGGCGGTGATCGAGCGGGAGGGCCCGGTCGGACGCGCCGTGATCTATGTTCGGGCCGAGGACGGCGTGGGCCGTCGCGCGGTTTTCGACGCCACCCCGCCGATGTTGGCCGGCTTCACCATCGAACAAGGCTTTGCGTTCTGACGACTTGGGTCCAGAAAGCTAAAGCGCAACGTTTGCGTGAAAAAAGCTTAACTAGCGGCCTGTGGTCTCGCGCCTTACAGCCGACCATACAGGTGCGGGCGTCGCGCCGGGTCTGGCCAGGGGTTTCGTGGGGAATGAAGTTGATGTCGAATAGCCGTCGGGCCGCTTTGCTGGCCGCCGCTTGCAGCATGGGCCTGATGGCGGGCCTGGTCTCCGCCGCGCAGGCCGAGACCCTGGCCGACGCCCTGGCCCTGGCCTATCAGACCAACCCCACCCTGCAGGGCCAGCGGGCCAACCAGCGCGTCACCGACGAGGGCGTGGTCCAGGCCAAGACGGCCTTCCGGCCGACCGTCAGCGGTTCGGCCAGCATCAGCGGCACCCATACCGAACTGGCCAATCCAGGCACCACCGCCGCGGTGGTCGGCGGCCAAATCGTCCAGGTGCCCAATCGCGACCACGCCGATTCCGCCGGCAGCGACCTCTCGTTCAGCCTGGGCCAGACGCTCTACACAGGCGGACGGGCCACCGCCAACCTGTCCGCCGCCGAGGCCGACGTGCTGGCCGGCCGCGAGGACCTGCGCAGCGTCGAGCAGTCGGTGCTGGGCAATGTCATCCAGAGCTATGTCGACGTCCGCCGCGACCAGGAGCGCCTGCGCATCGCCCAGGAGAACGTCACCGTCCTGACCCGCCAGCTGGAGGAGTCCAAGGCGCGCTTCGAGGTCGGCGAGATCACCCGCACCGACGTGGCCCAGTCCGAAGCCCGCCTGGCCGCGGCCCGCGCCAGCCTGTCGTCGACCCAGGCCCTGCTGGCCGCCAGCCGCGCCGCCTACGCCGCCGTGGTCGGCCAGAACCCGACCGACCTGGCGCCCGAGCCGTCCCTGGCCGCCCTGCTGCCCGCCAGTGTCGAGCAGGCCTTCGACCAGGTCGACAAGAACAACCCGCAGATCCAGGCCGCCCGCTACGCCCAGCAGGCCGCCGCGGCCCGCGTCGCCGCCGCCAAGGCCGTGTATCGCCCCACCGTCTCGGCCCGCGCAGGCCTGGGGTGGGACGCCAGCGAGATCAACAGCGCCGGCCGCCAGTACGGCGACTACGACCGCGGCCTGACCGGCTCGGTCACCGCCTCGGTGCCGATCTTCACCGGCGGCCTGAACGCCTCGCAGGTGCGCGCCGCCAAGGAACGCGAGAACGCCGCCCGAATCGCGGTCGAGAGCGCCCAGCGCTCGGCCCTGCAGCAGATCTCCACCGCCTGGAACAACCTGCTGGCCTCGCGCGCCAACCTGGTCTCGAACGAGGAGCAGGTCCGCGCCACCAAGATCGCCTTCGAAGGCGTGCGCCAGGAGCAGCAGGTCGGCCTGCGCACCACGCTGGACGTGCTGAACGCCCAGCTGGAGCTGGCCAACGCCGAGGTCGCCCTGGTGGTGGCCCGCCGTGACGAATACGTGGCCAGCGCCAGCGTCCTGCAGGCCATGGGCGTGCTGAACGCCGCCAACCTGGCGCCCGACGTCGAGCGCTACGATCCGGTCAAGTCGTACAACAAGGTCAACCACGCCTTCGGCTGGGTGCCTTGGGAGCCCGTCGTCCGGGTGATCGACAAGGTCGGCGCCCCGTCGACGGCGGTCAGGAACCCGCCCGCGCCGGCCGGCAAGTAGGGCGAATTGAAGCGCCGATGATGCTTGAGCTTGCTTAACCGGCGCAAGTCTGCACCATCGCGGTAAGCGCCCGACCTGGGCGTTCCAGGATTCGTACCCTCTTCGAGACGGCCCCACACATGTCCGACCAGAGCCCCCAAGAACCGACGATGGAGGAGATCCTCGCCTCCATCCGACGCATCATCTCTGAAGATGACGCGCCGGCGGAGGCCGCTGCGGCGCCCGAACCGGAGCCCGCGCCCGTCGAGGAGGCTCCGGCCGACGACGACGTCCTGGAACTGACCGATCCGATCGAGCCGCCCGCGCCGGTCGAAAGCATGGGTGATATCGACGTCTATTCGCCGGAGCCCGAGCCGGAGCCCGAGCCGCCGCCGCCTCCGCCCGAACCGGCCCCCGCGTCGGGGTTCTCGCGCGAGGAAGTGGCCGACAACCTGGTGGGCGACCACGCCGCCGGCCTGGCCGCCAGCGCCTTCGGCAGCCTCAGCTCGGCCCTGCTGATGCCCAAGGACGGCCGCACCCTGGAGGACGTCGTGCGCGAACTGCTGCGCCCGCTGCTCAAGGAGTGGCTGGACCAGAACCTGCCGCGCATCGTCGAGGCCAAGGTCGAGGAAGAAGTCCACCGCATCGCCCGCGGCCGCGGGGTATAGCGGCGCGGCCTCGCCTCCCGGGCGGCGGCCCACGAAAAATCAAAGGCGGTCGCTCCGGCGGCCGCCTTTTTCCGTCCTAAAATCCCAGTTGAACCAAGGCCCACGGTTTCGTCCGGCGGCCGCAGATGGCATACCCACCGCGCCATGCTTGAAAAGACCTTCGATCCCAAATCCGTCGAGCCCCGCCTGTACGCCGCCTGGGAGGCCTCCGGGGCCTTCAAGCCCAGCCAGGCGCCGGGCGCCGAGGCGTTCACGATCGTCATCCCGCCGCCGAACGTCACGGGCTCCCTGCACATCGGCCACGCGCTGAACAACACGCTGCAGGACGTGCTGACCCGCTTCCACCGCATGCGCGGCAAGTCGGCCCTGTGGCTGCCGGGCACCGACCATGCCGGCATCGCCACCCAGATGGTCGTCGAGCGCCAGCTGGCCGCCGCCGGCAACATCGGCCGCCGCGACATGGGTCGCGAGGCCTTCGTCGAGAAGGTCTGGGAATGGAAGGCCGAAAGCGGCGGGGCGATCACCAACCAGCTGCGCCGCCTGGGCGCCAGCTGCGACTGGTCGCGCGAGCGCTTCACCCTGGACGAGGGCCTGTCGGCCGCGGTCCGCAAGGTGTTCGTCCAGCTCTACAAGCAGAACCTGCTGTATCGCGACAAGCGCCTGGTCAACTGGGACCCGCAGTTCCAGACCGCCATCTCCGACCTCGAGGTCGAGCAGAAGGAGGTCGACGGCCACTACTGGCATTTCGCCTATCCGCTGGCCGACGGCGTGACGTTCCAATACCCGGTCGCCTTCGACGACGAGGGCAAGGCCACGGAATTCGAGACCCGCGACTTCATCATCGTGGCCACCACCCGTCCGGAGACCATGCTGGGCGACACCGCCGTGGCCGTCCATCCGTCGGACGAGCGCTACAAGGACCTGGTCGGCAAGGACGTGGTCCTGCCGATCGTCGGCCGCCGCATCCCCATCGTCGCCGACGACTACGCCGACCCGACCAAGGGCTCGGGCGCGGTCAAGATCACCCCGGCCCACGACTTCAACGATTTCGGGGTCGGCAAGCGCCACGGCCTGCCGGCGATCAACATCCTGACGCCCGACGCGCGGCTGAACGACGAGGTCCCCGAGGCCTATCGCGGCCTGGACCGCTTCGTGGCCCGCAAGGCGATCGTCGCCAAGGCCGAGGAAGACGGCTGGCTGCGCGAGATCGAGAAGACCCGCCACATGGTCCCGCACGGCGACCGCTCGGGCGTGGTCATCGAGCCCTACCTGACCGACCAGTGGTACGTCGACGCCAAGACCCTGGCCCAGCCCGCCCTGAAGGCGGTGGAGGAGGGGGCGACGGTCTTCGAGCCCAGGCATTGGGAAAAGACCTATTTCGAGTGGCTGCGCAACATCGAGCCCTGGTGTGTCTCGCGCCAGCTGTGGTGGGGCCATCGGATCCCGGCGTGGTTCGGGCCGGACGGCCACATCTTCGTCGAGGAGACCGAGGAGGAGGCCCTGGCCGCCGCCATCCTGCACTATGGCGACGAGGCCCCGGTCCTGAAGCGCGACGAGGACGTCCTCGACACCTGGTTCAGCTCGGCCCTGTGGCCGTTCTCGACCCTGGGCTGGCCGGAGAAGACCGAGGACCTCTCGCGCTTCTACCCGACCAGCACCCTGGTCACCGGCTTCGACATCATCTTCTTCTGGGTGGCCCGGATGATGATGATGGGCATCCACTTCATGGGCGAAGTCCCGTTCAGGCAGGTGTTCATCAACGCCCTCGTCCGCGACGAGAAGGGCGCCAAGATGAGCAAGTCCAAGGGCAACGTCATGGACCCGCTGGTCCTGATCGACGAGCTGGGCTGCGACGCGGTGCGCTTCACCCTGACGGCGATGTCGGGCCAGGCCCGCGACATCAAGCTCAGCAAGCAGCGCATCGAGGGCTACCGCAACTTCGGCACCAAGCTGTGGAACGCCTCGCGCTTCGCCCAGATGAACGAGTGCGTCCGCGTCGAGGGCTTCGACCCGTCGACCGTCAGGCAGCCGATCAACAAGTGGATCCGCGGCGAGACGGTCAAGACCGTGGCCGAGGTGACGCGGGCCCTGGAGGCTCCGGCCTTCAGCGACGCCGCCGACGCGCTCTACAAGTTCATCTGGAACGTGTTCTGCGACTGGTACGTCGAGCTGGCCAAGCCGATCCTCAACGGCGACGACGCCGAGGCCAAGGCCGAGACCCGCGCCACGGCCGCCTGGGCGCTGGATGTGATCTTGAAGCTCCTGCACCCGGTCATGCCGTTCATCACCGAGGAACTGTGGGACAAGACCGCCGAGTTCGGCGCGCCCCGCGAAGGCCTGCTGATCGTCGAGACGTGGCCCGAGCTGCCGGAAGCCTGGATCGACGCGGACGCCGAGGCCGAGATCGGCTGGCTGGTCGATACGGTCGGCGAGATCCGCTCGATCCGCGCCGAGATGAACGTGCCGCCGGGCGCCAAGCCGCCGCTGTCGGTGATCGGCGCCAACGCCGAGACCAAGGGCCGCCTGGCCCGCCACCGCGACCTGCTGCTCAGCCTGGCCCGCCTGGACAGCGCCCGCGAGGCCGACACGGCCCCGACGGGCTCGGTCCCGATCGTGCTGGGCGAGGCGACCGGCGCCCTGGCCATCGCCGAGTTCATCGACCTGACGGCCGAAAAGGCCCGCCTGACCAAGGAGATCGCCGGCCATGCCGGCGAGATCGAGAAGACGGGAAAGAAGCTCAGCAATCCCGACTTCCTGGCCCGGGCCAAGGAAGAGGTGGTCGAGGAGAACCGCGAACGCCTGGCCGAGGCGCAAGCCGCGAAGGCCAAGCTGGAAGCGGCCTTGGCGCGGCTGGAAGCGGTGGGGTAGGGCGCCCGGATTGTGGTCCTCGCGGTTTGGGTTCACCCTCTTCGGGTGAAGTCCGGTCGCGGGGAGCGAATTTTGGCGTGCCTGAGGGCAGGATGGGCGGTGGCGCTGACCCTGGCGGCGGCGCTCGTCGCGACGCACGCGACGGCGATGGACCTTACGTCCGATTGCGACGGCGGCCGCCTCACCGACGCGTCACGCCTGGTCGACCGCGCGGACACGGCCTGGCTGGGCCGGGTCTCCAGTGTCCGGACGGGACGAACGACCGGTGGCGGCGGCGCCATGATGGTTACCGTCAACGGCGGTTTCAGCGTTCACCCGACCCTCGCCCTCAAGGGAAAGACGCCCAAACGGGTCACTGGTCGCTGGTTCATGACGTGGATAGATGACGGCCAGATCGTCGGCTACAAGCCCGACCAGGACGAGGTCTACCTCGTCCTGGTCGGGCGCAACGGGCGGTTTTTGGAGCGCGCCGCTTGCCTTGGCGGCTTGGCCGAACTGACGCCGTCCTCCCCGTAGGACAGGACGGCGCTCGGTCTTCGGCTACTTCTTCACGCCGCCCAGCATGCCTTCGATCTCGGCCTTGCTGGCGTTGATCAGGGTGGCGCCGTCGCGGACGGCCAGGTTGGCGACGTCCACCGCGAAGGTCTTGTCGTCCATCTTGATCGCCGCCATCGTCTTGCCGGACGCGTCCGGCTTGACCTCGGCGACGGTGCCGATCGTGGCGCCGGTGTTGTCCTTGACCGGCTGGCCGGCGGTGACCGGCGCGGCGGCGGTCGCGGCGGTGGGAGCCGAGGTTCCGGTCGAGGCCGTGGCGGGAGCCTGGGCCGCGGCCGGATCCTGAGCCGGGGCGGTCGGAGTCGTGGTCTGGGCCAGGGCCGGGGCGGCGATGGCGAGGGCTACGGCGGCGGCGCCGAGGGTCAGAAATGAACGCATGCGGTTTCCCATCTGTCGAAACGTCCCCCGACGTTCCGTTACGCTGCCGTGACAATGGGGCGTGGGCTGGACGCTGATGCGGTCAAAATGGGTCCGCTTCCGAACGCGGTTCGCTCAAGCGCCCCCGTTCAGCGCCCGTAGACCGCGTCGCGCACCTGGGTGGTGAAGGGGCCGTTCATGCCCTCGAAGGCGGTGTTGGTCATGATCACCACGGTCAGGCCGCTCTTGCCGTCCACGAACCAGTTGTGGCCGTAGACGCCGCCCCAGGCGATCGTGCCGGCCGCCTGAGGGGTCCTGGCGACGGCGGGGTCGTCCAGCACCGCCCAGCCATAGCCGAAGCCCCAGCCGGGGCCCTGGGTGGCCGCCTGCGGTCCGACCTGGTCCTTCGTCATCTCGGCCACCGTCGCGGCCTTGAGGATCGGCGCGCCGCCCTTGCGCACGGTCTCCAGCAAGGCCAGCACGTCGCCGGCCGTGCCGACCATGCCCGCGCCGCCGGACGGGAAGGCGGTCTTGTCCGTGGCGCGGCTGGGCGCGAAGCGCACGGCCGTGGCGCCCAGCGAGACGTCCTGGTTGTCGGTCATCCGGGTCGGCATGGGCTGGGCGTTGACATAGGGCGTCGCCAGCCGGGCCGGGTCGCGGGCGACGAAGCCGGCGTCGGCCAGGCCCAGCGGCGCGGTGACGGTCTCGGCCACGACCTGGGGCAGGGGCTTGCCCGTCGCCTTCTCGACCACCGAGCCCAGCACGTCGATGGCCAGCGAATAGCGCCAGGCCGAGCCGGGCGGGAAGGCCAGGGGCGCCTGGCCCAGGCGGCGCATGTTCTCGTCCAGGCTGATCCCCGACAGGTCGATGCCGTCCGAGACGCCCAGCGCGTGGTAGGGATGCGACGACGTCTCGGCCAGGCCGTAGGTCAGGCCGCTGGTGTGGTCCAGCAACTGGCGCAGGGTGATCACCGGCGTGGTTCCGTCGGCCAGCCTCGGCTTGAAGTCGGGCAGCCATTTCGTCACGGGATCGTCGAGGTTCAGCTTGCCGTCCTCGACCAGCTTCATCACCGCCACGCTGACGAAGGGCTTGGTCACCGACGAGAAGCGGAAGACCGCGTCCTGGCGCATCGGGCGGCCGGCCTCGCGGTCGGCCAGGCCAGCGGCGCGGCGGTAGACCAGCTTGCCGTCGCGGGCGACCAGCACGACGGTCCCGATCAGCCGGTGCTCGGCCAGGGCCGTGTCGATCACCTTGTCCAGCCGGGCGGCCAGGGCCGGGTCGGGCGCGGCCGTGACGGCCGGGGCCGCGGGGGGCGCCGCGAGGCCGGGAGAGGCCAGGGCCAGGCTGGCGGCGACGGCGAGGCTCGAGATCCACGGACGCATGCGACGACTCCCTGTTTGAGGCTCTGAGGTAGGGCGATACCCGGAAAGCGGCAAGCGGCCCTCGCGATCGGGGACAGGCGCGTGCGCCTGTCCCCCTCAGCCTCCCCGCCGCCTTCTCCTCCTGGGAGAGGGTTTTGGAGCGCTTGCGCTCGGCGTTCAGCGAACAAAGCGCCGTGATTTCAACGTCCTAATTTTTCTCGATCCGATTTGGTCCTCACCCCCTCGAACCACCCCGATAATGCTTGCACCCGAAGGCACGGGGAGGGCGCGAGGCCAGCGACCGATGCGGCCTTCGGGGGTGGACGAGCGGGGCTTGTCGGCGGCGCGTGAGTTTGCGGCCGGCGGGCTTAAACAGAGGGCGAGGGACGTAAGCTCGC
>Ga0209758_1003235_pt1 | contig 15130 bp, 15 predicted proteins | sample AraplaMF_Col_mMF_FD_184258 | JGI IMG/M metagenome (GOLD analysis project Ga0209758, IMG submission 184258) | Arabidopsis root microbial communities from the University of North Carolina, USA - plate scrape MF_Col_mMF (SPAdes) (version 2) | ecosystem: Host-associated > Plants > Roots > Endosphere... | reverse complement strand
AGCCCACCGCCTGCTCAAAGCCGCGACTTAAGGGCAAGCAACCCCAAGTCGGACAACATACAGGCCAGTCGTCCCTCTTCCAAAAGCTGCCAAACCTCGAATAGGCTCACAGCCTCTCAGGATGAGGTCAACATTCTCTTGCGCCGATCCAGGCACAGGCCGCTTCCAACGCGCGCCTGGAAGGCTCATTTGTCCCGGCCCATGCCAGGAACCCGTGATTTGCGCTGCTGTCGTGAACATGAGTCAAATCGACACCCGCGGCCTCGAGCTTGGCGGCAAATTCAATCCCCTCATCGCGCAACGGATCGAATTCGGTCGTGAGGAGCCAGGTGGCGGGCAAGTCTGCCAGGCGCTGCGAGCGCAGAATTGCCACCAAAGGGTCGACGGCACGGTCCGGCCGGTCGATGTAGTGCTCGAAGAACCAATGCATGCCGTCCGCCGTGAGGCCGAAGCCCGTGCCGCGCTCGGTGTAGGAGGGCCGCGCGAGATTTGGCGCATCGGTGACGGGATACGCGAGGAGCAGCCCAGTGATCGTTGCCTCGCCCTGGTCCAAGAGCTGCAAGGTGCCGGCTACGGCCAGGTTGGCGCCGGCGCTATCTCCGCCCAGGATGATCCGGCGCGCATCGCCGCCAAATTCGTGCGCGTGTCCGGCGACCCACCGGACGGCGCAAATGCTGTCTTCGAGTCCTGCGGGAAAGCGGTGCTCGGGAGCCAGGGCATATTCCACCGAGACGACGGCAACTTTGCCACCCACGCACAGCTGCCTGCACAGCGCATCGTGGGTCTCGATGCTGCCAATGACAAATCCTCCACCATGGATGAAAACCAGGACCGGGTGCGGGCCCGTCAGATCAGGCCGGTAGATCCGGAGTCTCAGGCCACCACGGTCGCCGGAGACGGTCCGGTCCTCGACGGAGCCGACCGGGGCAGACGGGAGCGACCCGTAGCGCGCCAGCAGGTTCGCCCGCACCACCTCGACCGGCAGAGTCTGCATTGCAGGCCCGTTCGCCACTTCCTGCAAGCGTGCAAGTAAAGCGGGATGAAGTTCGGGCTCAGCCATGACGACAACACTTTCTTCCCGTTACCGAAGATCGCATGAGTTCACGCATGATCACGACCCGAGCGGTTGCGCATCAGCCCATCGAGCCGCCGTCAATCAGGTAGGTCCCTCCCGTGCAGAAGCGACTTTCATCGCTGGCCAGGAATAACATCAACGAGACCACTTCCGACGGTTCGGCGTAGCGACCGAGCGGCACGCGCGCCGCGGAATCTCCGGTGCGCCCGGCAGCTCTCATGGCGTCGTCGATGGAGTCGATCATTCGGGTGCGGGTGGCTGACGGGTTTACCGTGTTGACGCGGATGCCATTCGGCGCTCCTTCGATGGCTGCGGATTTCATCAGGCCGATGACCGCGTGCTTGCTGGCACTGTAGGCCGCCAGCCGCGGCGAACCGCGCAGGCCGGCGACCGACGATGTGATGATGATGCTGCCGCCGGCCTGCCGCATCTCAGGAATGAGCGCGGCCAGGCCAAGCCAGACGCTACGCACATTCACCGCCATGACGCGATCATACACGGCGACCGGGATGTCCTCGATCTTGCCGATTTCGCCTTCCGTTCCAGCGTTGAGCAAGGCGACGTCAATACGCCCGAAGCGCCCCGTTGCCGACGCGACGGACGCCCTCACCGCCGCTTCGTCGGTCACGTCGGCGACGAAATAGGCCGCCTGCTCCGGCGAAAACTCTTCGCAGAGCCGCTTCAGGGAATTCTCTTCGCGATCGACGAGGAATACCTTTGCGCCCTCCTCTACGAACCGCCTCGCGGCCGCAGAGCCGATGCCACCCGCCGCACCCGTTATCAACGCGACTTTCGCTTCAATTCGCCCCATGTCTATCTCCACCGGGGTTGGATTGCCCAACCGCTTTTCAACGTCAGTCGAACCACCTGAAAGGGACGCGCGTGCGCTGCGAATGGCCGGCGGCATCGGACTGACTCGATGCCGCCGATTCTCAAGGCCTAGAAACGGCAGCCAGTCTTGTCTTCCGCCACGAAAGCCTGTTCGCCGGGGATCTTTCCCGTGAGCTTGTAGAGATCGAACGGCCCTTTCGATTCGGCCGGAGCCTTCACCGCAGCGATGTTCACATCGTAGATCACGCGCCCGTCGTCGCGTATCCGGCCCTGGAAGTCGAGTTCGGAGACCGGCCTTTTCTTCATCGCTTCGACGGCCGCCTTGCCGTTCACGTGAGAGTCCATCCCCGCGATCGTCTTGAGGTAGTGCGTGACGGCCGCATAGATCATGAACTGGTTTTCGGTCGGTACCTTGTTCATTTTCTCCGAAAACCGCTTCGCGAAAGCCCGCGTGACGTCGGACTGATCCCAGTAGACGCTGTTCGTCACGATAACCCCCTGCCCCACCGTCAGCCCCAGCGCGATGGCGTTGGGCAGCTGGAAGGCGGGCGCCACGAACTGCATCGTCTTGTTGAGGCCGAACTCGCGCGCCTGCTTGATGGAGGTCGACATGTCGTTACCCGAGTTGACAAAGGCTATGACATTGGCGCCCTCGGCTTGTGCCTGCAGCAGGTAAGAGGAGAAATCCGGGTTGCCGAGCGGATGCCTCACGGCGCCGACCACCTTGCCGCCCTCGCTGTTGACCAGGTTCGTCACCAAAGCCTGCAACTGATGGCCGAACGTATAGTCGGTCACGAGCAGAAACCATTTGTCGCCGCCCTTCTTCACGATGACCTTCGGCGCCGAGCTGCCGAATGCGTAATTGTCCATACCCCAGACGACGCTGTTGGGCGTACATTTGGCGCCATAGAGATCCGACGAAGCAGGCCCGACCTGGATCGCGACCTTGTTGGCGGCCCGGGTAATCTCCTGCGCCGCAAGACCAATGGTCGATGTCGTAAAATCCATGGCCACATCGACGCCGCGCTCGTCGTACCATTGGCGCAATATGCTCATCGCCATGTCCGGCTTGTTCTGATGGTCGGCAAAGACGATCTCGATGGGCTTGCCTTTTACCGTCGAACCGTAATCGCTGACGGCCATTCTCGCCGCCTGAACCGCGCCCGGCCCGACGACGTCGGCGAACGCTCCGCTCATATCGGTCAGGACCCCAATCCTGACCGTATTCTGGTCCGCCAGACCCGGGCCTCCCATCGCCAACAACATTGCCACTGCCAGTTTCTTGATCATCGTCTCCCTCCCTCTAGTTTTGACTTGTCGTAACCGCTCTGACGACCCCGGACCCTTTCTACGGATCGGAGGCGTTCCCCACGTCACCGAAAGCGGCCCACCCTCCATCGACGGACAACGTCGATCCGGTGATGTATCGCGCGCCGTCCGAAGCCAGGAAGAAGATCGCATCGGCAACCTCTTCCGGCGTCCCCAGTCGGCCCATGGGAATGCGGCGCTCCAGGCGCGCCGTGTCGACCTTGCCTTTGTCGATGAGGCCCTTGACCATCGACGTCGCGATGTAACCGGGCGCGACCGCATTGACGCGGATGCCCGTCGCGGCCCATTCGCAAGCCAGCGAACGGGTCAGCGAATGAACCCCTGCCTTGGCGGCTCCATAGGCATTTCGCCGCGGCAACCCGACGAGACCGGCGATCGATCCGACGTTCACGATCGATCCCTTGTTGCGGGCCGCCATCGGATGATAGGCGGCGCGCGAACACAGGAAGGTCCCGTTGACGATGACCTTCGTGATGCGATCGAAATATTCCATGTCCTGCGCGATCGATGGCTCCTGCGAGCCGACGATTCCCGCATTGTTTACGAGAACGTCCAGACGCCCGAAGCGCTTCACGACGGCGGCAAATGCCTGATCAACCTGCAGACCATCGGCAACGTCACACCCATGACCGTCGTGATCCGGGCCGAGTTGGCGCGCGCCGGCTTTCGCCGCGTCGCCGTCGATATCGAGGATGCAGACAGCATATCCGGCGCTTGCGAACGTCTGGGCCAGCGCCCAGCCGATGCCGGTTGCCGCGCCGGTCAATACAGCTACCTGTTGCTCTGCACTCACTAAACGTCTCCTTCAGCCATGTTGCTCCGCGCCTCGATTTCCTAGCCGATACGAAAGCCGGCATAATCCGTTGCCGGTCCTGCTTGCTCGATCTCTTCCAGGTACTTGACGACGCCGCCCATGTAGAGAAAGTACTTGTTGGTCTTCCCGGCGACGTTCGCGCCGGTGTACCAGGACTTGGTCTTGTTGATCAGCGTCGCTTCCGCGATGGCAGCAATGTGCCGCGCCCACGCCTCCTCGGACTCGGCCTTTGCCTCGATCGTGGTCCGGCCGTTCTTGCGGAGAAACTCGAGACACTCGACGATCCAGTCGACATGCTGTTCGATCGAGATCACCATGTTCGACAGAACCGACGGGCTGCCCGGGCCGGTGATCGTGAACATGTTGGGAAAGCCGGCGACGGTCAGCCCGAGATAGGTGGAGGGACCACCCGCCCACTTCTCGTTCAGCGATATGCCGCCCTTGCCCCGCACATCGATGCGCTTCAACGCGCCCGTAAAGGCATCAAATCCGGTGGCCAGAACCAGCGTGTCGATGGAGTGTTCCGCGCGCGTTGTCTTGAAGCCACGGCTCGTCATCGAGATGAGCGGCTCCTTGCGCAGATCCACCAGCGTGACGTTGTCGCGATTGAACGTCTCGTAATAGTTGTTGTCGACGCACAAGCGGCGGCCGCCGATCCCGTATTCGTTCGGCAGAAGGCTTTCGGCGACCTGCGGGTCTTTTACTTTTTCCCGGATTTTCCTGCGGACGAAGTCCGATGCGTGCTTGTTGACCTCCGGGCTCTGCGTGGTGTCCGGATAGGCGTAGGTGAAACCCAGGCCGCCGTTCCGCCAGCGCGCCTCGAACTCGCGTTCCCGCTCCTCGAACGGCACGTCGCGCCCCGGCACTGTCCCGGCGTTGAACAGGTTGTTGCTCCGGGTCTGCGTTGCGGCCAGCCGCCGCTCGCGGTAATTCGCCTTCCACTCGCTCTGGTAATCAGGGTCCATCGGGGTGTTGCGGCCAGGGACCGAATAATTGGGCGTGCGCTGAAGGACGAAAAGATGCGCGGCTTCCTGCGCGATGATCGGCACCGCCTGGATGCCTGAAGACCCCGTACCGACGATTGCAACCCGCTTGCCCGACAGATCCACCTTCTCCTTGGGCCATGACGACGTGCGGTAAATTTCACCGCTGAACCCGTCGAGCCCCGCGATGTCAGGATCGACCGGTACGGAAAGGCAACCGGTCGCGAAAATCAGAAACTGGGACCGGATACGCCGGCCGGCGGCTGTCTCGGTGGCCCAGCCCTCGCCGCCGTAGCGGGCAGAGACAACACGCGTGTTGAGCTCGATCGACTGCCTGAGCGCAAATTTGTCGGCGATATAGTTGATGTACTTCAGGATCTCTGCCTGGCTCGCAAAGCGCTCGGACCAGTCCCACTCGCGATGCACCTCGTCGGAGAAGGAATATGAATATTGAAGACTCTCGACGTCGCAACGGGCGCCCGGATAGCGATTCCAGTACCAGGTCCCGCCGATGCCGTCGCCCTGCTCGAGGACAATGGCGGACAGCCCCATCTCGGTCAGCCGATGCAACGCGTAAAGGCCGGCGAACCCGGCGCCGACAATCACCGCATCGAAAGTTTCATGCTTGTTCTCAGACATTGGCTGCTTCCCGAATCCCTTCCTGACGACGCTTGATGAAGGCTATTACGCTTCCCACGATGCCCTGGCGAAAAAGAAGCACGCACAGCATGAAGACGAGCCCGCTGATGACCATGACGGGGAATTCGCTTTCCGCGAAAAGCCAGTCGAGCGCCACGAGTGCGGCGGCGCCGACCGCAGGCCCGGCCATGGTACCGATTCCCCCGACGACGGCGGTGATCACAACATCGGTGGAAGCAAGGTAAGTCGCGTCGTTCAAGGTCGCGATCTGGAACAGCAGAGCCTTCAGGCCGCCCCCCAGACCGGCGACGGCTGCGGCCATGACAAGCAGCGACAACTTGTAACGATTGACATCGTATCCGAGCGATGCTGCCCGCGTCTCATTGTCACGGATGGCGACGATGATCTGGCCGAACGGTGAATTGACGATTCGGTAGATGGCCAGGAATGCCAGACAGGTCAGCGTGAATATGAAATAGTACATCACGAAGCCGCTCTGCAGGTTCAGGACGCCGAACAGCATGCCGCGCGGCACGTCCTGGATGCCATCTTCACCCCGCGTGAACGGCGATTGCAGCAATATGAAGTAAACCAGTTGCGCGAGCGCAAGCGTGATCATCGCGAACTGAATGCCGCGGCGCCTTATTGCGACAAACCCGAAGATCAAACCAACGGCGGCCGCCGTCAAGACGCCAAGCAGGACCGCAGCCAGCGGCGATAGAGCGAGCGCCTTGGCGGCATAGGCAGTGACATAGGCTGAACTGCCGATAAAGGCCGCGTGACCGAAAGACAGCATGCCGCCATAGCCGAACAGAAGGTTGAATGACGCGGCCATCAGGGCCATGCACATCATCTTCATCAACAGAAACGGATAGAAATACAGCGGCGCGAGCGCCATACAGGCGATCAAGACGACAGTACCGACGGTTTGTATTCTCATTCCATTTCCCAGGATCGCTGTGACCGGCGTGGCGTGGCTGTGCTTCAAGTCAGGCTTGCCTGCCGAACAACCCTTCCGGCCTGAAGACGAGGATCGCCGCCATGATTACGAAGACCGCCATGCTTGCTGCCTGCGGGAAGGCAATTTTCGTGATCGTTTCCGCGACGCCCAGCAGGTAGCTGGCCACGATGGTGCCCTTGATCGAGCCCATGCCGCCAATGACGACGATGGCAAAGACGACCACCATGATGTTCGCACCCATGAAGGGCCCGACCTGGTAGATCGGCGCGGCAAGCGTGCCGGCAACCGCCGCCAGCGCCGCTCCGAATGCATAGGTCGCCGTCAGCAGCAACGGCACGTTGACGCCGAATGTGCGCAGCAGCTGCGGCCCCTCATGCGCCGCGCGCAGGTAGGAGCCGGCGCGGGTCTTCTCGATCAAAAGCCAGGTTCCAATGCACAGGACCATCGAGGCCAGCACGACAAAGAGGCGATAGCGGGGGAAGTACATGAAGCCGAGATTGACGACCCCCGTCAGCATGTCGGGCACGACATAGGCACGGCCGGCGGAGCCGAACCAATAACGAAACAGGCCCTCGACCACGAGCGTCAGCCCGAGCGTGAACAGCAGCCCGTACATATGGTCGATTGAATAGAGGCGCGAGATCATCGTGCGTTCGATGATCGCCGATACAGCACCGACGACCAGAGGCGAAATCGCCAGCGACAACCAGAAGCCCACATCGAAATGAACCAGCAACAGATAGGACAGGAATGCGCCGACCATATACTGAGCGCCGTGAACGAAATTCACGAAGCGCAGCAGGCCGAAAATCACGGTCAGGCCGACGCTCAGCAGCGCGTAGATCGAACCATTGACCAGCCCGAGAAATATCTGGGCGATAAGGCCGGAAATCCTGGTATCCATTATGACCGCCTCATACCCCGAGATTGGCTTCTATGAGATCACGCGAGTTCTTGAACTCGTCGCGCGTGAAGGTGGCAGTGGCCTTGCCGCCGTCGATCAGGTAGAAACGGTCTGCGATCTTCGAGGCAAAGAACAGATTCTGCTCGGCGACCAGCACCGAGATGCCTTTCGCCTTCAATAGACGGATCACGTCGCCGATTTTCTGGACGATGACGGGCGCAAGGCCTTCGGTCGGCTCGTCGAGAAGGATCAGTGACGCGCCGGCATGCAGAATTCGGGCGATCGCGAGCATCTGCTGTTCGCCGCCGGACAGCTGCCCGCCGAGGCTGTTGCGCCGCTCCTTGAGATTCGGAAACAGCTCAAACAGTTCTTCGGTGTTCATCCCCCTGGCCGATAGCACCGGCGGCAGGACCAGGTTCTCGTAGACGGTCAGTGACGTATAGATGCCCCGCTCCTCGGGCACGTAGCCGAGGCCAAGCCGCGCCACGTGGTGGGCACTCGTGGCCAGTGCATCGTGCCCCCAGATGCGGAGCGTCCCTTTGCGTTTCGGGACGATGCCGACGATCGACCGCATGAGCGTCGTCTTGCCGACGCCGTTGCGCCCCAGAAGAGCGACCGTTTCACCCTTGCGCACCGTCAGCGACAGTCCATGGAGGACATGGCTCTCGCCGTACCAGGCATGCAGATTCTCGATCTGGAGCGGGATGTCGTCACTCATCTGCGCCACCGATATAGGCCTCGCGCACCGCCGGGTTCTGGTTGACCTCGGAATAGGGGCCTTCGGCAATGACCTCGCCGCGCGACAGCACGGTAATCTGGTCGCAGATCGTCGAGACGACCGACAGATTGTGCTCAATCATGATGATCGCGTAACGACCCGCGAGGGACCGGATGAGCGTGCTGATGGTCGCGATATCCTCGTGGCCCATTCCGGCCATCGGCTCATCGAGCAGCAGCAGCTTCGGCTCCAGCGCAAGGGTCGTCGCAATCTCTAGCGTTCGTTTGCGGCCATAGGGAAGCGACCTGGCCTCGATGTGCGAGAATTTGTCGAGTCCGACCGCGGCAAGGAGCTCGAATGCGCGATGCCGCAGCCGGCCAAGAATTCTTTGCGAACGCCAAAACTGGCTCGCAAGTCCCGCCTGACGCTGAAGTGCAACTTCGATGTTCTGCAACACCGTCAGATTGGGAAAGACGGCGGAAATCTGAAAGGAACGCACAATGCCGCAGCGGGCGACAGCGACAGGCGTCAAGCCGGTTATGTCACGCCCCTGGAACAAAATCGTGCCGGACGTGGGCGCAAGAAACTTCGTCAAAAGATGAAAGACGGTTGTCTTGCCGGCGCCGTTCGGTCCAATAATGCCATGCACACCAGTAGCGCGCACGTTCAGGCTGACATTGCTGACCGCCAGAAAATCGCCAAACCTCTTGGTGAGGCCGGCGGCCTGAAGCGCATATCTAATCTCAGACATAAAGTCTTGCGCCCCCCCATATCCAGCTTTTTTTGAACGATTGGTCGTTCAAGTTTTTTTCGAAGTTCCGCCTAAAGTCCCAGAAGGCGGAACGCGCCGCCTTGGCTAGAGCCTTTCCGGTTCTGATTGAATCAGAACCGGGCTCCAGATTCTTGTTTTGACGCGTTTTCTTCACGCGAACCGGGATCCACTTCGCTCGAAAACGCTATAGTCCATCGCCCTTAAATGGCCGCGCATCACCAACGCAGGTATAAATTGCGCTTCATAACTCTCGGTTCAGCTGGCTGTTTTGACCCGCTCATCTCCGCATGACGGGGACGTTTCCTTAGTTGGCCTCTATAGTTGTCCGCCTGATGCTAGGTAGCTCCGCCACCAAATGACAATGCTTTTTGGTAGCTCATCATGCATCTTGCGTATGCTGGCGCCATCGCGTGAGTGGGCCGGGAATAGCCGGATTCATTCTGAAAATTGGTTTGAAGCATGCTTGTCCGTCAAGCAGCCGCTAAATCGAAATGCCATTCCCGTCATGGCGGGGAGCCCCCCCCGCATGGAGAACCTGATGCCAACCGGTGGCCAATCCGGCGCGGGTGGAGCAAAGCTGAGGGCTCGCAGAACGCGACGTCTCACTCGATGACTCTATCGGCAATGAAGAGCAGCTTTGACGGAATCTCGAGGTCCAGTGCCTTGGCCGTCTTCAGATTGATGACCAGTTCGAACTTGGTCGCCTGGACGATGGGAAGGTCCGCGGGGCGTTCACCCTTCAGGATGCGGCCGACATAGATGCCCGCCTGCTGCCAAGTGTCCGGAAGAAGCGGTCCGTAGCTCATCAGCCCGCCGGGATCGACATAGGCGCGGGAATCGTAAATCGAAGGAACACCAGTCCGGCTCGCCAGCGCAGCAATCTTCTCGCTGAAGAAAAACGCAAACAAGGGATCGGCCCCGACAAGGAGTGCGCCAATCTTCAAGCGACCGATGGTCGCGAATGCTTCGTCGATGTCAACATCACTGCTTGCGCTGATCACGTGCAGGCGGAGCCCCAATGTCCGAACCGCGGTTTCCGCGTCCCTGATCTGGCTTTCGGCGAGGGTACCCTTCGGATTGACGAGCAGCGCAATCGCGGCGGCCCGCGGTGTGACCTCCAGGAGGAAGCCAAGCCGCTTGGCCGATAGCGCGCTGGAGATGAAAGTCGCACCAGTGACGTTTCCGCCCGGCCGGTTGAAGCTCGCGACAAGGCCGTCGGCGACCGGATCGCCGCCGTAGGCAAAGACGATCGGAATGCTCGCCGTCGCCGCCTTGGCCGCGCGGGTCGGAATGGGTCCTCCGGTCGCGAAAATAGCCGAGACCCGGTCCCTGACCAGGTCGGCTGCCAAGGCAGGCAGGCGATCGGCCTGTCCCTCGGCAGACCGGGAAACGACAGTCAGATTGCGACCTTCGGCATAGCCGGCCTCGTCCAGGCCTTTTCTGAACGCCTCCATTGCCCAGGCAGCGATGCTCGTGACAGCGAGGAGGCCGACTGACGGCATCGGCTGTTGCGCCCAAGCCAGAGCCGGCCACAGCGCCGCACTCCCCACCCCTCCGACAAATTCGCGCCGCCTCATGCCCGCCCCCGTCCAGCAGCAGACACCGTAACGCTTGAAACGACGTCACGATAGAACTGAGATGACGGGTCTCCCTGCGAACGCGCGCAGCGACAACAATGATGTGGCGCGTCGCCCCAAGGCCCGTCCGCGCCCGCTCGCCTCTTGTTGTTACGCAATCTCCATGGTAACCAGGCTTCATGATCAACGCCGCGCGCATGATGAACCGTAAACATATGACCAGCTCCCGCTGGGTCATGGACGGAGTCGTGCGCTAGGAATTCAACCACGCGATCTCTTCACCAGGCCCCGCCGGCATCGGACGGGGCCTTTTTGTTTGGCGACGCTCCCTGCCGGTACAACCAGCAGGAGCATCCGATGCCGACACAACAGACGAGCGTCACATCCGAAGCCGGGTGCGATGATGCCCGGCCCCGCCCCGATGCGTCCATCGCAGCACCGAGAGACGCTGTCTCGGAAAAGGAAGCGGCCGGACCACCTATGGCATCGACGCCGGGCATCCTGAGCCTGCTCCATGGATATTGGCGCGCGCTTCAGCGATGGCGCCGGCGCGAGGGATTTCGAATCAATCTGCACAACCTGAGTGACAGGGAGCTGATGGACATCGGCCTGACACGCAATGACATCGACTACATCGTCGCTGACCGCGCCATCGAAAGGCTCAGAGATTCCCTGATGTCTCCGTGGCCGGCTCGTGATGTGATGTAACTGATGGTCAGTGTCAGTTCTGGGCGATTGGCACGCCGGCAGATGCAATGGACACCCGCACGATGCAGACGCTGGCAAACCAGCGCGATGAACGGAATAGTCTGCCCGTCATTGCGAGGAGCGCTTGCGACGAAGCAATCCAGCTCTTCGCCTGGCGCACTGGATTGCTTCCGCCTTCGCTCTTCGAGCTTCGGCGGACGCAGTCGCTTCGCTGGCAATGACGGGGTTATGCCCTACTTCACCGCGACATATTTCCGCCAGTTATGCGCTTCCTTGAAGCCCAGCACCTCGCGGGCCTTCCTGTTGGACAGCGGCGCCTCGAACTCGCCGAGCTCGCGGGTGATCGGCACGCCCGGAGAATAGCGATTGAGAAACGCCTTGGTCGGCGTTGTCGCCGTGATGGTGTCGTTGACCGCGTTGAAGACCTGGAAGCCGAGGCCGTCCTTCTGCAGGGCGAGATGCACGATTTCGCCGAGGTCGCGGGCGTCGATGTAGCTCCAGGCGTTGCGCTTGCGCGACGGCGGATCGGCCAGGAAGCCGGGGAAGCGGTCGTATTCACGCGGTTCGATGACGTTGCCGATCCGCAGCGCGTAGATGTCGATGCCGTAGCGCATGGCGAAGGCGCGCGCCGTCTTCTCGTTGACCACCTTGGACAGCCCGTAGCTGTCCATCGGGTCGATGTCGTAGTCCTCTTCCAGCGGAAATGAGTGAAAATCCTTGTCGCCCTCGGCGAAACAGACGCCGTAGGTGGTCTCGCTGGAGGCGATGATGATCTTGCGCACGCCGAGCTTTGCCGCGGCTTCGATCACGTTGTAGGTCGAGATGACGTTGGTCCGGAAGGTCTCGTTATCAGGCTCGATCATCACCCGCGGGATGGCGGCGAAATGCACGACGGCGTCGGGGGCCGAAGGCGGCTTGCCGGCGGTGAATCCGCTGCGGTCGAAATGGGTAGTCAGGGCGTTGAAGGCCTGGCCGCTGTCGGTGAGGTCCGCGATCAGCGTGTTGACCCCCGGGTGTTCGAACGGCTTCAGGTCGACGTTGAGAAGCTCATATCCCTTGGCCATCAGATGCGGGAGGGCATGCCGGCCGGCCTTGCCGGTGCCTCCGGTGAAGACGACGCGTTTGGCTGTCATTTTTTTACCTCATCCATTAGCGGACTTTTTTATTCGATCGTACAAACCGGAAGATCTGGTAACCGAGCAACAAACAGATGACCACGAGAACATATTGCGACGCTTCCACATTGGTGAAGGAACAGTCGGGTCCGTACACGGGCAGAACGGTCCATCTGGGATGAAAGATGAGCAGAGCGAGGCACGCAACCAGGATCAGTGACCATCTCCGCTGCCATATCTCAATGGAGATGACCGCGATTCCAAGCAAACCCGTCCCTATCCAATAGTAACCCGAAATGGTGACCGCGTTCCTCGTCGCAGCGACCGCGTCACCCATGGAACATGCAAATGTGGCATCCGCATGCGTACAAACGAGGTAGAGCAGCAGCGCTGGCCGCCAGAGCGCCCACCTAGATGGCATAGCAATCTGCAATCCCTTGTTACGGTTTGGCCCGGCCAACGGTGATCCGCAGGGCACCGGGATAATGGCCACGGACTTGAGACGTCATTGCGGCGCGGTCGGGTCAATCGCGCTGGAAACCGAAATTGCGCAGCCGGTCGAAGGTCACGGCGACGATGATGAAGATGCCGACAAAGGTGCCCTGCCAGAACGCGCTGATGCCAAGAAGTCCCAGGCTGTTGCGGATCACCTCGATCAGCGCCGAGCCGATCAGGGCGCCGAACGCGGTGCCGATGCCGCCGGCGAGATTGGCGCCGCCGATCACGGCGGCCGCGATGACCTGCAGTTCCATCCCGGCGCCGAGATTGGTGGTGACGGCGCCGAGCCAGCCGGTTTCGATCACCCCGGCGATGCCGGCGGACAGCGCCGAGATCATGTAGACGATGACCTTGGTCCGCCGCACCGGCACGCCGGTGACGGTGGCGGCATGTTCGTTGCCGCCGATCGCGAAGACGTAACGGCCGAACCTGGTGAAGTGCAGCACGAAGCCGGTCAGCAGCGTCAGCGCCAGCATGTAAAGCACCGGATTCGAGATGCCGAACAGCCACGCACCGCCGCCCAGGAACAACAGCTTGTCGTGGTCCGGGCCGAACTGGAACACCACGGTATTGTTCGATGCCACCATCGCCAGGCTGCGCGCGATGGACAGCATGCCGAGGGTGACGACAAAAGGTGGAATGTCGAGATAGGCGATCAGGACGCCGTTGATGGCGCCGATCAGCAGCGCGGTTCCCAACGAGGCGGCGATGCCGACCTCGATGCTGTAGCCGGCATGCATGACCACCGCCAGGATCATGCTGCACAGGCAGAGCACCGAGCCGACCGACAGGTCGATGCCGCCGGTGATGATCACGATGGTCATGCCAAGCGCGATCACCGCGACAAAGGTGAAGTTGCGGGTGACGTTGAACAGATTGTTAGACGTGGCGAACGAATTGGTGGCGAACGACAGGAAGATGCAGGCCACGCAGACCGCGATCAGCACCCAGAACGCCTGGCGCGACGTCAGCCAGGCGAGAAGCGGAAACCTTGCACGTTTGACCTCGTCGTCGAACTGAATGTCCATCTGTCAACTTTCGCTTGTCATCCCGACCTCGACCGGTCCAGCCGTCGTCACAACGCGTGTTCGATCGCCCCGGTGATCAGCCCCGTCACCTCTTCCGGCGAGCTCGCGGCCACCGGCTTGTCGGCCACCTTGCGGCCGCGGCGCAGCACCACCACGCGGTCGGCGACGCTGAAGACGTCAGGCATGCGGTGGCTGATCAGGACGATGGCGATGCCGCGATCGCGCAGCAGCCGGATCAGGTTGAGAACCTCGGCGACCTGCCGCACCGAAATGGCGGCGGTCGGCTCGTCCATCAGCACCAGCTTGGCGTCGGCAATCCTGGTGCGCGCGATCGCCACCGCCTGCCGCTGTCCGCCCGACATCTGCCTGACCAGATCGCGCGGCCGGGTCTCCGACCGCAACTCGGCGAAGATCTGCCCGGCGCGGCGATACATCGTGGCGTAGTCGAGAATCTTGAACGGGCCAAAGCCTTTGCGAATCTCGCGGCCGAGGAACACATTGGCCGCAGCGCTGAGATTGTCGCACAGCGCGAGATCCTGATGCACGATCTCGATGCCGTGCTGGCGCGCCTCGATCGGCCGATGCATCGACAGATCCCGCCCCTCCATCCGCATCGTACCGTGCGTGGGACGGAAATTGCCGGCAATGATCTTGACCATGGTGGATTTGCCGGCGCCGTTGTCACCCATCAACCCGACGACCTGTCCGGGCTCGAGCGACAGCGAGACATCGTTGAGGGCATGAATGGCGCCGAAATGTTTCGAGATGTTTTGGAGTTCCAGAAGAGGCATTTCAGCTTTCGCCTTCGACGACGCGTGGTGCGCATTGAATTACAGTGATGGCGGTCCGTCAATCTTCTCTCGAATTGTTCGAGCAAGCGCTCGCCTTCGAACGGATCTGCGGCGCTTGGTGCGACGCACCAATGACGTGACGCCGCTCGGCGTTTTCGTCCTTATCGCCGCTCACGCGCACCGACACAATGCAGGTCGAGCAGGTGATGCTTTATCTTCCGCCGCAATGAGGGGTTTGAGGGCCTCTTGACGCTTCACACCGTGTTGGCGTCGGCTATATTCAGCGTCGCGCGATTTAACCGGGCGGAAAACGCCTGAACGATGTGGGAGGGATATATGAGGAAGACAACAGCATTGGCATTGGCGATGGCGGCGCTGACATTGTCG
>Ga0209758_1003229_pt1 | contig 15160 bp, 16 predicted proteins | sample AraplaMF_Col_mMF_FD_184258 | JGI IMG/M metagenome (GOLD analysis project Ga0209758, IMG submission 184258) | Arabidopsis root microbial communities from the University of North Carolina, USA - plate scrape MF_Col_mMF (SPAdes) (version 2) | ecosystem: Host-associated > Plants > Roots > Endosphere... | reverse complement strand
GCCGAGCTGGAACGGACCATAGGAGACGCGGATCAGGCGGTTCACCTCGAGCCCGAGATGGGCGCAGACGTTGCGCACCTCGCGGTTCTTGCCTTCGCGGATCGCGAACACCAGCCAGACATTGGCGCCCTGGTCGCGCTCGAGCGTCGCCTCGATCGGCCCGTATTTCACGCCCTCGACTTCGATGCCGTTCTTGAGCTGGTCGAGCTGCGCCTGGGTGATGTCACCATGGGCACGGACGCGATAGCGACGCAGCCAGCCGGTGTCCGGCAGCTCGAGCGTGCGCGCGAGGCCGCCATCGTTGGTGAGCAGCAAGAGGCCCTCGGTGTTGAAGTCGAGCCGGCCGACGCTGATCAGGCGCGGCAGGCCTTCGGGCAGATTGTCGAACACGGTCGGACGCCCTTCTGGATCGTCATGCGTCGTCATCAGCCCGCGCGGCTTGTGATAGAGGAACAGCCGCGTGCGCTCGCGCTCAGGCAACGGCTTGCCGTCGACCAGAACGACGTCGTTCTTGGTGATGTCGAGTGCCGGCGAGTTGATGACGCGGCCGTTGACCGTGACGCGCCCCTGCGTGACCATCTCCTCGGCATCGCGGCGCGAGGCCAGACCCGCGCGCGCCAGCGCCTTGGCGATGCGCTCGCCGGCCTTCTTCGGCTTCGGCGCTTCCTCGCGGCGCGGCCGTCCCTCGAAATCACGCTCGCGCGCGCGATAGGCACCGCGGCCACCGAAGGCCGGACGCTTCTCGAAGATGCGGCTGTCGTCCTCGTTGTCGCGGCGCGGGCGGTCGCGGAAGCGGCCTTCGCTGCGCGGCTCCTGCCAGTCCATGCGGCCTTCCGGCCGCTCGCGCGGACGATCGAATTTCGGCCGGTCGCGGAATGGACGATCGCCGGAGGCGCGATCATCGCGCGAGCGCGAGAACCGCGGACGGTCCTCGCCGCGGCCGGCGTCGCGACGGTCATCGCGCTGACGCCACGGCTTCTCCTCGCTGCGATCGCGGCCACCGAAATCCTTGTCGAAGCTCTTGCGCGGACGGTCGCTGCGGGGGCGATCGTCGCGCTTCTGCCACGGCTTGGAATCGCCGCGCTCACCACGGTCGCGCGAAAACTTCCGCTCGCCCTCGAACTTGCGCTCGGGACGGTCGCCGCGCGGCCGCTTGTCGCCGAACTTCTTGTCGCCGAAGCGTCCGGCGGGACGGGCATCGTCGCGATCCCGGCGCGGCGGACGGTCGTCGCGGCCATAGGACGGGCGATCACCGCGCGCCTTGAACGAGCGCTCCTCGCCATCGCGCGATCCGCGCTTCGAGAACGGCCGGTCGCCGCGCGGCTTGAAGCTTCGCTCGCCCCGGCCCTCGCCACCGCGCTCGTCGCGCTTGAAGCGGGGACGGTCGGAGAAATCGCGGCGCGGTGCATCGTCGTCCTCGCGGCGGCGGAAGGGACGGCTATCGCGATCACCGCGCGGCGGGCGGCTGTCGCGGTCGCCTTTGCCCTCGAAGCCGCGCTTGGCGAACTTCTTGTCGGGGCCGCGGGGCTTGCCGCTGCGGCCGCCTTTGGCCGGGCCTCGCCGGCCGCGGGAATCGTTGTCTTTGTCGCTGTCGCGAGGCATGAATAATCTCACTCAGGGGGTGGCCGGAAAGCATTGTGCGCGCTCGTTCCGAGCCGCATGCTCAGGCAAATCAGGTTAAGCACTTCTGCTGAAGGCGCAGCTACTAGCAGGTTTCTTCGGATGATACGAGGCTTGAAAGCCCCCTCTTTCATGGATTTGGCGCTGAAAACGGCCGAAAACGCCGGAAAATCGGGCGAAGTCCCGATCGGATGCGTCATCGTCCGCAATTACGAGGTCATCGCCACCGCCGCCAACCGGACGCTGACGGATTACGACCCCACGGGCCACGCCGAGATCGTCGCGCTGCGCGAGGCGGCCAAGAAGATCGGCAGCGAGCGCCTGGTCGACTGCGACCTCTACGTGACGCTGGAGCCCTGCACCATGTGTGCGGGCGCGATCTCCTTTGCAAGGGTCCGCCGGCTCTATTACGGCGCGGCCGACCCCAAGGGCGGCGCGGTGGAATCGGGCGTGCGGTTCTTTGCCTCGCCCACCTGCCACCACGCCCCCGACGTCTATTCCGGCGTCGGCGAGAGCGAGGCGGCGCGGCTGCTCAAGGAGTTCTTTCGCGAGCGGCGCTAGGGGCCGGCGAAGAACGACAGCAGCGCCCGGGCGGTCACCTCGGGGTTCTCCTCGGTGAGGAAGTGGCCGGAATCGACGGGCATGCCGTCGACATGGGTCGCCCATTGCTTCCAGACATCGAGCGGCGTCGCGGCGGCCTGCGCCAAGCCGGCGCCGCCCCACAGCGCCAGCATCGGCACCGTGATCTTCTTGCCGGAGTCGAAATCGGCCTTGTCGAGGTCGTAGTCGATATAGGCGCCGGCGCGGTAGTCCTCGCACATCGCATGCACGCGCGCGGGATCGCGGAACGGGGCGATGTAGTGCGCGAGCGCGCGGGGGTCGATCGCGTCGAGCGTCCGCGACTTGGTCTGGCTCGCCATCTTGAAGCGCAGGAAGAACTCGCCCTGGCCTGAGATCAGCGTCTCCGGCAGCGGCGCGGGCTGGGCCAGGAACGTCCAGTGATAGATCTTCAGCGCATAGGCGCGGTTCATCCGCTCCCAGTAATTATAGGTCGGCAGGATATCGAGCACGGCCAGCTTCGACAGCCGGCCGGGATGATCGAGCGCGAGGCGATACGACACGCGGCCGCCGCGGTCGTGGCCGGCGAGGGCGAAGTGGACGTGGCCGAGCCGCTCCATCATCTCGACCATGGCTTTCGCCATCGCGCGCTTGGAGTAGGGCATGTGCAGCGCATCGCTCTCGGGCATGTCGGACCAGCCATAGCCCGGCAGGTCGGCGATGATCAGCGTGAACTGGTCGGCAAGCTCGGGCGCGACGCGGTGCCACATCACATGCGTCTCGGAGAAGCCGTGCAGCAGGAGCAGCGGCGGTCCGTTGCCGCCGACGCGGGCGAAGATGCGGCCGAACGAGGTGTTGATCCATTCGGAGGCGAAGCCGGGATAGAGGTCGGCGAGATCGGACATCTTGTTGCATCCTTGGGTGAGGTCAGTCCGGGGCCTGCTCCCGACAAAAAGTCGAAAACAACCCCATGCACAGTAGCGGTATTATCAGCGGGGCGGCTAACCCCGTCTGCTGATTGCGCATTTCTGGAATGTGGATGTGGCGGCGCGGTGACGGAAGTGTCGAGATTCCGGATGGCCGCGCGTTGCGCGCCGTCCGGAATGACGCGAGTTAGCCCCTCGCCTTCTCCGCCTCGACCGCCTGCCAGCCGATGTCGCGGCGGCAAAAGCCTTCCGGCCAGTTGATGCGGTCGACCGCCTGATAGGCGCGCGCCTGCGCCTCGGTCACATCAGCGCCCAGCGCGCAGACATTGAGCACGCGGCCGCCATTGGCGAGGATGGCGCCGTCCTTTTCCACCGTGCCGGCGTGGAAGATCTCGACGCCGTCGACCTTGGCGGCGTCATCGAGCCCCTCGATCTCAGTGCCCTTCTGGTAGTCGCCGGGATAACCCTTGGCCGCCATCACCACCGTGAGCGCGGATTCCGGATACCAGCGCAGGTCGAAGTTCTTCAGCTGGCCGTCAACTGAGGCCAGGAACGCCGGCACGATGTCGCTCATCATGCGCAGCATCAGCACCTGGCATTCGGGGTCACCGAAGCGGACGTTGAACTCGAACAGCTTTGGGCCCTGCGTCGTCAGCATGATGCCGGCATAGAGCACGCCGCGGAACGGGGTGCCGCGCTGCTTCATGCCTGCGACCGTCGGCAGGATGATCTTCGCCATGATGGCGTCGTGGATGGCAGGCGTCACCAGCGGCGTCGGCGAATAGGCGCCCATGCCGCCGGTGTTGGGGCCGACGTCGTGGTCGAACACGCGCTTGTGGTCCTGGGCGGAGGCGAGCGGAATGGCTGTTACGCCGTCGCAGAGCGCAAAGAAGCTGATCTCGCGGCCCGCCAGAAATTCCTCGATCACGACCTCCGCGCCGGCCTCGCCGAAGGCGCCCTCGAACATCATGGCGATGGCGTCCTCGGCCTCGCGCACGGTCTTGGCGACGACGACGCCCTTACCGGCGGCAAGGCCATCGGCCTTCACCACGATCGGCGCGCCCTGGCTCTGCACGTAAGCGAGCGCATCCTTGGCGTTGGTGAAGCGCTGATAGGCGCCGGTGGGAATGCCGAACTCGGTGCACAGCGCCTTGGTAAAGCCCTTGGAGCTCTCGAGCTGCGCCGCCGCCTGGCTCGGCCCGAACGCCTTGATGCCTGATGCGGTGAGATCATCGACGATGCCGGCCGCCAGCGGCGTCTCCGGGCCGACCACGACCAGCTCGACCGCATTGGTCTTGCAGAACGCGATCACCGCGGCATGGTCGGCAACATCGAGCGCCACGCATTCCGCCTCCCGCGCAATGCCGGCATTGCCGGGCGCGCACCAGAATTTGGTCACCAGGGGACTGGCTGCGATCTTCCACGCCAGAGCATGTTCGCGGCCGCCGGAACCAAGCAGGAGAATGTGCATCGAAGGCTCGGAAAAATGAGGGGTTTTGCTGGGGTCGGAGGTCGCACGAATCGGGGTGGGTGTGAAGGGGGTTGCCTCCAACTGTACCATTTCGCGAAGGTCGGCATCTTACTTGCGCGAGTACATTTACACTCTCACTATTTAAAATCGTCTCACCTTTCGACTAAAGTCGAAAGCGCAGATTTGGCGCACCTCGACGACAACTCACCTCTCCAATATCAATCTTGCAATTCATGTGGGCCGCGTTGCCTTGGCGAAGTATTTGCTTGCTCACGCGTCAAGGTTGCGTTTCATTGAATTTTTCTTTTCTAGGAGCTTTGGAATGCCCGTCGTTAGCGTCGTCAACATGAAGGGCGGGGTCGCGAAGACAACGCTGGCCATAAATCTCGCCGACGTTCTTGTACGCCGAGAGGATTGCAACGTTCTATTGATCGATCTTGACCCCCAATTTAACGCCACTCAGGCGTTGATCTCTCCGGAAGATTACGTCGCGCGTCGTCAGAAGGGTGGCCATACAATTGTGGATGTATTCGATGATGCGCCGGCGCCCTCCATCAGCGCCGTCGCTCATTCAAGCAAGCCTGCGTTGGCCCTTAAGGATATCGCGCCTTGGAAAGTTAAAAAGGATTTCGATATTCTGCCGGGGGCACTCGAACTCTATCGCCTAGAGATGGGTGGTGGCCAAGGTCGAGAACAACGCCTCAAGCGATATCTTCAAGAAATAAGTGCAGAGGAAAAGTATGACTTCGTCATCATTGATACGCCACCTACCCCTTCGCATTGGATGATGGCCGCGCTACTTGCCTCAACTGGGTATATTGTCCCGGTGAAAGCTGAGCCACTTTCACGAACGGGTATCGACCTGCTTAAGGGCGTCATCGACAGATGCTCTCAAAATTTCGGCCACCCCATTACGTGTTACGGGCTCGTCCTGACTATCGTAGAGACCAACACGAACGTTTATCGTGATGCCAAAGCTCTCCTAGATACCGATCAAGTCTGGCAAGGGAAACGTTTCGAGAATGTTTTACCGAAGCGCACCGCCGTAGCAGCAGCGCAAGGACAGCAGCAACTTATTCTAGATTTGGCTGATGATGTGGTAAAACGCGCTTTGACCGGCATCGGCCAAGAATTTCTGGAGCGAGTTGATGCCGCCTAAGGATAACATGCCCCGCAAACCCGTATCACGAAATGAAAAAATTAAGGACCCCAGGACCATTCATCGGTTCTTGGAAGAGCTGTCTTGGGTCCTGAATGCCTACTCAAACCTCGACTTCAAGTCGATCGTCAACACGCACCTCGCATCACCGAGTTCGATTAGAGGCAAGCCCGGCTTTCAGCAGTACATATCAAATAATCCAAACGTCCACTTTCTAGTAGGCGCTCTACCGACGATCTTTTCAGACGAGAAGCTGTTTGTGTCCAATCAAGACATCGCAGACTTTGCGTCAGAGGCATTGAGCTTGCCTATATCGCGGTGGGAAAAGCGCTCAAGATACGAATTGATCGGCTTGATCGTCTGTGAAACGACAAAACTTGACGATGTGCGATTGTCACGGTTGGTCGGTGCTCTTTCAAATTTGATTGGCGACGATGCCCAAGTCAGAAGTCTCTCCGAACTTCGACGTACAGGCGGGATGTCTTGGAACGATTTGATCCAAAAGCTGTCGAGAGAGAATAGCGAATGAGACCCGTTGATGTCTCTTTCGATGAGCTTTCCAATTTTCTTGGCGAGTACAGGCTTGCGACAATCGCGCAGGATGAAAAATTGCGCGCTGATCTCAAGTCAGCTTACAGGCGCTACAGGCCGCTTCTTATCTGGCATCATTATCTAAGCCATTCTGCGGCTTGGGAAACCAATGCGCATCGTCGAGCTGCGTTCCTGGACTTCTATACGGAGTGCGTCTCGGACGCGGCTCAGTCGATCCTCATTGCCTACCAAGGCATGTACAAGCCCGCCCATCTGATTTTGCGAAGCGCTGTAGAAAATCATTTCAAGTGCGTGGGCATTTTGCATGGCATTGATGTTGGCGCGATAACGAGCGTTTTTTCGCTGATCGACGCCGTAAAGGAAACGGCCGTCGCAAAATCGACACGCGCGGGGAGAAATCATTTTCAGTGGCTGCGGTCAGAATATTCTCGGCTTTGTAACCATGTGCATACAGCGAACCAACTACACATGGCCAAGACGAACCTGTTGGGTGTGTTTCCGCGCTACGATCGGTCGAGTGCTGTGACGTTTTTCGCAGGTCTTACTACCGTCTCGACCTCAATAGTTGCGCTCAATTGTTTGATGCTATTGGCCTCGTTTCGAAAAATGCATCATACAAATTACGATCAGATTTGCGATATGCTCCCCAAAGCAACGCGAACGGAACTCGCTGCATTGTAGCCACTCAAAATGCCGCCGCGTGTGAGGTGAAGCTTCGGCGCGAACCCAATTCGATGGTCGCTTCAATGCATCGCTGGTTCGTGGTTCCACCCAACTGCACAAATCTTACCGGCGGCCTACACCTGCTTCCCCGCAATGATCTCCTGCAACGTCGCCACATGCCGCGCGAAGGCGCCGCGACCGGTGGCGGCCACCGTGGTCTGCGGCTTCTTGCCGACAAACGCCTGGTCGACCGAGACGTAGCCGATCTCGGCCAGGGTCTCGATATGGGCGCCGAGATTGCTGTCGGTGCCGCGATTATGGTGACAGTGCACAAAATTCCAAAGCCTAAGCATCAGTTGCGCCGATTAAGCGCAGCACTGTCATCGCAACCGCGGCCCACACTCACAAGTCTGGGTGCTTGATTGGAGTGAACTGGGCGGAGGTCACTTGCGGAATGTACATCTCCTCAATCGGCCAATCTGGATATGTCAGGCCGATCAAGCTCGACAACTCCGCATTCAGCGCGACAGGCCCAAATTGGGAGACGAGTAAAACTATACACGCAGATACCGCCTCGAAAGCGTGCCGAAGCGTTCCGCGCGCGAACTCTACCTCACGATTATGTTTGACCCCATGATAGGCACTGTACCAACCTAAGCTACCCGTTGGGTCTACTTGAGACCAATCCGCGAATGGCTTGATAGGTCCGAGATCCGGGTAGCCGTGAAACGTAACCGCATAGTGGGAGAGTTTCATTGGCTCGAGAAGCCTGATGTATTGATTGCTGGTTGGCCGTTGCATTTGCAGGCCGTTTGCGATGAGTATCCCTCGCCAATGCATTTCAGCTTCGGTAGCAGCGAGAATTAAAAGATTTCGAATTTCGTGACCATACGCACTTAAGGTGCCCTGAGTTGGCTGCACAGTCTGACAAATATTTTCGAGTTTACGTGCGAGTAGCGTCAGCTGCCCTCTGGCGTTCGCTATGAATAGCTTTTCGGAGTCGTAGCTAGGTACCCAAAGGCGCGCTTCGTCGGCGATTGCGATGGGACGCGCCATCCTAGGATAGAATTGGGCCGGCCCAAGTCTCATGAGGTAGAAACTTCCTTCCTTCGCCTCCGGACCTAGCCAATCAGTCTGGCGCCCGATGCAATCCCAGAAGGTCTCACCGGGCTTCGCCCTAAAAAAAGTCCCAGCCCCCGTCTCGGGGTTTGTTACGCCGGTCCGAATTGCCGCCTCGCCATCGAAAGACCAAACCTGCCGCGGCTGCCCTGCGACGCAGTCGCGCACGAACCAACTTGTCTCAGTACTCTGCATCATGACTAGCTCCGGTCCAAACCCATATGGCATCGCATACGGTGACAGTGCACTAAATTCTACCCCAGCCTAGAAGGCTTCTCGCGCGAGTGGGCTCGGGTTTGACCGGCGCGAGATAAGATCGTCTGCGCCACCATGCGGATCAGGTAGCCTTCGGCCATAAGCAATTCCTACTTGGAAGCGTTAGCCTGTGCGTCCGCCTCGGGGGGCTGCGAAGCTCCCGAATTCTGTTGGGGCTTCCACCCAGTTTTGAAACCGAGGGCCTTGGTCATCTTGAACGTATCGCAGCACTGGATGCCGAGGGAGTTGCAGACGTCGGGGATATGTCTGTTCTGCCTCTTTCGCGTCGGCTTGGACACCTCGGTAGTTACAACGCATCGATCCGCAGGAGAAGCCAAAGCATACGAAATGAGAAATGGATCTCGGCCGAGCGCAGGAAGTTCGTCCTCCGTAAGATCGGGCGCATAGCCCCGATTGATCACGTCAGCAACTATTGCCGGATCGCTCTCAGCGCCCAATAGGATTGCGTCGCGAACGTCCTGGTCGGAGATCCAAGCGAAGAGCAGATCCTTCTCTTCATCGGTGCCGCCGTCTTTTACTTCCTCGAAATTCTCGATGGGAATTTTCAGAGAGCCGGCGGCCCCTTGGTAAGTTAGCCAAGTCCAGAACTCGGGCACACCATCGACCGGATAATATGAATTGTGGGCCGTGATGAGCACATTTGCGTCCAGCAAATACAACATGCTCATGCAGCCTTGCTCATGCCGCTCTGCCGCCCAAAGGCTCACTCAGCAGCGGAGACACGCTTCGCGGCTTGACCCCCAAGATCTGACTTGCTCGCGTGGGACTCAGATTGCCCTCGCTCAATGCTCTTGACACAGTGAGCATTAAAGCGCGGCCCAAACGATGACGTCGTACAACGTAGTAATTTGGTCCGGAGGTGTCTTGCTCTCGATTCTTTTGAGCGTCTCTGCTCCTTCTCCACTGAGCAGAAAAGAAATGCGTGATGGCACGCCAAGTCTCAACCGTAATGACGCCTTTTCTCAGAAGGCCATAGGCGACCATCGACCCACTAATATGCCGCGCTTTGGCGAAGTCCGCGATCTGTGCGATCACGTCTTGGAGCGGCGAATTCTTTGCGATTTTCAGAGAGCCGAGCTCGTCCTCCGATAGGAAGAATTGGTTCGCTACCGTATTGCAAAACTTCTCGGTCTCAGCGTCGGATACCTTGCCGCTTATGCCGCTTGCGCCGAGCCAAATATGCGCCAACTCATGAAGCAGTGTGAACGACCATGCCGTCCTCGCGTCTTGGTCGTTTACGATTACGAACGGCGCGATTTTGTCGGCAAGTGCGAAGCCTCTAAACGCCTCCGCGTCAATCGCACTATGGTGACTGCCTAGATTCCCAATCAACAGGACAAAAACACCGACAGCCTCGATCTTTGCCCTCAGGTAAGCAAAGGCGAGTTCAGGAGATGCTTTAGCGCGAAACTCCTCTCGCTTTATCCCCGTAACTGCAATGATGTCCTTCAGGACAGCAGCCGAGCCATCCTTTGTCGATTTCGATGCGACAAATTCAAGCGGCGGTGTTTCGTCATCGACGAGAATCTCTCTGACAGCCGATTGCCTCGCCCTAATGTTGCGCACCAGCACAGAGATCAAAATATCTGAGTCAGGATCACGATCGGGAATGTTTCGAAAATCCTCGGAGCGCGTGCCGTCCGCCGGTCTGGCTTTCATATAAAACGCAACAAGAGGACGCCGATACTGCTGCGACATTTTGAGGAGCAGCGGCCGCGACGGGCTCAGCACGCCTTTCTCGTAGGCGGCGAGCTTTTCGGCACCGCTCATGTTTTTGGTCGCGCTGATGCCAAGTTTTTTTACAGCCTCGTCCGGCGCAAGACCTGCAGTCTCGCGCGCCCATACCAAGATGTCGGGATTTACGTCAGGCATGGCTCGAACAATCGCATAAGACCGGCTTAATTCGCTAGGACCGATAGGCCCTTAAAGTACTATTCTTTCAAAAAGTTCAACGCGCGGAACCGATCCTACTCAAGGTTGTTCGATAGCGGAAGTACCTTTGTATTCTGCGGCCTGCAGTCGCGCACGAATCTAGTACCCCTCCGGTTCACCGGGCTACACCTGCCTCCCCGCAATGATTTCCTGCAACGTCGCCACATGCCGCGCGAACGCCCCGCGGCCCGCCGCCGTGGCGGTCACCGTGGTCTGCGGCTTCTTCCCCACGAACGCCTTCTCCACCGACACATAACCCGCCTTCGCCAGCGTCTCGATATGCGCGCCGAGATTGCCGTCGGTGGCGCCGGTGAGTTTTTTCAGGCGCGCGAATTCCAGGCCCGAGGTCGGCGGCAGCGTGTTCAGCGCCGCCATGATCTTCAGGCGCAGCGGCTGGTGGATGATGTCGTCGAGCTCGGCCATCAGATCCGCCGCATCCGCAAGGCCGCCGAGGATCAGGCCGCCGCGTTGACGAAGGCCATCCAGAGCAGGAAGGCCGCGCCGTTGGTGAAGAAGCGATCAGCGTCAGCGGGTGGTGCCGATGCCGCTCAGCGGCGGAGCCATCCGAGGGCGTTGGCGCGCAGGGAGAGCAGCCAATTCCAGAGGCGGGCGAACCACGGCAGCGTGAGGAGTTTCGGACGGACGATCCTGAACAGTCTTTCCACCAGAAACAGGCTGGCCGCGTAGGCGCAGACGATGACGACGGTGCCGGTGATCCAATGCCCTTCACCCGCAATCGCGACGGCACCGAGCTTCAAGGGCTCGACGATACTGGCCGGGATGAGAAGCAGCACCAGGGACTGGTAAGGCCCCAATCCCTCGATGCGGCGACGTAGCCGCGATCGCTGAGGTGACGCGGGCTGCGACATGGGACTATCGCCCCAGCCTCTTCTCGACCTTCTTCCTGGTATTGCCGACTTTTCTGACCGCCTTCTTGACGGCCGAGGCCGACCGTCCGGTTTTCCTGGCCTCGTATTGGACCTCGTAGTCTTGCCCGCCGGCCACGCGGCTGCGGTCCTGCTTGTGCCCGCGGACGGTTTGTTTCTTTGCCTTCTTAGCCATGACACTCCTCCTCATGGCGCAACGCTGGAGTAAGTCGCCCGGTTCCGGGAGCCTCTGCCTGCTTTGGTGGACGCACAATGTCAGACGCGCTCTCACGGCGGGACGCGAATTGGAACGACCAGACAGCGGATGGCTTGATGGCTCAAAGGAGTGCCATCATGAACATCTCCCGTTTTGCGCTCGTCATGGCCGTTATCATTCCCTGCTGCGCGTTCGCTCAAGGCGGCGGTGGAGGCGGAGGTGGCGGCGGAGCTGGTGGTGGAGGCGCAGGCGGAGCATCCTCATCTGCCGGCGCGGGAGGCGCAGCCTCCTCGTCCGGGAGCGCGGGTGCAGCCGCAACATCTCCATCCGGTTCAGGCGGGATCGGCGCGACAGGGACAGGTGTTGCAGGGACGGGTGCAAATGCGAACGCGACGACGGCACCTAACCTCAACAATGGATCGGCCGCCGGAAACGTTGCGGGCGGCAATGTCAACAGCCCCTCGCCCGCCCAATCAGGTGCAAATCTTCCAACCGGGGACGGGAATGGCCTGACGACGGGAGCGGCGCCCGGCACGAACACGGCCGGCACGGCAGCCCCGTCGGGTTCGCCGGCGAACGCACAAGCCGCGGCACCCGCGGGCGGCATCGGCAGGCCGATGACACAGGACGAAAAGGGCAGTGACGACAAGATCGATCAAGAGAACAACCGCGCCGACAAGATCGTGGGGAAGATTTGCAAAGACTGCTGAATTGCACCCTGTGCATCGCTTTCATCGCAGCAATTGCGCTGAATGAGCCTGCCCTGGCCAAGCACCACAGGCAGCATCCGCGTCACGCCGCCTCAGCGACAGGCCTGCCTGACTCCACGAAGCCTGCCGCCGATCCGCCTCGCGATCCCGCCGACAAGGCCGTGGAGAAAAAGATAAAGAGCATCTGCCGCGGCTGCTAGGCGCAATCCATTACGGTGACAGTGCTGGACTCCCCCTGAAGCGAGACACGATCATTCCATTGATAGTGGGGATGTCACGATGCGTTACCGCGCGTTGATTTGCGCGAACGCGGTTTCGAACTCAGGAGGCGAGTGCCTTCCTCCCCGTCATCCCGGCGCGTGTAGCGCGAACTATGGCGCGCAATTGCGCAGCTGAGACTCCATCGGGCCCCAGGGTTGGCGGATGAATGGATTCTCAAGCGCGCAATTGGGCGCCATAGTTCGTCGCTTCGCGACGCCCCGGAATGATAGAGGCGCGCGTTGGCATGACAGTGCGGCGCGCTACACTTGCTTCCCCGCAATGATCTCCTGCAACGTCGCAACATGCCGCGCGAGCGCGACGAAGCTGCTCTTCCCTTCTTCCCTTGTGGGAGAAGGTGGCGCGAAGCGCCGGATGAGGGGTCTCTTTCCATGGAGAGACTTTCAATGAGGAGCGAACCCCTCACCCTAGTGAGTCTGCGTCTACTGCCCTCGCGGCCCTCTCCCACAAGGGGCCCACAAGGGGAGAGGGCACAGCTATCGGCATCCCAGACGATTGCACCTGCCTCCCCGCAATGATCTCCAGAGCGGGGAAGGCCGCGCTCGGAAAGCCAGCATCATTGGTTCCGGATCGTGCTTCGGATCTGCCCCGGCCGGCGGCGCTGCGCGCTTGGTAGGCTTTGCGAGCGGCGGATTGAGTGAAATCTGACCGGCTAGCTGCCTCTTCCGATCGCAAAAGCTGGTTTATCGAGCGTTATAATTATTTGATCGATCGTTAAAAAAATGGCACGCTGCTTGCATTTTGGGGCGAAGCCGCGCGGTGCGTGTGTGATCGGATGCGCGGATCCTTGTTGCTTGGAAGGGTGAAAACAATGACTCCCAAACTGCCCGAAGGCCCCGCAGGGGCTGTTTCCGAGGGCCATGCCCGCGTTATCATCAAGCCCGGCTATCATCCGGACCTGACCAATGAAGACCTTGCGCCGCTCAAAGAACAGACCTGGGGCGCGTACAATATTTTCGCATTCTGGATGTCCGATGTGCATAGTGTCGGCGGCTATGTCACCGCGGGAAGCCTGTTCTCGCTCGGACTGGTCGGCTGGCAGGTGCTGATCGCGCTGCTGGTCGGCATCATGATCGTGCAGTTGTTCTGCAATCTCGTCGCCAAGCCGAGCCAGGTCACGGGAACGCCTTATCCCGTCATCTGCCGCGCGCCGTTCGGCGTGAAAGGCGCCAATATCCCGGCCATCATTCGCGGCCTGATCGCGGTCGCCTGGTACGGCATCCAGACCTACCTGGCCTCGAGCGCGTTCATGGTGGTGGCGCTCAAGTTCTTTCCCTCGCTGGCGCCCTATGCCGATGTCGGCCAGCACGGCTTCGTCGGCCTCTCGGCGCTCGGTTGGGCCTGCTTCATGTTCCTTTGGGTGCTGCAGGCGATCGTGTTCTGGCGCGGCATGGAGGCGATCCGCGTGTTCATCGACTGGGCCGGCCCGGCCGTGTATGTCGTGATGATCGTGCTGGCGGTCTATCTCATCGCGAAGGCGGGCATCGCCAACATCGGGCTCACGCTCGGCGAGGTCAAATATTCCGGCTGGGACGCGCTGCCCGTGATGATCAACGCGATCGCGCTGGTGGTCTCGTATTTTTCGGGACCGATGCTGAACTTCGGCGACTTCTCGCGCTACGGAAAGAGCTTTGGCGCGGTGAAGACCGGCAACTTCTGGGGCCTGCCGGTCAACTTCCTCGGCTTCTCGGTGCTCACGGTCGTCACGACGTCGGCCACGCTGCCGGTGTTCGGCCACATGATCACGGACCCCGTGGAAACCGTCAGCAAGATCGACAGCACATTTGCGGTCGTCCTCGGCGCGCTGACCTTCATGATCGCGACCATCGGCATCAATATCGTGGCCAACTTCGTCTCGCCGGCCTTCGACTTCTCGAACGTCGCGCCGCAGCGGATCAGTTGGCGGATGGGCGGCATGATCGCCGCAGTCGGCTCGGTCTTCATCACGCCGTGGAACCTGTACGACAATCCGCAGGTCATCCATTACACGCTCGACATCCTCGGCGCGTTCATCGGCCCGCTGTTCGGAATCCTGATCGCGGACTTCTACATGGTGAAGAAGCAGCAGATCGTCGTCGACGACCTCTACACTCTGAGCGAGAACGGACGTTATTGGTACGAGGGCGGGTACAACAGGAACGCAATCCTGGCGATCATTCCCTCCGCACTGGTGCCGGCGATCTGTGCACTGGTCCCGTCGTTGTCGGTGCTGGCCAATTTCACCTGGTTCATCGGCGTGGGCCTGGGTTACGGGACCTACAACTATCTCATGCTCCGTCAGACGGCGCTCGCTTCTCAGCCAGCCTGACCGGCTTTACGGGGACGGCCCGCCGCAGCGGGCCGTCCTTTCGCCGATGCGCTTCTTGATTCTGGCCGTCCGCCCGGCGTTCCGGGTTGCTACGGGGATTACCCCTGCTTCCCCGCAATAATCTCCTGCAACGTGGCCACATGCCGCGCAAACGCACCGCGGCCCGCGGCTGTGGCGGTCACCGTCGTCTGCGGCTTCTTCCCCACGAACGCCTTCTCCACCGAAACGTAGCCGGCCTTCGCCAGCGTCTCGATATGGGCGCCGAGATTACCGTCGGTGGCGCCGGTGAGTTTCTTCAGCCGCGCGAATTCGAGGCCTGACGCGACCGGCAGCGCGTTCAGCGCGGCCATGATCTTCAGGCGCAGCGGCTGGTGGATGATGTCGTCGAGCTCGGCCATCAGATCCGCCGCATCCAGAGGCCGCCGAGGATCAGGCCGCCGCCGTTGACGAAGGCCATCCAGAGCGGGAAGGCCGCGCCGATGGTGAAATAGCCGATCAGGGTCA
>Ga0209758_1003227_pt1 | contig 15167 bp, 16 predicted proteins | sample AraplaMF_Col_mMF_FD_184258 | JGI IMG/M metagenome (GOLD analysis project Ga0209758, IMG submission 184258) | Arabidopsis root microbial communities from the University of North Carolina, USA - plate scrape MF_Col_mMF (SPAdes) (version 2) | ecosystem: Host-associated > Plants > Roots > Endosphere... | reverse complement strand
AGCCGCAGGTGCCCTTGATGGTGTGGACCAGGCGGAAGATGTTATCGAGAATCTTCGCGTTGTTCGGATCCTGCTCGAACCGCACCAGTTGATTGTCAACGGTGTCGAGGCTCTCGTTGGTCTCCGTGAGAAACTCTCGCAATAAGTCATCCATGAAAACACGCCTTCAACCGCACCGGCGCGCGACATCGCCACGCCTTTCACAGTCTGGGCAGCTTCCATGCAAAGGGTTTAATATTGGTTGAGCAATGGAAAAAGAACGCGCTCAACAAAGAGATAAAGCCAATTCGCCGCATTTGAGGCGATTTGGAAAGATTTAGTTAACCATGTTGGGGCGAGCGGAATACCTTCCATGAAAATGGAAGCGTGATGTCTTCTTTCCCGCTCGCAGGCACGAGGCTCCGTGGGACGGATACGAGCGGTGATCACTCCCCTCCCACCCGCTCTTGCGGTGGTCCGATCGAGCAAAGCTCGATCGGAGGGGGCGGGGGTGGGGGACGATGGTGGTTATGAGTTCTCGGTCTATCGACAAAGTCATCATCGCGCGTGGACATTTTCGTCACGATGCATTGGGCAAATTCAAATCAATCGCCGCTCTATCGCACCACACCAAGTCCGTACTCGCGGCTCCCCCCCACCCCTACCCCCTATCAAGGGGGAGGGAGCGCGGCGCCGTTGTGGTGGGGCCGCGGCCGAACTCAGCTCGCCGTCACCACGATCGCTTCGCCTTCCGGCGCCAGCATCACCTTCAGCCCGCAGGTCTGGGCCAGCAGGCGGGTGTAATAAGGCTGCACGGCGTGGGCATCGACGGCGCCGGTATTTCCGGCGCTCAAGAGGTCGGCGATATTCTGCGGCATGCGGGCGTTGAGCCCGGTGGCGGTGACGCGGAAGCCGGCGGCCTCGCCTTCGCCGACGGTGTCCACCGTCAGCAAGCCGCCGCGCGGAATGGTCTGCTGCGCGATCACCAGCATGTTGAGCAGCAGCTTGACCTTGTTCTTGGCCATCAGCACGCGCTGCGGATTCCAGGTAATCTTGGTCTTGTTGTCCTCGAGATGGCCGCGCGCCATGTTCTCGGCGTCGCCGGTGTCGATCTGCGCCCCGGCGGACCCGGCGGCGCCGAAGGCGAGACGGCAGAACTGCAGCCGGGCCGAGGCGGTCTTGGCGCTCTTGCGAATCAGTTCGAGGGCGAATTCGCGGTCTTCGGGCTTTGGGTTGTCATCCAGCACCTCGAGGCCGTTGACGATGGCGCCGACCGGGCTGATGAGATCGTGACAGACCCGCGAACAGAGCAGCGCGGCCAGTTCGAGAGCATCGGGAGCAGGCGCTGGAGCGGGTGACGCATTGTCAGACATTGTGATCTGTTCCTGAGTGTTTTACTCGGTGGCTTGGTGGGCCAGTTCCCGGCCCGCAGACGGCGAATCAAGCGGGCTTCATGGTTTGATACACTGCGCCCGCCCCTGCGGCCACACCGGGGCTGGCGCGTTCCCACTGGAAACGAGCCACTCGAGGCAGACCGCGTGAGACCAGACGATGAGTACTGATGAGGGGCCGGCGGTCGATTGTGACACCGCGGCGGAGCTGCTGGCCCCGCTGACCGATCTCGTCGCGCGCGCCGGTGCCGCGATCCTCAAAATCGACCGCCGCACCATGAACGTCGACGGCAAAGCCGACGGATCGCCGGTGACCGCGGCGGATCTCGCCGCCGACCACATCATCGCCGAGGGCTTGGCGCGCCTGATCCCCGAGGTGCCGGCGATTTCCGAAGAGCGCCTGCACCTGGCGACGCCGCCCTATCATGCGAGCTTCGTGCTGATCGATCCCCTGGATGGCACCAAGGAATTCGTCGCGGGCCGCGGCGAGTTCACGGTCAACCTCGCCATCGTCACCGACGGGCTGCCGCTGCTCGGCATCGTCGGAGTGCCGGCGTTGGGCCTGATCTGGCGGGGCGTGGTCGGCCGCGGCGCCGAACGGCTGACCGTCGGCGACGACGGGGCGGTCGGAGCCGGTGAGGCGATCCACTCCCGGCGCCTGCCGAAGCAGGGAAAACCCTGGGTCGCCGCCGTCAGCCGCTCCCACGGCGACAGCCGCAGTGAAGCCTTCATCGCCGGCCGGCCCGGCGCGGTGCGCCAGGTGCTGGGCTCCGCCGTCAAATTCGGCCGGATCGCGGAGGGCAAGGCCGACATCTATCCGCGGCTGGCGCCGACCTGCGAATGGGACGTCGCCGCCGGCCACGCCGTGGTGGTGGCCGCCGGCGGCAAGGTGACGGACTCTAAGGGCGCGAGCCTGCGGTTCGGCGGCTGGCGCGCGGGATTCATCGTGCCGGAATTTATTGCGTGGGGAGACAAGGGGGGCGAATAGGGAGCAAGATCCTTCCATTCGCTATTCGCCACTCCCTATTCGCCCCTCTCCCCTACTTCGCGAGCGTTTCAACCAAAACGGGCCAGCGTTTCGCAGCTTCGGTCAGGTACCGCTCGGGGTCGGCCTTGAAGGCGTCGCGGGCGTCTTCGTGGCCGAACAGATAGAGGCGCTGGCCCGAGACCAGCCAGAGCCGCGGGTTACCGGCGAAGGCGACGCCGCGGGCGATGTCGACCGGGTCGTAGCCGCCGAATTGCGGGCCGTAGATGTCGGGATCGGCGACGAACATCGCGCGGTTGCCCTCGTTGCGGAAGCGCCAGATGGCGCCGTCCTTCGACAGTTCGAGGGTCGCCAGGCCCTGCAGCGGTTCGGCGTCGGTGAAATAGGCCACCGGATCGAAGCCGCCGATGGCCAATCCGGTATAGCGGTCGACCACCACCCGCTCGGTGGTGGCCGCCTTGGCTGCGCCGCCGCTGCCGGCCCATAGAGCGAGGTTTGCCAGCACAGCGATAAAGGCTATTCTGCGGCGCCTCGCCCGGGGTTCCTGCCGTTGTGCCGTCATAGTTGATGCCGATAACATCCGAGTCGGGGGACAATGGGCGCAGCTTAGGACCATGCCGGTCAGCATTCGGTTAAGGCCGCGACCACCGATTTTTGCTTGGGGGACTTTCATGAGCTTCGCTTGGCGCCTTACAGCGGTCGCGCTCGCTGCGATGACGTGCGGGATGGTGCCGGCCGCGGCCCAGCAGCCACAACAGCAGTATCAGCAGCCGCAGCAGCAATATCAGCAGCCGCCAGCTCAGCAGGCGCAGCCGCAATACCCACCGCCGCCGGCGCAGCAGGCACAGCCGCAATACCAGCAGCCGCCGGCACAGCAGATGCCGCCCAAAGCGCAGGCCAGCCGCGATACCTACGCGCCTGAGGAACTGGCCGCCGCCGGGCACCGGTTTTTCGGCAACGTCTCGCGCGGCCTCGCCTCGGTAATCGAGCGCGCGGTGAGCCAGTGGGGCCTGCCGAATGGCTACATCCTGGGCGAGGAAGGCTCCGGCGCCTTCGTCGCCGGGCTGCGCTACGGCGAAGGCACCCTGTACACCAAGAACGCCGGCGATCTGCGGGTCTACTGGCAGGGGCCCTCGGTCGGCTTCGACTGGGGCGGCGACGGCGCCCGCACCATGACGCTGGTCTACAACCTGCCGGCAACCCGGGCGATCTACCAGCGCTTCGCCGGCATCGACGGCTCGGCCTACGTGATCGGCGGCTTCGGCATGACGGCGCTGACCGCCAACAACATCGTGCTGGTGCCGATCAGGTCCGGGCTCGGGCTGCGGCTCGGGGCCAATATCGGCTATCTCAAATTCACCGAGAGCGCGACCTGGAACCCGTTCTGACGGGACCTGCGCAGTGACGGTTAACGGGCGGCGGGTTCCCGCCGTGGATTCACGTTAACGCGCCGTGGCGCTGGCGTTTTCCCCTGCTCCCATGGCAAGGTGGATGCACATTTACCTATTGTGAAGGATATCGTTCATGGTCGAACCGATCATGTATCTGGCGATCGGTTTTCTGGTCTCGATGCTGTGCGGGCTGATGATCGTTCCGCTGGTGCATAACCGTGCGGTGCGGCTGACCACAAAGCGCATGGAGGCCGCCACCCCGCTGTCGATGGCCGAAATCCAGGCCGACAAGGACCAATTGCGTGCCGAATTCGCCATGTCGGCGCGACGGCTGGAGATGAGCGTGGATGCGCTCAAGAACAAGGCCACCAGCCAGCTCGCCGACCTCGGCAAGAAGACCGACGCCATCAACCGCATGAAGATCGAGCTCGGCGAGAAGAACGCCACGATTTTCGCGCTGGAGGCGCGCGAGAAGGCGATGAAGGACCAGTTGCGGGCGACCGAGGAAGAGTTCGCCAGCAAGACCCAGGCGCTGCGCACCGCCGAAACCGCGCTCAGCGACAAGCAGGGCGAGCTCGCCAAACTCAACACCGAACTGACGGACCGCTCGGTAACGGCCGATAGCCGCCAGATCGAGCTGGTCGCGGTGAAGGCGCAGGTCGACGCGCTGAAGAACCGCGTCGAGGATGCCGAAAAGGATGTCGGCGCCACCCGGCAGAAACTCGAGCAGCAGCGCGGCGAGTCCAACGTCGCCACCCGCGAGCTCGCCGAGGCGCGCGCCCGCGCCGAGAACCTCAGCCTGCGCGTCACCGATCTCGACCGCCAGCTCGTCGCGCAGGTCAAGGAAGCCGAGTTGCTCGGCAACCGCGTCGCCGACCTGGAAAACCGCCTCGCCACCCAGGGCAAGCTGCTCACCGAACGCGAATATGAAAACAACCAGTTGCGGCAGACCAACGAGGCCGCCGAACGCAACGCCAAGGATCTGCGCGACGAGATCGTCGCGCTGACCGGCGGCAAGTCGCCCCTGATCGACAAGCTGCGCGCGGAAAAGGCTGCCGCCGAAGAGCAACTGTCGATCGCCCGCGACGAGCGCGCCAAGCTGCAGCGCGATCTCAACGCCGTGCAGCAGCAGGCCGAGAGCTCATGGGCGACCGAGCGGATGGAAAACGCCCTGCTGCGCGAACGCATCAACGACATCGCCGCCGAAGTCGCCAGACTCGCGATGACCCTGGAAGGCCCGAACTCGGCCATCGAGACCATTCTGGCGGCGGAACCGGCGGCACCGGCCAAAATCACCCGTCCGGTGAACGGCGCCCCGGCCAATGACATGCCGGACCCGCCCCGCGGCACCCTCGCCGAGCGGATTCGGGCGCTGCAATCCCACGCCTCGCGCGCCCGCCAGCCGGGTTGAGGCTGATTTGGACGGCGCGGGTGCTTGACACCCCTGCCCTCGACTCCGTAAATCGCGGCTCCAAACGAGGTGCATGTCGGGCTTTGTCCCGGTCTCCGGCAGGTCCGAAGCCGCACCACGGTCCCGGGCGCATAGCTCAGCGGGAGAGCGTTCCCTTCACACGGGAGAGGTCCAAGGTTCGATCCCTTGTGCGCCCACCAGCCTTAGCTCGCTTTGCGAGCTGCGCAAGCCACGTCAATCTATCGTAGCGAAGTGAGCGGGGGCAGCCGCGCCGCAGGCGAGGGCGGGCTCGCTTGAAGATTCAGGCGGTGCGTTTGCAGGTCCTGACGAACGGCAATTGATGGCATGTCCAACCGGTGCCAAGCTCGGACACGGCAGGGGTGTGCGCATGCACAAGCCTTGCCCCGACCGTCACACCGGCGAGTGCGATCAACGATATGATGAAGAGCACCACCAGGTCTATTTTGCGCAATGCGAATGTTTTCATGTCCGGCCCTCCTGCCCTGTGCCGGAACTTAGATTGAACGCACGGGCCGCTCTATGAACCAGTTCACACGACCGTCGTCTTCGCCTCGCTTTATCCCTGCGCCACCCTGTCCTTCCTTCGTTCTTGAGAATCGCTGATTTTGGCATGTGAAAAAGTCACACCTGAAACTTTGTTCTGGTGCGGAGAACTACGGGGTAGTCGCCGATCGTTCAATCGAAGCACCGTTTCTTACGATGACTGCGATGGCGTGAACACGACGCCGCAATGACGCCTACTGCGGTCGACGCGCGTCCGATATGTGACCACGATCACGCAGGCTGCGCAAAACTAAGCTGCGATTTGGTCAAATCTCTTAGGGTGTTTTGATCAAGGTCAAAAGTTCTTGCTGAAAACCAGAGATGCCGCGCTAGACAAAGAAAGGGCCCCGGTCAGTTGACCGAGGCCTCATTCAATCAAACCGGCTTTTCCGCTTCGGCTAGCAGCCGATCACCAGCGGTTGTCCCAGCCGGGTCCGCCCCAGCCCGGACCCTGCCCCTGCCAGCCGTAGTTCTGCTGATAACCCTGCTGGCGATAATTGCGTCCGCCACGATCCTGGCCGTAGGCGAACAGCGGGTTTTGCCGGCACGAGCCGGCCTGGCCGCTGACCGTCGCCATGCACTGGCGGTACGACGTGAAGGAGCAGTCGCCATTAAAGCCGTTGGCGCTCGTCCGAGCGCACCACGGATAGTCGCGCGCCGCCGCGGGAGCCGCGTTCAGCGCGACGAGCAGGGCCGATATTGCAAGTACTGAGCGCATCTTGATCTCCATTTGATAAGAATTCCTAGTCAATCCGCCGTCGCATGCATCGTCCGTGACTGCCCCATTGAGGCATTGATAGCATGGCGACAGTCCACGCATGATGGTTCGTCGATCAACACCGGCAAAGGTTCTGACAATAATTCGTGTTCACCGGCGGCGAGGCCGGATTCTGCAGCGCAATATTGCCGCATCGACGCCGCATGACACGACATCACGGCACGCGGCTTCCCGCCGCACGATCCTGTGTTATGGATCAGGGCAGCTTACAGAGGATTGACGTTGAAGACCATCGACTGGATCGCGCTGGACTGGGGCACCTCCAACCTGCGGGCCTGGGGCATCGGCGCGGACGACCGCATCGTCGCCGAGGCGGCATCGGATCAGGGCATGGGCAGGCTGGAGCGCGCCGGCTTCGAACCGGCGCTGCTGGCGCTGATCGATGGCTGGCTGCCGCAACGCCGCCGCACCCTGGTGATCGCCTGCGGCATGGTCGGAGCGCGGCAGGGCTGGGTCGAAGCGCCCTACCGGCAGGCGCCGTGCGCCCCGGTGTTGTCCGACGCCATCGCCACTCCCGATACCGAAGATCCGCGGCTCGCCGTCAAGGTGCTGCCGGGGATCAAGCAGCTTGACCCGCCGGACGTGATGCGCGGCGAGGAAACCCAGATCGCGGGCTTTCTGACCGACAACGAAACGTTCGAAGGAACGCTGTGCCTTCCGGGAACGCACACCAAATGGGTGCGGATCGCCGGCGGCGAGATCGTCCGCTTCAAGACCTTCATGACCGGCGAGCTGTTTCATCTGCTCGCCACCCAGTCGGTGCTGCGCCACAGCCTCGATGACGCGGCGCTGGACACCGCGGAATTCGCCGGCACGGTGGCGGCGACCGCGGCAGAGGCGCACCGGTTCGCGGAGCGGCTGTTCGCGATCCGCGCCGAAGGCTTGGTGCGCGGGCTCACGGCCGCGACCGCCAAGGCGCGATTGTCCGGAACGCTGATCGGCAGCGAACTCGCCGCGGCGCGCGATTTCTGGACGGACCAGAACCTCGTCATCGTCGGCAACGGCGCGCAGGCGGAGACCTATGCCGCGGCGCTGCGCGCGCTCGGCCAGTCGCCGCGCATGACCGACGCCAGCCATGTTACACTGCGCGGCCTGACATCGGCCTACCACCACATTGCAGGAGCTTCCGCATGAGCCGCAACATCATCGCCATTCTGCGCGGCATCAGCCCCGACGAAGCCGAACCGGTCTGCGAGGCGCTGATCGAGGCCGGCCTTACCACCATCGAGATTCCGCTGAACTCGCCGCAGCCGCTGAAAAGCATCGGCTTGCTGGCAAAGCGATTCGGCGCATCCGCCGTGATCGGCGCCGGCACCGTCCTGAGCGCACAAGAGGTGCGCGACGTAGCCGGCGCCGGCGGCCGCATCATCGTCTCGCCGAGTTTCGACGCCGAGGTGGTGATCGAGACCAGGGCGCAAAAGCTGGCCTCGTGGCCCGGCGTGCTGACGCCGTCGGAATGTTTTGCGGCGCTGAAGGCCGGCGCCGACGGCCTGAAGATTTTTCCGTGCTCGGTGGTCGGCCCCGACGGCATCAAGGCGATGCGCGCGGTGCTGCCACAACAGACCCAGGTCTATGCGGTTGGCGGCGCCGGCCCGGCGAATTTTGCCACCTGGCTTTCGGCGGGGGTCAACGGCTTCGGCATCGGCACGGCACTGTATCAGCCGGGACGTTCGGTGGCGCAGTTGAAGCAGGCGGCGCGGGACATCGTGCAGGCCTATGACGCCGCGCATCAGGCGAGTGCGGCATGAGGCGTGGATGCCCGGGACAAGCCCGTGCATGACGAAACGAATGTGGCTACGGCGCCAGCGCGCCGAGATACTGGCGGACATCGGCCTGCCGCATCAGGCCCGCGAAATCGGCGTGCTCGGCCACGGCACCGCCGTTGACGAACAGAAACCGCTCGCAGATCTCCTTGAGGATATCGAGCTGATACGCCGCGGTCGGATGCAGGCAGATGAACACCAGCCGGTTGTCGCCGCGCAGCTTGCGAAAGAAATCCAGCATGAAGCCGATATAGCCGTCCTGGGTGTTGAACTGCGGCTCGTCGAACAGATGGATCAGCGGATAGGCGCTCGCTGCCTGCTCCATCAAGAAGGACGGCTTCGTCTTGTGGAAATGCCGGACCTGGTAGGACTGGTGGTAGTGGATGGCGAGACGGTCGCGCTGCAAATAGCGGACGCGCTGGATGTCCTGGCCGGCGACGACGACGCGGCCCTGGCTCGGCACGTTGGAGCCGGAGATCATTTCGAACAGCGTGGTCTTGCCGGCGCCGTTCGGTCCCATCACGCCGACGATCTCGGGCTTTTCGAACGCGCGGTCGACGTGGAGCTGGAACGCCGGCGTGCGGTCGAACAGCCCGCGGCGATAGACCTTGCCGACGTGCTCCAGCGCAAGCAGTGGCGCGGTGCTCATTGCAGGCCTCCGAGCAGTTGCCGTTTCAGCGCTGGATCGGCCCTCAGCGCCGCCGCCTCGCCGGTCCACGCCACCTGGCCGTGAGCCAGCACCACGACGCGATCGGCGACGCCGAGCGCGATATCGGCGTTCTGCTCGACGACGATGCTGGCGATGCGCGCCTGCTTCAGCCTGCGGATGACGCCGATGACGTCGTCGACGATCTTTGGCGCGAGGCCCTGGCTCGGCTCGTCGAACAGCACGAGCCCCGGCGAGCCGAGCAGCGCCCGCGCAATCGCCACCATCTGCATCTCGCCGCCGGACAGGGTCTCGGCCTCGCGCGACATCAGGAATTTGAGCGGCGAGAAAATCTCGGTGACGTCGTCGAGCGACCAGGCGCGGAATGCCGTGCGCTTCTCGCCGAGCGCCAGATTCTTGGCCACCGTCAGGGTCGGACAGAGCCGGCGGTCGTCCGGCACCCAGCCGATGCCGGCCTGCGCGATGCGGTGGGTGGCGCGCTCGGTGATCGAGCGGCCCTGGAAACGGATGTCGCCGCGCCGCGCGCGGGTCAGGCCCAGAATTGAGCGCAGCACGGTGGTCTTGCCGGCGCCGTTGGCACCGAGCAGCGCCAGCACCTCGCCCTCGCCGACCGACAGCGACACCGAGAACAGCGCCTGCGTTTCGCCGTAGAACGCATCGATGTTGGCGACGTCGAGCATCAGTTGAGCCGCCCCAAATCCGAGGATTCGACCCACGGGTTGGCCTTCAGCGCGGCGGGCGTGCCGCGCGCGATCACCTGGCCCCAGTGGATCACTGAAATCTCGTCGGCCAGCGAAAACAGAAACTCCATGTCGTGCTCGATGACGACGACGGTAAGCCGGCCCTTGAGCTGGCCGATCAGTTCGGCCAGGCGCGACCGCCCGTCACTGCCGAGCCCGGCGGTGGGCTCGTCGAGGAACAACAGTTTCGGCCGGCACGCCAGCGCGACGCCGATCTCCAGCGCGCGCCGCGCGCCGTAGGGCAGCGACTTCGCCGCATCGTCGGCGCGCTCGGCGAGGCCGACCTGAGCCAGGATCGCGTGGGCTTCGTCGACCAGTGCGGAATCCGCATAGGCCTGCGCCAGCATGTTGCGGCCGCGACGGCGTAGCGCCGGCAGTGCGATGGCGACGTTCTCGAACACCGAAAATTCGTCGAACAGGTTCATCAGCTGGAACGAGCGGGCGACGCCAAGCCGGGCGATCGCCTGCGGTGACAGGCCGGTGATGTCGTGGCCCTGCCACAGCACGCGGCCGCGGTCCGGCTTGTAGCGGCCGGTCAGCACGTTGAAGCAGGTGGTCTTGCCGGCGCCGTTCGGGCCCATGATGCCGCACAACTGGCCCTCCTCGAACGCCAGCGAGACGTTCTCCAGCACGACGCGGTCGCCGAATCTCAAGTGCAGGTCACGCGCTTCGAAGATCGCCATCGCGTCATCTCGCCTGCGGTGCTGCGGACGCGCTGGCCCGCGCTTTCGGTTCGGGCGCGGCGCTGCCGGCGAACAGGCCGGCGATGCCTTCGGGCTTGAACAGCACCAGGATGACGAACGACAGCCCGAACCACAGCATCCAGCCAGTGGTGAAGGCGCCGATCACGTCGCGGGCGAGGAAGAACGCCACCGCGCCGATCACCGGCCCCCAGAACGACACCAGCCCGCCGCCGACCAGCGTCATCATCACCACGTAGCCGGAATAATGCAGGCTCATGACGTCGGGAAATGCCGAGGCCTGCGCCATCGCGAACAGCGCGCCGGCGAGACCGGACAGCGCGGCGGACACGACCAGCACCGCGGCCTTGTAGCGCCAGACGTCGTAGCCGACGAAGCGAGCGCGGGTCTCGTTCTGCTTGATCGCCTTCACCACGCGGCCGAACGGCGAATGCACCAGCCGCCACAGCACGAACGACACCACGACGAACACCGCCAGCACGAAATAATACAGCGCGACGTTACCGGTGAGGTCGAGCGACGTGACGCCGAACGTTACCGGCAGCCGCTGGATTTTCAGCAACCCATCCTCGCCACCGGTGAGGCTGTGCGCCTTGATGGCGATGAACCAGAAAATCTGGCCGAACGCGATGGTCATCAGCGCGTAGTAGATGCCGCGGCGGTGCGAGATGAATAGTGCCACCAGCGCGCCGCCGGCCGCCGCCGCCAGCGTCGCAACGGCGAGACAGACCCAGAGGTTCGGCAGGATGTTGGATTGCGCCAAGCCGAATGCATAGGCGCCGACACCGAAGAACGCGCCGTGACCGAACGACGGCAAACCGGCGTGGCCGAGCACGACATTGTAGGCCAGCGCGTAGAGCGCGAAGATCAGGATCTCGACACCGAGATATTGATAGAGCCCGACGCGCTCGATCCACAGCGGAACGCTGGCGAACAGCAGCCAGGCGACGACCATCGCCAGGGTGAAACTCGGAACGGCACGCGCTGTCGTCACCTCAGACCTCCAGCACGCTTTTCTTGCCGAACAGGCCGCGGGCGCGGAACGTCACCACCGCGATCAGCAGCAGGTACATCGAGAGCATCGACCATTCGGAGGCGTAGGCGCCGGACAGCCCGACCACCATGCCGACCAGAAGCCCGCCGAACGCCGCACCCCAGAAACTGCCGACGCCGCCGAGCACGATGATGAGGAACGCCGGCACCACGGCGTCGACGCCCATGTGCGGGCGGATGCCCCACAGCGGCGCCATGATGACGCCGGCGAAGGCCGCCAGCATGGTGCCGAGCACGAACACCCAGACCCGCAATCTCGTAAGGTCGATGCCGAGCGCCTGCACGATTTCGCTGTCGTGGGCGCCGGCCTTGACCATGGCGCCGAACCGCGTGCGCTCGACGATCACCCAGACCACCGCCATGGCGACGACGGCGAGGCCGGCGGCCCAGAAGCGATAGGTCGACCAGATCAGGTCCAGCATCAGGAAGCCGCCGGACATTTCGCGCGGCACCGGCAGCATGTAGTCGCGGGTGCCCCAGACCTGGCGGATCAACTCTTCGAGCACCATGGCGACGCCGAAGGTCAGCAGCAGGCCGTAGAGCGGATCGCGGCCATAGGTACGGCGCATCAGCCGTTCCAGCACAAGGCCGAACGGCGCCACCAGGAGAGGCGCGGCGACGATCGCCGCAGCGTAGCGCCAGCCGAGCGGCACCGCAGCCCAGGCCTTCAGCGTCTCCGGCGGCAGCGGCAGCTTCGCCGCGCAGACCGCGTAGGCGAAATAGGCGCCGAGCGCGAACAGCGAGCCGTGGGCGAGGTTGATCTGCTCCATCAGCCCGAGGATCAGCATGAAGCCGAGCGCGATCAGGGAAAACAAAAGGCCCAGCGCAATGCCGTTGAGCAGATGCGGCAGGAGGTTGAGCAGCGACATGAGCGGGGCGATCTGGTTGGTGTGGCAGTGACGATTGCGATCCCTCCCCCTTGCGGGGAGGGTCGGCCGAGCGAAGCGGAGGCCGGGGTGGGGGTAGCCACGAGGACGGCTTCCGATGTGGCTACCCCCACCCTCCCCACAAGGGGGAGGGATAAGAAAGCGCGCTACGCGTCGAACGTCGGCACTTCGGCGACCGGCTTCATCTTGCACTTGCCGGGGGCCGCGTCGTCCATGGCGTTGTCGGCGCTGGTCCAGCTGATGACCTCGAACAGGTCGGTCTTGTCGGCCGGCTTGGCGTTGCGGCGGGCGAGATAGATGGTCTGCTGCACCTGGTGGGTGACCGGATCGATGTAGGCGTCGAAGTGCTGCATGCGGTCGGCGGCCGGCATCTTGTGGCCTTCGAGCGCCTTGATGACCGCGTGGTTGTTGGTCGAACCGGCGCGCTCGATGGCGCGCAGCAGTTCGCGGGTCGACATGTAGCCATTGTAGGAGACGTTGCCGGGCACCGGGATCGGCGATTGCGGATACGCGGTCTGCCAGCGCTTGACGAATTCGGCGACGCCAGGCAGCGGCAGCATGTGGTACCAGTTGGTGCCGAACACGCCGAACAGCGTATCCTCGGCGCCCCAGATGTCCGGCCAGTCCTGCTGGTTGTTGATCCAGGCGGTTTTCGATTCCAGCTTCAGCTCGCTGACCTGCTGGCGCAGCGCCTTCATGTCGTCGCCGCCGACCGCCATCGCCACCACGTCGGGCTTGGCCTGCTGCACCTTCAACAGATAGGAAGTGAAGTCGCGGGTGTTTTGCGGGATCAGGAGATTGTCCATGATCTGGCCACCGGCCTTTTCGACCTCCGCCTTGGTCGCCGCCGAGGTGGTGTGGCCCCAGACGTAATCATTGGTCAGCAGTAGCCATTTCTTGCCGATTTTTTGCACGGCGTTCTGCACCGCGGCCTTGGAGAAATTGGTGCCGTTGCCGTCCCAGACGAATTTGACCCGGGAGCAATTCTCGCCGGCCTCGCTCGGTGCCGAGGAGTTGGTGTTGAAATAGATGGTGCCGGTCTTGTTGGCGACCTGGGTGATGGCGTTGGCAACGCCGGAATGCAGCGCGCCGATCAGGAAGCCGCATTGCTCCTGGGCGATGAAGCGCTCGGCGACGCGGGTGCCGGTGGCCGGATTGGTTTCGGTGTCGGCGGTGATCCATTCGATCTTGCGCCCGAGCACGCCGCCCTTGGCGTTGAACTCGTCGATCGCAAGGCGAATGCCGCGCAGATCGTCCTGGCCGCTGTTGCCGTACTGGCCGCTGGCGTCGCAGGTCAGTCCGAGCTTGATCGGCTTGCTGCCCTGCGCCCAGACCCGATTGTGCTGCCATGGACCGAAAAATGCTGCTGCGGCAGACAGCAGCCCGCCCTTGACGAGGGCGCGCCGGGACAGCCCGGACGCCGGTTTACGTCGTGTCATGGTTTCCTCCTGACGGCAGCGGATCGTTGTCCGCAGCGCATTTGATGGTCGTAGAATAAACATTCCACAGATGATGTAAAGTAGAATAAACAAGCCATGAGCACAGAGACCAAGAGCCGCAGCGGGAAAATCAGAATGCCGCGTTACGCCACGTATGATTCGCTGCGCCAGGAAATCGCGCGACAGCATTCAGGCTTCGCCGACCGGCTGCGCATGATCGCCGAGTTCGCGCTGGAGCATCCGACCGACATGGCGCTCGGCACCGTCGCCGAGGTGGCGCAGCGCGCCAAGGTGCAGCCGTCGGCGATCGTGCGCTTCGCGCGCGCGCTGGGCTATGGCGGCTTCACCGAGATGCAGCAGGTGTTCCGTTCGCGGCTCGTCGCCGGCGTGCCGCCGAGCTACAAGGAACGCATCACCGGGCTGCGTCGTGACGGCCGCTTCCAGGGCGCCAACAATCCGCAGGCGGTGCTGGCGCGTTTCGCCTCGGAAGGCATGGTGTCGCTGGAAAGCCTGCAGGACGGCGTGCACGAAAAGGACCTGGCGAAGGCCATCGCCCTGCTCGGCGCCGCCGACCACATCTATGTGCTCGGGCTCGGCGGTTCGTTTCCGGTGGCGGCGCATCTGACTTACGTTTTGCGCAAGCTCGGCCGCCGCGTCGTGATCCTCGACGGGCTCGGCAGCGCCATCGGCGACCAGGCGGTGGCGGCGACCCGCTCCGACGTGCTGGTCGCCATCAGCTTCCGCACCTACAATCCCGACACCGCGCGGATTTTCCCGGAGCTCGCCGCGCGCGGCGTTCCGGCGATCTCGATTACCGACAGCCTGCTGAGTCCGATCGTCGAAGGCGCCACCGTCACCTTCGAGATTCCGGACATGCCGGAAGCGGCGCTGCGCACCATGGTGGCGCCGATGTGCCTGGCGCAGGCGCTGGCGGTCGGCCTGTCGCTGACGCTGGACTGATTTTTTCGACGCGCAAAGGATGCTGTGATGCCCACTCGGATGCTGGAAGGTCAGGTCGCGCTCGTCACTGGGGCAGGCCGCGGCCTGGGACGCGCGTTCGCTGAAAGGCTGGCGGCGCTCGGCTGCAACATCGCGGTACACGGCCTGCGCGAGCATGGCCCGTCGGAGTTCGGCGGCACGCAGACGCTGACCGACGTCGCGCGCGCGGTCGCCGAAAGCCACGGCGTGCAGACGACGAAAATTCTCGCCGACCTCACCCGAACCGACGACATCGCGCGCACGGTGCGGACCGCCGAAGCCGAACTCGGAGCGATCGACATCCTGGTGCACAACGCCGGCGGTGACATCGCCGCGGCCGGCGGCAAGCCCGATCCCAACGACGTCGTCAACATCAAGCCGGAGGATGTGCGCTCCGTGATCGAGCGCAACCTGATGAGCACGATCTTCGTCTGCCAGGA
>Ga0209758_1003226_pt1 | contig 15169 bp, 15 predicted proteins | sample AraplaMF_Col_mMF_FD_184258 | JGI IMG/M metagenome (GOLD analysis project Ga0209758, IMG submission 184258) | Arabidopsis root microbial communities from the University of North Carolina, USA - plate scrape MF_Col_mMF (SPAdes) (version 2) | ecosystem: Host-associated > Plants > Roots > Endosphere... | reverse complement strand
GCCTTATCTCGCCGTGGCGTACTGCGTGCGCGACGGCCTGGTCCGGACCTATGACGTTCTGGCGCTGCCGACGTCGTCGCGCTGGGGAAGCACCCTGATCGGCGTCTACGTCAACGAACGCGGCGCTCAATATAATCTGCTGGACGCGATTTTTGCCTCGACGGACGATGGCATCCTGTCGCTTGCGGCGATCCGCAATTCCGCCGGCCGGCCGATTGATTTCCAGATCGTGCACCTCAATCAGGGAGCGTGCCGGCTGCTGAAGCTGCCGTCGAGCGAGCTGCAGTGGCAGCGGCTGAGTGTTGGCGGACACGCGCTGTGCCTGCCCGCGGTCACCGAACGGCTGCTGGGCCTGGTCGTCGGCGGCAGCAGCGACCAATTCGAGGTCGACAGCGAAAATCGCAATTTGCGGCTTGGCGCAACCGCCTTCGGCGACCTCGTCTCGCTGACGATTTCCGATGTGACGGCCCTGAAGAAGCGCGAGGAGTCGTTTCGCCTGCTGTTCGACGGCAATCCGATGCCGATGTGGGTGTTCGACGCGCAGAGCAAGGAGTTCCTCAGCGTCAACGACGCCGCGGTTGCGCATTACGGCTACGACCGCGCCACCTTCCTGCGCCGGAAGCTGTGGGACATCTGGCCGCTGGACGAACGCGAGGCCCATATCCAGGCCTTGCGCACGCTTGGCGACGCCTATCATTCGGGGCAGCACTGGCGGCATCTCAAGGCCGATGGCAGCGAAATCCAGGTGCTGACCTTCGGACGACGCGTGGCATTCGAAGGACGCGATGGCTTTCTGGTCGCGATCGTCGATGTCACCGAGCGACGCAAGGCCGAGGCCAAGGTCGCGCACATGGCTCACCATGACGGTCTGACGGAATTGCCCAACCGCGTGCGCTATCAGGAGCGGCTTGGCCAGGCGCTGCAGGAGAGTGGTCCCGGAAAGCGTGTCGCGGTGCTGTGCGTCGATCTCGATCTGTTCAAGAACGTCAACGATTCCTTCGGCCATCCGATCGGGGACCGCCTGCTGGTCATGGTGGCGGATCGCCTGCGGCACGAGGTGCGCGGCAACAATCTGGTCGCGAGGCTCGGCGGCGACGAATTCGCGGTAGTGATGGCCGCCGATGCGACACCCAGCGAGGCCGATGAATACGCCGGCCGGCTGATCGACGTCATCAGCGCGCCCTACCACATGGACGGCATCGACGTCGTCATCGGCGCCAGCATCGGCATTGCGCTGTCGCCCGGCGACGGCGACAGCTGCGAGGAATTGATGCGTAACGCCGACATGGCGCTGTACCGGGCCAAGTCGGAAGGCGGCGGCGTGCATCATTTCTTCGAGAAGGAAATGGACCGCCAGGCGCAGAGGCGCCGCGACATGGAGCTCGACCTGCGCCGCGCCTTCGCCAATGGCGAATTCGAGGTGCATTACCAGCCCTTGGTCGATCTGACCGCGGACCGCATCACCGGCTTCGAGGCGCTGCTGCGCTGGAAGCATCCGCAGAAAGGCATGATTTCCCCGGCGGAATTCATTCCGGTGGCGGAGGACATCGGGTTGATCGTCGGGATCGGCGAATGGGTCCTGCGGCAGGCCTGCACCGAGGCGGTCAATTGGCCCGATGGCATCAAGGTGGCGGTCAATTTGTCGCCGGTGCAGTTTCGCAGCCGCAACCTGGTCCAGGTCGTCATCGCCGCGCTGGCGCATTCCGGATTGTCGCCGCTGCGCCTCGAGCTCGAAATCACCGAGTCGATCTTCCTGGCCGAAACCGAAGCCAACCTCGCGATCCTGCATCAGCTTCGCGAATTGGGGGTGCGGATCTCGATGGACGATTTCGGCACCGGTTATTCCAGCCTGAGCTATCTGCGCAGCTTTCCGTTCGACAAGATCAAGATCGACCGCTCGTTCGTCAAGGATCTGGCGCAGCGGCCGGACTGCGGCGCGATCGTCAAGGCGATCTCGGGCCTCGGCCGCAGCCTCAACATCACCACCACGGCCGAGGGCGTCGAAACCATCGATCAACTCGACTGGCTGCGCGCAGAAGGCTGCAACGAGGTGCAGGGTTTTCTGTTCAGCCCCGCCAAGCCGGCAGCCGACATCGCGGACCTGCTGTTCAGGTTCGGCCGACGCGCATCGAAGGCGGCGTGAATAGCCCTGATGCTAGAATCGCGTGACGATCTCGGCGAGATCCGGACGCGGCCGGTCTTCGCTGGGCTTCGACGGCGTGCCGATATGAACGAAGCCGGCGATCTTCTCCTCCGGCTTCAACCCAAGCCCGCTGAGGACGTCGCGATCGAAGGCGAACCAGCCGGTCAGCCAGTTGGCGCCGTAACCGAGCGCAGTGGCGGCGGTGACGATGTTCATCGCGCTGGCGCCGGCCGACAACTCCTGCTCCCACGGCGGGACCTTGGGATGCGGCTTGGTGAAGGAGACCACGGCGATCACCAGCGGTGCATCCATCATCCTGCGCTTCTCGACCTCAATGTCGGCGGCGGGTGCGCCGGGATTCTTGCGCGCGAACACCTGGGCGATGATCGCGCCGGCGCGAACCCGGGCGTCGCCTTCGAACACGATGAAGCGCCACGGCGTCAGCTTGCCATGATCGGGCACGCGGGAACCGATGGTCAGGATGGTCTCGAGTTCGGTCGGCGAGGGGCCGGGCCCGCTCATCTCGCGGGGCTTGACCGAGCGGCGGATTTTCAGCAGTTCGATGGCGTCAGTCACGCGACAGTCCTTCATCAGCAATAGGCGAGGATCGCTTAGCACATCGGAGGTTCGCCAACGAGGCACTTTTAAGCGCTTTGGAATGATTGTGATGAAGAGAGCGGCGACGGGAGCGTTTCTTTTTCACCGGAAAAGGGTTTGGTCCCAAATTGGGACTATGGTATGAGCTTGGTGTGAGAGTGATAGCGCTGAGCACGATCAAGGCGTTTCTCAACCGTGCGGGCGTGGAAGACGCGCGGGAGCCGGTGATGGCCTGGTTTCGTCAGGTGAGGCTGGCGGATTGGTCGAAACCCGCTGATTTGAAACGTGACATCCGGAGCGCCAGTATTCTCAGGGACGGTCGGGCTGTTTTCAACATCGCGGGCAACAAGTATCGCATTGTCGTCTGGATTAACTATCCATATCGGGTCGGCTACATCAGGTTTGTCGGTACCCATCGTCAGTATGACGCTATCGATGCGCAGGAGATTTGAGGCTGTACATGGACATCACACCAATCAAATCTCAGCGTGATTACCGCCGGACTCTGAAGGAAATTGAGCAATTGATGACCGCTCGGCGAGGAACTCCCGAAGGCGACCGGCTCGATGTGCTGGTCACTCTGGTCGAAAGCTGGGAACGTAAGCACTATCCGCTTGATCTTCCGGATCCGGTGGAAGCCATCAAATACCATATGGAACAGAGTGGATTGCAACCGCGCGATCTCATTCCCTACATAGGCAGCCGCAATCGGGTGCACGAGGTGCTGAATCGCAAGCGGGAATTGACGCTCAATATGATCCGCCAGTTGCATGAGGGGCTCGGCATTCCGGCCGAGTCCCTCATCAAGGTTGGGCAGCGCAAAGCGGCGTGACGATTACATCGTCTATCGCGTGCGCTTGACGTCCGGCGGCGTCGCCTCCTCGACCAGCGCGGCGAGCGCGTCGGTCAGCGGCAGCACGGTCTGGCCTTCGCTGCCGAGGCGGCGGACCGAGACCGACTGGGTCTCGGCTTCCTTCTTGCCGACCACCAGCAGCGCCGGGATCTTGGCCAGCGAATGCTCGCGGACCTTGTAGTTGATCTTCTCGTTGCGCAGGTCGAGTTCGACGCGCAGCCCGGCGCGGCGCGCTGCAGCCGCGACCACCTCGGCGTAGGCATCGCCTTCCTGGGTGATCGTGGTGACGACCGCCTGGGTCGGCGCCAGCCAGAGCGGGAAGTTGCCGGCGAAATGCTCGATCAGGATGCCGATGAAGCGCTCCATCGAGCCGCAGATCGCCCGATGCACCATGATCGGCGTCTTCTTCGAGCCGTCGGCATCGATGTAGAACGCGCCGAAGCGTTCCGGCAGGTTGAGGTCGACCTGGGTGGTGCCGCACTGCCAGTCGCGGCCGATGGCGTCGCGCAGCACATATTCGAACTTGGGCCCGTAGAACGCGCCTTCGCCGGGGTTGATCGCGGTCTTGATGCGGCCGCCGGACTGGGTCTCGATCTCGCGCAGCACCGTGGCCATCACCCGTTCGGCATGATCCCAGCTCTCGTCGGTACCGACGCGCTTCTCCGGCCGCGTCGACAGTTTGACGACGATGTCGCCGAAGCCGAAATCCGAATAAGTCGACAGGATCAGGTCGTTGATCTTGAGACACTCATCGGCGAGCTGCGCCTCCGTGCAGAACACATGGGCGTCGTCCTGGGTGAAGCCGCGCACCCGCATCAGGCCGTGCATCGCGCCCGACGGCTCGTAGCGGTGCACCATGCCGAATTCCGCAAGGCGCAGCGGCAGGTCACGGTAGCTCTTCAGGCCGTGCTTGAAGATCTGGATGTGGCCGGGGCAGTTCATCGGCTTGAGCGCAAACCACCGCTTGTCCTCGGCCTCGTCGCCGGCGGACTGCGCCGCGAACATGTTCTCGCGGTACCAGTCCCAGTGGCCCGAGGTCTCCCACAGCACCTTGTCGAGGATCTGCGGCGCGTTGACCTCGTTGTAGTCGCCGGTCAGGCGTCGGCGCATGTAGGCCACCAGCGCCTGGAACACGGTCCAGCCCTTGGCGTGCCAGAACACCACGCCGGGGCCTTCTTCCTGGAAGTGGAACAGGTCGAGTTCGCGGCCGAGCTTGCGGTGGTCGCGCTTCTCGGCCTCCTCGATCTGCTTCAGATAGGCGTCGAGCTCTTCCTGCTTGGCGAACGCCGTGCCGTAGATCCGCGTCAGCATCGGATTGTTGCTGTCGCCGCGCCAGTAGGCGCCGGCCACCTTCATCAGCTTGAAGGCATTCCCGACTTTGCCGGTCGACGTCATGTGCGGGCCGCGGCAGAGATCGAACCAGTCGCCCTGATAATAGATCTTGATCGGCTCGTTGCCGGGGATGGCGTCGACCAGTTCGACCTTGAAGGCCTCGCCCTTGTCGCGGAACACCTGCTTGGTCTTGTCGCGGTCCCAGACGTCCTTGGTGAACGGTTTGTCGCGGGCGATGATCTCGCGCATCTTCTTCTCGATCGGCGCGAAATCCTCCGGCGTGAACGGCTCGTTGCGGAAGAAGTCGTAATAGAAGCCGTTCTCGATCACCGGCCCGATGGTGACCTGGGTACCCGGCCACAGCGACTGCACCGCTTCGGCCAGTACGTGCGCGGCGTCATGCCGGATCAGCTCCAGCGCGCGCGGGTCCTCGCGGTTGAGAAATTCGATTCTGGCATTCTGTTCGATCGGGTCGGCGAGATCGCAGACCACGCCGTCCAGCGCCATCGCCACCGTGCGTTTGGCCAGCGACGGCGAGATGCCCTTGGCGATGTCGAGGCCGGTGATGCCCCGGCCGAACTCGCGCTGCGCGCCGTCCGGAAAGGTGAGGGTGATCTTGTTCTGGTCGACGGGGGTGAGGTTGGCGAGGCCGAACTGGAATCCGGAGGCCGGCGCGTTCTTGTCTGACATTTTCGTCTCCTGTGGCTCACTCCTGCGAACGGGCGCAGGTAAGCGGGAATCTCCGAGCTTTTAGCGCAGCGCGCGGCGAAAGGAAACCGCTGCCGAAATCGGATGGACGAGCCGTTGCCGGCTTGCTAGTGCTTGGGGGTACAATCTTAGGTGAGCTGCCCCCTTGGCCCCGCGCGCTGTTCTTGCCGCCGCATTGCCGCTGTTGGTCGCTGGGACGGCGATCGCGGCGTCGCCAGCTTCACAGCCATCGCCCGGAAATGCGCCGCCGATGGCCTTCTATGTCGCGAAAGGTCCGCCAGGCGCCTGCGGGGCCGGCTGCGATAGCTGGATCGCGGTCGAAGGCACGGTTGACAGCGGCGCCGCCAGCCGTTTCCGCAAGTTCCTGCGCCAGCAGAACGGTCGTTTCCCGATCTACATCTCGTCGCCGGGCGGCAATCTCGAGCAGGCCCTGGCGATGGGCCGAATGCTCCGCGAAAAGCCAACTGTTGCGCGGGTCGCCCGCACAATCGTCAGGGAATGCGGCGAGGGCGATCAGAGCGGCGAGGATTGTCTCAAGCTGAAGCGATCCGGCCGCGTGCTTGCCGCCGAATTGTCGCCGCAGGGGGCGATGTGCAACTCGGCTTGCCCCTACCTGATCCTTGGCGCCACCACCCGCGAAATCCCGCCCAACACCGTGATGGCCGTGCATTCCCCGAAGGTCATTCTGTCCGTCAAATGGGGGAAGCCGACCGAAAGCCAGCGCGCCAGGGCGGTGCAGCAGGCCAACGCCTACGCAGATCGCATCACCGCCAGCTATCTCGCGAAGATGGGTGTCGATCGCGGACTGCTCGACGTGGCCAGGACCGTCAAATTCGAAGCCATGCACATCCTCACCCGCGACGAGATCGCGCGCTTCGGCATCGACCGCCGCGCGTTCGCCGAAACGGCGTGGGGGTTCGAAAGCAATGGCCGCTCCGTCGTCAACAAGACCGTGGTGGCGAAAAAGAACGGCAGCGATTCGTTCCGGACCACACAGTATCGCCTGTTCTGCGAGGGCAAGGACCGGGTGCGGCTGATGGTCGTTCGCGAATTCGACAAGGACGCCGCCGGCAAGAGTTCGGTGGCGGTGGTGGCGGGCGCCGACAAGCCGCCGTCGTTCGGAGCGATCCCGGCGCGCGTTGGGCCCTACGAGATCTGGACCGCCGTGGTCGCAGCCGACGCGGTCAGGAAATGGCTGGAGCTGTCGCGGATCGAGGCCGGCGAAAGCACGCTGATGCCGGACGGCAAGTTGAGCGAGGCGATGTATGCGATCGAAACCGCAAGCCTCGACAACCCATGGAGCAGGCTTGTGGCGAGCTGTGCAGTCGTGCCGAACGGCGCCGGGCCCAACACCGCGGTGCCGAAAACGCCGAATGCGTCATCACTCTGACCCTCGATCACTCTGACCCTCGATCGGCCTGCGACGGGTTTTGACGCCTTTCGGATATCGGTGCGGTTGCCTAAAGCCGTCGGTCTGGTAACAACCCGGCGTGAATCGCTCCTTTGCTCCCACCGCATTGATGCTCGGCAACTTCGTCACCGGCGCCGCCGTTCTGGCGCCGGCCGGAATGCTGAGCGAGCTGGCGTCCGGCCTCGACGTCAGTATCCGCAGCGCTGCGCTGCTGATTACCTTCGGCGCCGTCGTGCTGTGCGTCGGTTCGCCGCTCACCGCGTGGCTGACCAGCAGGATTGAGCGGCGGGCCTTGCTCGGCGGCACGCTGGCCGTGCTTGCGATCGGCAATTTCGCCTCGGCGTTTGCGCCCGATTACGTCCTGTTGCTGACGATTCGCGTGGTGATGGTCGCGATCGGCTCGCTCTACACGCCGCAGGCTGCCGGGACGGTTGGCCTGATCACGCCGGTCGAAAAGCGCGGCAGCACCATGGCCTATGTGTTTCTCGGCTGGTCGCTGGCCGTGGCGGCCGGTCTTCCGCTGGTGACGTTCATGGCCGACCGCTACGGCTGGCGCGCGGCCTTTGGCGGTATCGGTGCGATGGCCGCGCTCAGTTGCCTGTTGCTGGTCTGGCGCCTGCCGGGCGGCTTGTTCGGGGCACCGGTGGAGCTGAAGACCTGGGTCGAGCTGGCGCGCAACCGGCTGATCGTGCTGCTGCTGCTGATCACGACGCTGCAGATGTCGGGGCAGTTCGTCACCTTCACCTTCATGGCACCGCTGCTCAGGCAATTGACTGGCGCCGGTCCCGATGCGGTCGGCCTGGTTTTCGCAATCTTCGGCGTGTTCGGCTTCGTCGGCCTGGTGATTGCGAGCCGGATCGTCGACGCGTGGGGCGGCTACAAGACGTCCCTGCTGTCCACGGCGCTGCTGCTGGCCGGGGTCGGCGTCTGGGCGCTGGGGGCCGGCAGCCTGATCGCGATGACCGTTGGGGTCATGATCTGGGGACTGGGGTTCGCCTCGACCAATTCGATGCAGCAGGTGCGGCTGGTGGGTGCGGCGCCGGCGCTCGCCACCGCATCGGTGTCGCTGAACACGTCGGTGCTGTATGTCGGTCAGGCGCTTGGCTCCGCGATCGGCGGAGTGCTGTTTGCCGGCGGATTGCCGTACCTATTCGGCTACGTGTCGATCGGATTCGTCACGCTGGCGGTCGCCGCGGTGCTCGCGACACGCAGGATGTCAGCCTCATGAAGGCGGAAACGATCATCAATCGCTGATCAGGGTGAGCACCGCGCGGAAGGCGACACCGGGCAGCTGCAGCGCGGTGCCCTCGAAGTCGACCATGTCGCCGCAGACTGTGCCCTTCAGGGTGAGGGTGATCATGTCGGTGCCGAACAGCGGCTTGAAGCTCGGGTCGTCGTTGTAGCGCTGCGTCGACACCTTGACCGAGATCGTCTCGCCATTGCTGCTGTAGCTGCCCAGGAAGGCAAAGGCGGAGTTGCCGCCGCGGAGCTTGCCTCCGGTGGCATAGATCACGCCGCTGCCGGTACCGTGAACGGTATGGAAGTCGATTTTGTAGAGCCCTTCGCGCACTTGTCGTCCTCAACGCTGCGATGCCGCTGAGTTACACGCCAGCTCGATTCCGTCAAAGCGGCTTCGCGATCAAGGATTCTTGATGCAGCGGGTCGAACGCTCACCAGCGAACCGTCTGGCTGGGTTCGATAAAGGCGGTCGGCAGCGACACCTCGGGGACGGTTATGAAAAACCTGTATGCCGCGACGATCAGGATGAGCAGCGCGAAGATCGCGATCAGGTCGATCTGACGAGGATCGTGGCCGTGGTGGCTGATTTTCCAGCGCATTGATTTGAGCCTCCGCACCAATCTTACATCATCAATGTGCCGTCATTCCCCCGGTTCCGGTCGTGGCAGCAATGCGTGTTTCGCCTGGAAGCGGTGCAACACGTAAGCCGAGCGTCGGCGTCATCAACTCCTCGGCGGGGCATCAGGCGCTGCCGGCCCATTGACGCCGCGCCATCGCCCGAAGCGCCAGGGCAGATACCACCGCGCACCCTGCGGGGCCGTTGCAGGGACGTTGTCGATGCCGGACGTGCCCCAGGGCTGGCAGCGCAACAGCCGCGCCAGAGTCATCCAGCCGCCGGCCCACAGTCCGAAGCGCTCGATCGCCTCGTCGCCATAGACGGAGCAGGTCGGGAGATGGCGGCAGTTGTAACCCACCAGCGGCGACAAGGTATGCCGGTAAATCCAGATCGCGCCACGTCCGGCATTGCGCGGGAATCGCGCCACGACGTGGGTGCAGTCAGGACAGCGCGATGGATGTTTCATGGGCAGTTTGCCGAGCGGATATGCGTAGTATTGCTGGGTTCCTTCGCAAGGAACCTGGAGATATTGGCAAATGCAACACACCCGCCAAAATATCGGACGATTTCATGGGCATTGCAGCAAAAGTTCTATGGACGGTGCTGTCTCGCAAAGTTACCTTTTTCATAACGCTTGTATGACATGCTCGTCGCGTTGATCTGGCCACGGCCTCGTTTCGATTTGGGGCTCGGGAAAGGAACCAACTTGAGGCTCGTGAGGTCATCTGGATTTCGCGGCTGGTCGCTGTTTTGTGCCGCCGCCCTCTGCATCGTCTCGTCCGGCATCATTGCCGCGCTTGGCGGACCGGTGCACGCCGCGCATGATCTGGAAGAACGCAAATTGCCGATGCGGTTCGCGTGGGTGGCCTGTCAGCCGAATTGCCGGGGCTGGATCAATGCCGTCGGCATCGTGACCGCGGATACCCCGAAAGACTTCGACGATTTCGCCCGCGGACGCGACCTTGCCGGTGCGACAATCGTGCTGGATTCGAGCGGCGGCTCGGTCAACGATGCCATCGCGCTCGGGCGGCGCTGGCGCAAGATCGGACTTTTGACCACGGTCGGCATCAGCCTTCAGGCTCAAGCAACCTCCGGTGAACGCGCCAGCGTGGCGCCCCACGCCTATTGCGAATCGATGTGCGTGTTTCTGCTGCTGTCGGGCAAGATGCGTTATGTGCCGGACGGCGCCCATGTGCGGGTGCATCAGATCTGGATGGGCGATCGCGCCGACGACGCCAGGGCAGCGACCTACACCGCGCAAGACATGATGATCGTGGAGCGCGACATAGGTCGGCTCGCCAAGTTCACCTTCGACATGGGCGGGACCGGCGATCTCTTGTCGCTCGCGCTCAGCGTGCCGCCCTGGGAAGAGTTGCACGAATTGTCGGCCGCCGAATTGCGCCTCACCAACCTGATCACCACGGATGCTGTCGCGGACGTGCTGCCGCAGGACAACAGTGCCGCGGTCGCCGCCGTGGCCTTGAACGCGAAGCCGACACAGGATCGCTTCGTCTCGAGTGCGGTGGACGGCGAAAAGGTCGCGGTCTCGGCGAAACCGACCAAGACCGCGGAAGCTACGGTTCCTGCCGCCGTGGTCACCGTGGCTGCGCCCGCTCAGCAGCAACACTAGGGTCTTTTCGGTTCTGATTGAATCAGAACCGAAGCTCTGGATTCTTGTTTTGACTTCTTCACGCGAACCGGGATCCACCCCCAGATCAAGTCCAGGGGCATGCTTCGCTCGCAAACGCTCTAGCCTATCGGCTCCCGGTGCGGGAATCTCTCAGCCTTGCGCTGAGGAAAGTTGACCGGCCTTGTCGTCAATACCGGCTTTGGCCTCGATCTGACCGATCGCGTCGACCACTGCATCGAAGGTCAGCATCGTCGAAGCGTGACGCGCCTTGTAGTCGCGCACCGGCTCGAGCAGGGCGATATCCGCCCACTTGCCTTGCGGCGGCGCGCCGTTTTCCTTCAGCATCTTGCGGACGGTTTCGCGCAGTTCGCGCAGTTCGGCGGCATTGGAGCCGACCACGTGGCTCGCCATGATCGACGACGAGGCCTGGCCCAGCGCGCAGGCTTTGACGTCATGGGCAAAATCGGTGACGACCGGCCCGTCCATCTTGAGGTCGATCTTGACGGTGGAACCGCACAGCTTTGAATGCGCCGTGGCGCTGGCGTCGGGCTCGGCCAGCCGTCCGAGCCGCGGGATATTGCCGGCCAGTTCGATGATGCGCTTGTTGTAGATGTCGTTCAGCATGATCTTTGATCTTGCCCTTTGAGGGAATCCGGCAGCCGATCACCCCTGGATCGCCCTTGGCGTCGGCGGAACACAGTCCTATATATGGGCGGGAGTGGTGGAAATACAGCCCGGCCGCTTCCCGGGATGTGCTGACATCCTGGTGAATGAATGGGACTCAGGCGTCCGGCGGCCCGCTGGCGCTGCCCCGTCTGCCCGGTGACACTCCGGTCCTGTGCGGGACCGGTCGAACGGAGAGAAGATGGACGCTGTCATTAAACCCCTGCGTGGAAGCAAAGCCGCCGACGGCAAGGGGCAGGAGTTCCGCCCGGCCGAACTCGATCCCTCTGAATTTCTGGCGGCCGCGGTCCGGCCGGATCAGCCGCGTCCGTCGCGCGCGGAGGCCGAGCATGCGGTGCAAACCCTGCTGGCCTATATCGGCGAGGATACTGCGCGTGAGGGGCTGCTGGATACGCCACGCCGCGTGGTCGAAGCCTACGACGAATTATTCCAGGGCTATCATCAATGCCCGGCCGAGGTTCTCAACCGGACCTTCGGCGAGACCGCGGGATACGACGACTTCGTGCTGATCCGCGATATCAGCTTCACCTCGCACTGCGAGCATCATGTGATGCCGTTCTACGGCAAGGCCCACATCGCCTATACGCCGGTCGAGCGGGTGGTGGGATTGTCGAAGCTGGCGCGCCTGGTCGACATCTTCGCCCATCGCCTGCAGACCCAGGAGCACCTGACGGCGCAGATCGCCGCCGCGGTCGACGAGGTGCTCAAGCCGCGCGGCGTCGCCGTGATGATCGAGGCCGAGCATACCTGCATGTCGGTGCGCGGCATCGGCAAGCAGGGCGCAATGACCTTCACCAGCCGCTACACCGGCATGTTCCGCGACAATCCGACGGAGCAGGCGCGTTTCATGTCGATGATCCGCGGCCAGCCGCGCTGAGCTTAGACGGAAGATCGTGGCCCGGGTGAAGCGCTGCGCAATCCCGGACCGCGCCCCGGATGATGAAGCTTCGCTTCATCCGGGGGGCGGCTCCCTCGCTTGAAAGGTTTCCGTGTCCGCATCACCTATCAACGACGTCGAGGAAGGCCTCGTGCTGTGTCCGAAATTCGACGCCGCAGGCCTGCTGACCTGCGTCACCACCGATGCCGCCACCGGTGAAGTGCTGATGGTGGCGCACATGAACGACGAGGCGCTGCGCAAGACCATCGCCAGCGGCGAAGCCTGGTACTTCAGCCGTTCGCGCGCGTCGTTGTGGCGCAAGGGCGAGAGTTCGGGTCACGTGCAGCGCGTCGTCGAGATGCGGGTGGACTGCGATCAGGACGCGGTCTGGATCCGGGTCGAGCAGTCGGGTGGTGCCGCGTGCCACACCGGCCGGCGGTCATGTTTTTATCGGGCGGTGACCACGGGGCAGGGCGCGACTGCGGAATTGTCCCTGGTGGATGCCGACAAGGTGTTCGATCCGGCAAAGGTCTACCGCTAGGCCGGTGCGGGTGTCTCAGGCAAGCCGGTCCGCGATGTCCTTCTGCGACGTCGCCAGGTCAGTGCCCGCCGGGTCCGCGATCATGTCGATATAGTCCACCGCGGCCGAGCGCAGTTTGCCGTCCTTCAGGCTCATCACGCCTGAAAGCGTCTGGATGTTCATCGAGCGGATGTTGTACTGCGTCCAGGCGCGGGACTGCTGCCTGCCATTTGCCAGCGGGCCCTTCTCGCTGTTGTAGAGATCCAGGGCTTTCCGGGCCGCCTTGAGGGAATTGAGGCCGGCGATTTCTTTCAGCTCCTTGGCGAGGTCGGGGCGGTCCTGGAACAACTGTTCGATCTTCTTCTTCCAGGGGCCTTCGGTGGTGACGCTGCCGAACTTGTCGACCTGCAGCCTGACCGCGTCATCGAGATTGACGTTGATGGCGGCGAACGCGTCGGTCAGCGTCTTGGTCAATGCATCGGTGCGCTTGGCCAGGCTCTCGTCAAACGACAAGGTCAGGTTGGCAGTGGCGGCCTGGTCGGCTTTGGCCCTCTCCAGGATGGCCTTGGCGTGATCGGAGAGATCGACGACATCGGCGAGCGTGTTCGCCAATGATGCCGGCTTGTCGGGCGCAGCACCAGAGCCGGCTGCCGCAGGTTCGGCGGCATTGGTTTGCAACAGCAGGGCTGTTGCGGCGGAGGTGGTGCTGTTGGCGATGGCAACCATTTGCGGCTCCAATGCCCGCGGGGGAAACAGCTTCGTCGCGAGCGGCAACGATCGGGCATGAACGGTAATATTTGCGGGTTAAAGGCCCATGAATTGGGCAACTTCGGATGCGCCGATATTGCCAACATGTCCGCACGTGTCTGTTAACGCCCCCTTAACCATAATCGCGCAGGTTGGCGGAGGCGGGGCGCTGGAGCGCTTTCAAGGGCCGAGCGGTCGTTTCGCGAGGAGCGGGGCACCAAGGCAAAATGTCGGTCGACGCATCAAGCACCACCTCAGGGATCGATCCGTCGCGCAGCAAGATTGCCGGCGCGATCAAGCAGGCGTCCAACGCCACCGGCGCCAGCTTCGAATATCTTGTCGCCACCGCGAAGATGGAATCCAATCTCAACCCGACCGCCGCCGCCTCGACCTCGTCGGCAAAGGGGCTTTATCAGTTCATCGACCAGACCTGGCTCGGCACCGTGAAGGAAGCCGGTGCCCAATTCGGCTACGGCAACTATGCCGACGCCATCAGCAAGTCGGCGTCCGGCACCTATTCGGTCAGCGATCCCCAGGCGAGGACCGCGATCCTCAAGCTGCGCGACGACCCGGTCGCCAGTTCGGCGATGGCGGGCGTGCTGACCCAGTCCAACAGCTTCGGTCTGACCGGCAAGATCGGCCGCCGTCCGACCGATGGCGAACTCTACATGGCGCACTTCATGGGCGTCGGCGGCGCGGCGAAGCTGATCACCAGCGCCGAGGATTCGCCCGGCGCCAATGCGGCGCGGCTGTTTCCCAACGCCGCCGCAGCCAACCGTTCGATCTTCTACGACCGCAGCGGCAGCGCGCGCAGCGTCTCGGAAGTCTATTCCGTGTTGACCTCGCGTTACGCCGGCGCCGCCAATTCCTCGACGACACGCACGGCCATGGCCGCCGCCGGGGTGATGCCCGCGATGCCGGCCGGCGCGGTCCCGGTCGCGCTCGCCAATGCGGCGCCGGCTGCAGCGCCGGTCGATAATGCGGCCTATCTGTCGAGTTTCCCGGATCTGCGCTCCGCCACGCCGGTGGCGGCGACGTCCGCCACCTCATTCGCGGCGGCATCCCCATCGCAGGCCGATCCGATCTTCCGCTCGCTGTTCCAGGGCGGCGAACGTTCCGCGCCGGTGTCTCCCGCGGTGCAGGAATTGTGGGGCAATCGCGCGCCGCTCACCACGGCGTCGCTGACGCAAGGGCCGTCAGTGCCTGCGCCGACCGTCCGCGCGCCGCAACCGCTCGATCTGTTCAGCGATCGCTCCGGCACCTTCGCCAGCTAGTCGAACTTTCAGCATCATCACGAGCCAGCGTGCGCCGGTGGGCGCGCGCCGGCGTCGGCCCGAACGCGTCTCGCAGCCACCCAAACATTAACGAGGCGTTGCTTTTCATGCTTAACGAAACGTCAACAAAACCAAACGGTTATGGTGAACCCTTTGTTAAGCGGCGTGGTTTATTTTCTATGACAGTGGCATCGCGTCACGGTGTCGTTTCAAGTTGCGTAAGCCGGCAGGACCATGATCGTTCGGCAGTTCATCAGTTGGGTACGAACCGCTCCCGCAGGCGAGCGAGCAGAGGCGACGCGTTCGTTGGCGCGGGCCTGGATCCTTTCGGATCTCTCCGAAGACGATCGCGCCGCTGCCGAAGGCGCGCTGTTGATGCTGCTCGACGATCCGTCGCCGCTGGTGCGCCAGGCCATGGCCGAGGTGTTTGCCCGCAGCCCGGCGGCACCCGCCGCCATCATCGAGGCGCTCGCCATCGACCAGGCCTCGGTGGCGCTGCCTGTGCTCGAGCATTCGCCGCTGCTGATCGATGCCGATC
>Ga0209758_1003220_pt1 | contig 15206 bp, 22 predicted proteins | sample AraplaMF_Col_mMF_FD_184258 | JGI IMG/M metagenome (GOLD analysis project Ga0209758, IMG submission 184258) | Arabidopsis root microbial communities from the University of North Carolina, USA - plate scrape MF_Col_mMF (SPAdes) (version 2) | ecosystem: Host-associated > Plants > Roots > Endosphere... | reverse complement strand
ACTCTGCAACCAGGTGATCGTTGGGTGCGCAATGGCCGTGCTTGCGGAGGCGACGCGCCTTGCCTCGAATGCGGGAATCGACGCAAGCCGACTACCGGAGGCACTCGCTGGCGGTTTTGCAGATTCGATCCCGCTCCAGCTCTTTGTCCCGCGCATGGTCCACGGTATCCATTCGCCGCCGCTCGGCCACATCGCGACGATGCTGAAGGACCTCGACACGGTCGCTGACGTCGCCCAGGCGACATCGACGCCGGTGCCGATGGCGACGCTTGCGGGCCAGATCTTCAGGCTGGCCAAGGCTGCACGCGGTGCAGAGGCGGACGCTTTGGAAATCTACAAGCTCTCCGGCACCGACTGCTGAATTGACGGCTCGAGTTGCGCCTACGGCGACTTCTTGCGCTCGTCGTCGGCCAGAAACCGGCCATATGTCCCCCGCGCAAACAGCAGCGGCTCTTTGGGGCTATAGGCATAGGCCTCGACCGCACCGAGAAAGATCACATGATCGCCACCATAATAGCGATTGACGGATCGGCACTGAAAATTCGCTACGCTGTCGGCGAGCACCGGCGCATTGCCGAGGCCAGGCGTCCAGGTCACGCCAGTGAATTTGTCGTCAGATGACTTTGCGAATCTGTTTGCAAGCGCCTGCTGTGAGGCGCCCAGCACGTGCACGGTGAAATGGCTGGTGTTCTGAAACACAGCCAGGCTCGATGAATAGACCCCGAGGCTCCAGAGGACCAGGGGTGGATTCAAGGAGACCGACGCAAAAGAATTGCAGGTGATTCCGTACGGCTTTCCATCAGCGGCGGTAGCTGTGATGATTGTTACACCAGTGCCATAGGTGCCGAGTGCGTTACGAAAATCACGCGGATCAATCCGCGAGCTGTCGCTCGCGAACTCATTGGCTGGATCAGGAGCGGCAGGCTGCTTTGGCAGATCATTCATCAGCCGGCCTCACAGCGTGAGATTCTCGGACGGCAGGCCGAGCGCCACGCGTCCATAGTTGGTTCCGGCCGCATCGAAATTGAATGCAAGGTGCGAATTGATCGCGTGCGCATCGCGGAACTGCCGCTGCAGCACGCCCGTCGTGAACAGGCCGCGCGCTCCGCTCGCGGCAAATAGCATCGAGACGGCATCCGTGCACAGATTGACCGAGAATGCTCCGTCGCGCCGATATCTGGTTTTGGTCGCCATGTCGGGCGTGTGGCCGCGCCGGGCGTCCTCCATCGCCTCGATGCAGGCCGAGCGCATGATCAGGCGCCCAGCATCGATCTTGGCAGAGGCCTCCGCGATCTTGATTTGCGTGCTTTGGAAATCACTCAGCTTGGCGCGGTTGTACGTCGATATGCGATGACGCGCCACCTCCGCATAATCGTCCAGGCATGCCTGCGCATTGCCCAGGGCGACGCCGGAGAGAACATAAGGAAACAGGGAGAACACGGGCAGAGCATACAACGGATTGGGGTTGACCTTGCTGCCGGGCGTCGCGCCGCCTGCAAGATCCCCTACCGCGACAGTCATATGCTCGGGGACGAAGGCATCCCTGACTTCGACATCCGATGAGCCCGTGCCGCGCAGTCCGGCGACATTCCAGGTGTCGAGGATTTTGTAGTCGGCCTTCGGCAGCAGGAAGATGCGGTACTCGATACCGTCGGCTTCGTCATCGGACGAAACGACGCTTGCGAGCATGTTCCACGCGCAGGAGCCGACGCCCGACGAAAATGGCCAGCTTCCGTGCAGCCGGTATCCACCCTCCACCTTGCTTGCGCGGCCGGCCGGGAAAATGAACGATGAGGCGATCAGCACGTCCGGATCTCGACCCCAGACCAGGTCCTGTGCACTCGGCTCGAACATGCCGAGCATCCAGTGATGGCTTGCTAGATTGGCAAGATTCCACGCCACCGACGCGTCGGCACGTCCCAGCAGCTCCGCGCAATCGACCAGGGCGACGTAATCGAGTTCCGAGCCGCCCACGCGTTTCGGCTGGAGCATCCGGAACAGACCGGCTTCATGCAGGTCCCGCTCAGTCTCATGGGGCAGCTGCCGCAGCTCTTCAGTGCGAGCCGCACGCTCCCGCAATTGCGGTACGAGAGACCGGGCTTTGGCGATCATCGCCGCATAGGCTCGATCGCCAGAGACCGGTGCTACCGACTGCCCCTTACTCAGCTCTTGATCAGGCGCCATTGTCCCTCGCTCTCATATATTTATGCGGCGGGAACCTTGCCAAATCAAGCTGGAGCGGCGTTCAGTCCGACCTTGGGGCCTTGCGCGGCCCAAATGCGCCTTTTTCGGCCAACGCCGCAATCCGCTTGTCGTCGTAACCAAGCGTCTCGCTCATGACACGTTCAGTATGCTCTCCCAATAACGGCGCGGCCACGGGATCAACGGTCGCGGTCAGGCTCATGGTGATCGGCGGCTCGATGTTCGGCACCCACCGCGCCGTGCGATGCGGGATCCGGCTCAGCCGCCCGCGTTCCCGTGCTTCTGGCGCATTGAACCCCTCCTCGACGGTTCGGAGGTAACCGACCGGGATATTGGCCAGCTTCATCTTCGTCATCCAGTTCTCGAGAGTGTCGCTCGCGAACACCTCCGCGATGGCCGCACGCAGGAGCTCCTTGTTCTCGGACCGCGCTTTCCGCGTCGCAAATTTCGGATCGGTGATGAGATCCGGGCGGTTCAGCACTTCGACCGCCAGCCGTCGATACAACCGGTCATTGGCGCAAGCCATGTAAAGCGGACCATCCGAGGCCTCGTAGACACCCACGGTAGGAGAGCCGCTCGGCGAGTTACCGAATCGCCCGGGGTTCTCGCCGTTGATGAGATAGGCCATGCCGTAGAAGCCGGTCATCCCCATGGCAACGTCGAACAGCGCGACCTCGACATGTTGTCCGCGGCCGAGCCGATCCCGCGCCAGGAGCGCCAACAGGATGGCATTGCAGGCCGACATCCCCGTCGCCATGTCGACGATTGGCGGGCCGGTACGAACCGCCGGGCCATCGGCGAAGCCGTTGAGCGACATGAAGCCGCTCTCAGCCTGCGTGATCGGATCAAAGCCAGGGCGCGAGGCGAACGGTCCGGTGCGCCCGTATGCGGAGATCGAGCAATAAACCAGCCGCGGATTGAGCGGCGCCACGGCCTCGTAATCGAGGCCGAACTTCTTCATGACCCCGCTGGAAAAGTTCTCGACGACAACGTCCGCCTTGCGGATCAGATCCAACGCGATCTCGCGCGCCTCCACAACCGAGAGATCGAGCGCGATACCGGTTTTGTTGCGGTTCAGGCTGAGATAGGCCGCACTTTCGCCGCCAATCTCGGCGTGCTCGTAGGCGCGGGTGTCGTCGCCGCCATCCGGATTCTCGATCTTGATGACGCGCGCGCCGAAATCGGCGAGCGTCTGGGTGCAGGCGGGCCCCGCGACAACGCGTGTGAAATCAATCACCAGCAGACCGTCAAGTGCGGTCGGCCCTCCCGCCGTCCGCGACGGCCGCTCCGGCAATTGAGGCTTGGTGGACATCCCTGGTGCTCCCTTACATCGGCTTGTGCTCGCCGAATTATCTGCAAGCAAACTTAAAGCCTTACGGAGCCGACTTCGCAAGTGCTTCAGCAAGAGCGCTCCACTACGCAAAAAGGACCCGGCAGCGGTCAAGCTGCCGGGTCCACAAAGATTTCAGACGAACATGGTCGCACCTGGAGGGCGCGAAAAAGCAGCTTCCGCATCGCGGAAAACTTCCGGTCAGCGAAGTGACCTTCGCCAATAGAGCGTGTGCGACCAGGCCCAAGGGATCTCGGGTTCGTAGAGTCGATAGCCGGCCTTGATAAAATTATTCGCGGAGACGAGGTTATCCGTTGTATCAGAAACGATACCATTCCATCCCATGCGCCGCCCTCGCGCTTCGATCGCGCGCATCAACCTGAGCTGAAGTCCCCTGCCCCAATGCCGCTGCACGACCCCGACTCTGGAGAGATAGCCGCTATTTCGCGCGCAGGTGGATGGGACGACGCCTGCAAAGGCGACCGCATCGTCGCCTTGATAGGCGAGCCACCACGTTCCGAGATCGAATTGCGGCATCGCCGCAGCCTCGAAGAAGGTTAGCCGGTGCAGATCAGCCAAGGTCTCCGCAACCTCTTCGTCGTACGCATCGACCCTACGAATTCGGTACATGGCGTGATCCATGGCAACACAACAATCCCGGTTCGCTTTGCGGTGACACAACCGCTATGAGCGCCTCACTTGCCGAGCGCGACCTTCACACCCAGCCAGACGGCCCCCACCAGGCCAGTGGCAATTACCGTGATCACAGCCTTGAAGGTGTAACTCTGCGCCTGCTCCACGCTTTTTCGCCACCGCCGCAGGTGCTGGAAATCCGCCCTCACCTCCTTTCGGTCATCATCCTCGATGCCAAAGGAAGCCAGCACCGATGCCACCGCCTTCAACACGATCGCGTCGACGCTGTCCTGCTGGAGTTTCTGCTGCTCTGCCAGCGTCTCGGCGACGATCGCCCTGATTTCGTCATCCGGCATCTTCATCGCTTGATGATCCTTGCAACATTCTCAAAGCCACGCTTGGCGAAGTAGAAGGAGACGACGAGATTGGCGGTGATCGCCGCAAACCCCGCCAGGGGATCCGTTGATCCAAGGCCCAGAACCTTGTCCCAGACGAGGAGCTTGGCGAAATAGACAGTGACGCAATACCCAATCAACTTGTCCGGCTCGTACCAATAGCCGAGCTCGGCCGTTCTATATCGCATGATAGCTGTCGTTTCGGCTGTCTGCGCCGCGATCTCGTTCGCGGCGAGATCCGCTGCGATCTTGCTGTCCACGCTTTCAGCTTTCAGCTTCGCGCTATACGCATCGATCAACGCCTTGACGATTGGACCGCCGAGGAACGAGATGATTGTCATCCACATCAGTCATCCCTCCGCAACGTTCGCAAGCGCGCGATGATCGTCACGACGGAGATCGCGAGCAGGATGCGCCCCGTGATCTTGACGTCGCCGACCGCCGCGCTGATTTGGTCCTTGACGCCGGGATCGCCCAAAGCGTCGGCAAGCTCGTCGACGATCGAAGCCAATACACCGGCAAGCGCGATGCAATAGCTCCAGGCAATCGTCACGGAGTGCAGGCAGGCCGCCTTGATTCTTGCGAGCATCACAGCATGGCTCGCAGCGTTGCGAGCTTGGCCTCGAGCGACTTGACCTGAGCTTCGGTGCCGACCACGAACCGGACTAACGCATCCTTGCAAAGCCAGCAGGCACCAAAACCGGTGGCGAAGACGACGAGGTCGAAAAAAGTCTGCATGCTCATTTCCTTCTAAGAATGGCTCTGATCAGATTGACGACAGACGCGCCGATCGAGCCTTTCGACGGGTTCGTCAGTGAAGGCTCGGCCGGGTCGCCGCTTTCCGAGTTCTGTGCGATCCTTGTCCCGGCGAAACTGATGGCTGGATCGAGCTCCATCAGGGCCATCAACAGCGCGGCACATCCCAGCTGCGGGTCGATCTTCCCGGGATCGTAAACGCCATCGCGCACGTATTTTCCCGAGCGGTACTGGTTAGTTCCTGACCAGAGATAGGGCGACGGCACGCCTCTCGCGGCGTATCCGAGCCCGTTGTACATCTCGAGCGCAGTCAATGCTCCTGCGATCGACCAGTCCTTGTGGCGGGCCAGGAAGGGTGGACACTTGACCAGCGCGTCAACCGCGGCCGCCTCCCAGCAGTCGAAGGGACCGCGTCCAGCCGGGACGTGAACCGAGACGCGCTTCCAGGGATCACCCTGGGCCAGGGAGGCATTCCATTGCTGGGACGATTCCCGTTCGTGGATGACGGCGATGACCGGCCAAGGGACGCCAGTCTGCCGCTCGACGGCCTTATAGCGCTGCTTCGCTTTGTGGAGGCGCAACGCAACCGTAGCGGCCTCAGCCTTCCGGGTGAGCCTGGCAAGCGCCCAGCGCTTCGCATTCGCCGCAGAGAGGGCGTTAAGATCTACCATTGGTTGACTCGGGTTGAACGTTAAGCGGGGACCGGGGGCTATCCACAACAGCTCAGCGCCCCCATTTTGCCTTGCAGAGAATGGACGGGAGCAATGCGGTTCGACGCACTGCGGATCATTTCTGTGTATTGTACCATTTGCGGATGTGGTGCAGATTGTGAGAATGCACCGATTTTTTCGAAGCTTGGGCGCCGACTTAGTCTTTCTCGCCGTTGTGGCGGCTCTGTGCGCAGCGTTGATACTGTTTGCTCCGCAACCCGCACCCAAGAAATGCGCGGGACCAATAGAGACCCTCTTCGGCAGTTGCGTTAGATAATCCGCATCAACGCATTGGCGACGATCGTAGGCTGCACGGTCCTGTGGGGACTGGCTACGCCGCCCCCCGCTCCACCCGTCCCTTGCGAAGTGACTGAAATGCTGTTCGATCCAGTCGACATAGTGGTGCCCGAGGGCGGGATATTTATCGTATTAAGTGACCAGCCGCCTTGCCCGCCGCCACCTGCGCCTCCATTCAGGCCGAAGAACGATCCCACTTTGGGCAAGGTATCCGAGCTTGTCACAGCGATGTTGTTCACGCCGCTTGAAGTGGTAGTCGGCAACTGACCTACCAGAAGCGCCGTTGATTCATTGCCACCGGTCGCACCAAGGTTGGTCGCGGCGACGCCGAAGTATGAGCTTGTCAAGCGAGATGCCGCGACACCGCCCATGTCGTCCTTGCCTGCGACGACGCGGCCGCGCAGGTCCGGAATGTTGAAGGTGGTCGCCCCATCACCAGCGCCGAACGTGGTGCCAAGAAGCGCGAAAAGCGCGGCGTATGCGGTACGGCTGATTGCCTGCCCGTACATCATGGCGAACGAGCTGTTCGGCGCGGCGGTTCCCCAATAGTCGATACTTGCGCCGATTGGGATCAGGGACGGACTCGCGCCGTAGAAGCCCTGCAAATAAAATACCTGATCGCCGTTACTGTAGAGCGCCACGTAGGGCGTTCCCTGAACGATGGCGCCAGATGACAATTCCACGTTGGGCGCGGCGCGCAAGGGTTTCGCGCCCAAGCCGTCAACATTAAGCGTTACGGTTGCTCCATTTGTCGTGTGCGGCGTGAATGCAACAAGCTGCCCGTTGAGGTGCGCTAGCGTGTCGAACTGCTGATTGGACACGACCGCATAAGCCGTGCTCGTCCCAGTCGTCACGATCGCGCCGGCGATGTCGTCGCGATATTTGGCGATCGCCGCCATCATTGCGCGGGCTGAATCGTTGACGCTGGAGGGAGACTGCCCCTCCGCCCAGTTGATCGTCGAATCGATCGTTGCGTCGGCCGACGCCGTCTGAGACCATTTGTAGAGAGTCATCTTGCTTCCTTGATGTAGTGGCGCGTGCCATCGCCGCCATTTATGGATTACGGAGAGATCGCCGCCCGACTGTCAGTCCGAATTCTTCGCCTCGCTGCCGCACAACTCGATATATTGCGCGCAACGACAGATCGGCGCGCGCGCCGTCAGGAGGTTACGGATCACGCCGGGCGGCACCCCAGGGCTCTGGCTTGCGATCTTCGCCACGCGCTCATCGATGATGCCGTCGATCTCGGCACGTAGCTCCTCGATCCGTTCCTCAAGAGTCGCGCGCTGCTTTGTCGCCATCCGTTGTTCCGTCCTTTAGTTGGGTTTCAAGGGCCGCCAGCCGCCGGTTGGCAGCTGCCGCTTCGTTCTGCGCGCGCCGGAGCGCGCGTTCACGCTGTGTCTCGTGAACCGCGAGGTAGGCCTGGACGTCGTAAGGCAAGGAGCGGAATCGTTCCTTGAATTGCCCTGGCCAGGACCGCGGCGGAGGGACCGCCGCAACTGCGCTCATCGCGTCTGCCGCGGGGCCGCCCAGCGTGGGATCGGCGAGGCCGAGCGAGGCGTGCATGCGCGAGACGTCCTGCACGGCCGGCCACAGCCGATCCATGCCCAGCGATGCACAATCGGCAACGAAGCGCGCCACTGACGAAGGCGCCGCCGGACAGGCGACCACGTTATTCAACTCGCACCATTTGACGAACATCGGCGCATCTCGTCGCCGTGCCTGCGCGAGCGCCGTCAGGAGCGGATGCGTCATCGGTTCGCTTTGCGCAGCGCCTCGTGGAGGTTGCCGATGCGCCGGCGCAGATCGACGAGCTGGACCCGCCTTCTCAGGTTATGAGGGCTTGAATCGACTTCACCACTCAGCTCGGCATCGAACCGTTCGAGCGCTTCCACCCGCTTCTTCAGTCCATAGAGCGCGAAGTTCTCCGCTATCCGCTCCGGCGACATCGGCTCGCCATAGAGATTTCCGGTGATGGATTCCGCGCGCTCGATGAAGTTTCGATTGTCTTCGCTCATGGTGTGCTTTCCTGCCGCGAATTCGATTGATCGGGTATGGTGAGACGACTGCGGCTTCTAGAAGGGGAAGAATATTGGTGGCGCGAGGCGCCGCTCCGGCCTGTGCGCCCCGCCAATGGGCCGATCGGAGGAGGTCGAGATCGACCATTCCTGGCGCGGAACGAGGGCATCCTTCATCGGAGGAGCAAACGGATTTGGATCCACGTACAGCTCATTCCTGTCTCGGGTTGTTGGCGACAGCCCTGGCGGGAGCTCGATCGGATCGGAAGGCCCTACGCCCTTCATTCTGTCGCGGAAGTCTTTGGCGTGTGCGCGGAGATACCTGACCACATCTCCGAGGATATCCGCCGGATCATTGACGCGCCCCTGCGAGCTCCTGAACGATTTGATGTAGCGGTCCAGATCATCGGCCCGGGCCTGCCAGTCCTTCTGGACGCCATCCGGATAGTAGGACTGATTGCCTTCCAGGAGATCGCCCAGTTGCTCGCGAACGGCATCGTAAATATGTGGACGGTCTGCCTGCGTGATCGTCGTCTCGTAATCCGGGGGAGGCAGATACTGTTGCTCGATGGTAGCCATGACGAACTCCTGTCGAATCAGGCAGAAGCGGTCCCGCGACCAACAAAGGATCGCAGAATGATTCAGCTGACGAATAAGGGTGAAGGACGGGCTGGCGGCGCGCCTGAGCGCCGGACTATTTGAAGTCCGAGAACTGCAGATACAGAAGCCCTAAGGGAAGATTTTGAACGTATTCGTTTCTCTTGCGAGCTTGCCCTTCGTAGATCCAGAGGCGAAGCAATGGCTCGGTAAGCTTCCTTGAAGCCAGGCGATCGCCACCCGAAAAATAACAACAACCGGCGCTGAGGCTGCGGCCGCCATCGGCAAAGACCATCACCTCATGGTACCCTGAACGCTCGACGTAGAGCGATATCGTTAGATCCGATTTTGTCAGCTCGATCGTGCAAGGCTTTTCATAGTGGCATTCCTTCGTGATCCCCACTTCGTTGAGCGTGCTCGTTACGCCTGCGGCAACGTCCTCCCTCGTCGTGCCGTCGAAGGCATAGGAGACGGCGTAATCGCCGGCGAATGCATCGGCCGATAGAAGAAGGCCGATCGCGGCGATCGCGACAGGCAAGATACGTCTTAATGGCATGGCATCCTATCCCGTATGCGACACATCTCGATTGAGAACCAGAGAAGGCAAATTCGGTCGTTCGCCTGCTGGTATATACCACTCACCGCCGCACCGCTCTCTTCGCCTGGTAGAGCGCGACCGCGTCCTTGAGATCGCCGGAGCTGGACAGCCGGGCGCTCAGCGCACGCAAATCATGCTGATCTCGTTCACCTCGGCCGGTCGCCATCCCCGGCCTTTGCACCGGCGGTACCGGCTTTGTCGCCACCGCGTCCTTCGCTTTCATCATCATTCGGTACTTTCCAGCATCGTACATCATGCGCTGGAACGTTGCGTTGCGCATCAACGGCTCGCTGTCGAACAGGCGTTGCAGCTCGTCCGGCTCGATGCCGCTGGCCTTGGCCGATGCCATGATCTCCTGCGCGACGGCCCGCCTGACGTCGTGCGTCTCTCCCTTCAGCAATGTTTCCAGCCGAGCATCTTCTGCCTTTGCATAATTCTGGAAACCGCGCCGCGACTCATCCGCCGCTCGCCGCATCTCCTCGCTCTGCCGCGCACGCAACTGTTCGCTGCCCGCGACGATCGCCTGAATGCGTGACACCTTGGCGGGATCCTGGCGCGCCATTTGCGCCAGCGCTTGCGGAAGCTGCTCCGGGGCAAGGGCAGCCAGCTCCGGAAACTGGCTGATGAAGCTCGCCTGGGCGATCTGCATGGCCGCATCGAGCCCCTCGATGTAGCTTTGCCGCGCTCGCTCGACCTCACCGACTTTTTCCTCGAGTGCAAGACGCACCTGAGGATGCTGCATGAGCACGTCGATATCGGGATCGTGCCCGGCTGAGCTTCGCTCATCGGAGCCTTCAGCCGCGAATGGCGCAGTGGCTTCTTCGTCGCCCTTACTATCCTCGGCACCGGGCTTCGCAAAGCCATAGAACTCGGCCGCATCCGGATCGCTGGCGGCGACCTCCGAGCGTAGCGTGTCGATCCTGGCGGCGAGAGCCTCCGACGATTCGCGCTCGGCGTCCTGCTTGTCGCCGGCGGTCGCGCTCGCATAATCGCGCGCGGCGCGAGGCAGCGTCACAGCCTCGTTTGCGGCCGCGCGCTTCCCCTCAGCATCGGTGTATTGCCTGACGACAACTTTGGGCTGCTTATCGCCTCGCTGATCGGCGGCGTCATGCAGCGAGGCGCTGTCACTGCCGATCGCTTCGTGTTCCTGTTCGCGGCCCGGGTCCGGCATTTCCGCATAACCCGCGTGAGCGAGTTCGAACGCGGCGCCCGTCAGATTGAGATCGGAGTCGACGGTCATGACTACTTTCCAAGGTTGAACTTGAAGGGGCTCATGAGGCTGCCGATTCCGCCGGCAAGCGTGGCGAACTGATCCACACCGGATTTCTCCTGTGTCCCCGTGGTCGTGCTATTGCCCTGTTGGCCAAGCTGTGCGATGGGGACGCCAATCTGCGCGAGCAGGCTCAAGGCCTGCACGGGAATGCCGCGGCGCTGCGCCTCCTCGGCCAGCGTGGCGTTGGCGCCATAATTCCGAGCGTCGAGCGCGGATTGCGCGGCGGTCACGCCTTGGCCACGATTGGTAAGATCGGCCTGCTGCATCTGGGTCAGCGTGTTGGCCGTGGTGTTGCCGGCGTTGTACAGCGCGTTCGTGGCGGCCAGCTGGTTCGCCACATCCTGGTTGTATTGCGCGGCGATCACCGGTGCCTCCCCTGCCGCAACGCCCCTGCCATAGGCCATCTGGTTCGCGCCGCTGAGATCGCGGCCCGCGGCAGCGAACTGCGAGTTCACGTCATTGCCGACATCAGACCTTATCTGCGCGAGCTGCGCCGTCAGCGCAGGGTTATTCCCGATCATGCTGCCGTTCGCATAGGGCGTCAGCCAGTTGCGATAGGCCGTGAGATTGTCCCGCACATTGCCGGCCTCCGCGGTAACTCCGCCGCCGTTCAACATCGAATGCGCGTAGTCTGCGATCTGTCCCGCATAGGGGTTGCCCGCCGTAGCGTTGTTCTTCAGCGTGTCCAGCGCAGAGCTCTCCGCCGACGTCAGGCCGGTATTGTTGAGGCCCGTGCCGATCTGGCTCAACATCGTTTGCAGCGCCGGCTGTGCGGCAAGCCAAGGCGCTGTCTGCGATTGCACGGTCTGTGTGGAAGTGGATTGTCCGCCCATGGACGATGTTCCTTCTGAGCTAGAGTCTTACTGGAGGCGGCGCCGCAAGAAACGGCGCGGCTCGCGATGCAGTGATTAAAATATCAATCGAATGGAAAGAAGATCGCCGGCTGTGCGGCCGATGTCGGCCATCCGCCCATCAGGGGTCGTAGATCACACGGTAGATCAGGCCCAATCGCATTGCGATTGCATTGAGCTCCCCCTGACTTGTCCGGATAGCGCTGATAGACAAGGTTGGTACTGAACCGCGCGCTCGGCGTCCCCTCCGCGGCTGCGAACAACCGGGATGCCATCGTCTGCCCAATCCACCGCGATCGATACGCTCAGGCCTGATGGGATCGCACCATCGAGACAGAGCACATGCTTGGCTTGCGACAATGCGATCGGCCGGGCCACGTCACCACGACAATAATCAGCCGCGCGAGCATAGGACGAGAAGTCAGCCTCTTGCGCCGCCGGAGTGCGGCCGCCTAAGCCAATCAACACGCAAAGCAGCGCAAACCCGCTTCTCGCAAAGAGACGGGATGGCGAGGCGCTTTTCAGAAGCGTCGAACTGTGTCGCCACCGCCCGCGTGTCGCACGCCGCAGGACGCCCTCCTCACCCAAACGACACTCGATCCACGACATCTTCGGCCTCTGCGCTTGCCAATCGACAGATGATTTTAGAACAAATCATGAACATATGCAACCCGCGGCTGCACGAAATGCAGCGAGGAGCATCCGTCGACTCACGACCAGAAGAGCGCCTCGCCGCTACGGCAAGAGCTTGTCGATAATCGCATAGGTCTGTTCATATCCGTCAAGAACGCGGGCCCAACCTTTCCGCCCGAAGATGCGTACACACTGGCATCCTTCGGCTTGCGCATACCCCTCGATGCCGCGGATCAGCGGCAACCAGCGCGTCATGTCGGAGCCGGCGCATGCTGTAATGACGCAGACCTTGCCGGCATCCGTCTGCTGGAGGCTCGTCGAGGCTGCAGCCTCGATGCTGTGGCCGCTCCAGGCAATCCAGAGCAGCGAACGGCCGTCGAGGATATCGCGCTCGACCGTCGCGAAGGCCGACAGACCTGTTTTGCTGATCGCCTGCCTGATCAGAGGCGTCACGAGCGGCCAGATCGAGCTTACGTGCTCCGGATCGATACTGACAAGCTGTGTGACGGCAGAGCTCCGATTGCATGTACCCGACATTTCAGAACGGAAAGAAGATCGGCGGCTGCACCGATAAAATCTTTCGTCGTCCTCAAAACTCATATCAACTCCGCGACTAAATCTGAAAAGAGGCTCGCGCCGACCCCGAGGCGAGCAAGTGCAGTTGCAATGCCGGACGATCCATCTATAGCTATCGGACGATCTACTCGACGCCCGCAAGACTCTGGGACCGCGAAGAAGACCATCATTCGGGATTGCGACGATGGGGCGTGATGTAGCGATGCATCACCATTCGCTTCAAGTCGCCTTGGGAGCGGTGGGCGATGTCACCGGCAACGGATCAATTCGCTGACCGACCGCGATCTCACTGAGAAGTTGTCCATCCGCGCCTTCCCAGCACATGATGCGGTTGATCAGGTGTGGTGCAGCCAGATCCGCAATGGCGTAATCGCCACGCCAGATGAGACCCCATCTCGGGCTGCGCGTGACGAGCTCTCGCTGGAATTCCCAATTGCTCTTCAGGACGAAGGGAGCGATGAGCGCCGAGCATCGTGCGGTGAACTCTGACGGTCCATCCGCTACAACTTCGCCGGTTGGGTCAAGTAGGGGTGCCTCGATGTTCTGATGCTGGTCGCTCATGGAAAACCTGCCTCACAGAAAAGAGGAGAAAATACACTCAGCCTGCGAAAAATGCGACATTGACTTAGCAGGATCTTCTCCGCCCTACGTCTATTGTTGGGGTGGGTTTGACGACGGAATGTACCGAGAAGTCCCGTCGCCATATAGAATCACGCGACCATGATCAGGGAAATTAAACAAAATGGTGGTGCCTGACTGCTGCGCATATCCGCCGGCGGCTAGGCAGGCCAAATAAGCCTTCCTGCACGCGGCGGCGTAGTCTGCGTCCCAACTGTGACTGAGACAGTCGTACGATGCGGTTGTGCATTGCGCATCTCTCGCATAATTGTCGTTTGCTGCGTCTGCGAGACGAGCCTTGGGGCGAACGCTAGGTGATCTAGCGCCCGCATTTATCTGCGCTTGAGTTGGAGAAATTCGAGACAATTGCCTGAAATCCGGGTCGGAACCACTTTGGTCGCCTGTCGCTTGGATTGATGTAGGCCTCTGTTGCGCTACCGGCGTCTCAGGCATCGCATGCGATCCTTCGAACCCGAAGCTCGGCCTTGCTGGCCCCTGCCCCAGAACGCCACCTAAGTTTGGTGGACTCTGTCTTACCAAGAGTTTGAGCAATTCCAAGGTTTCTCCCGGATCATGGATCGTTGATCCGTCGTTGTCCCTTGAACTCATATCAGGCATTCCGCAATGTCTCCCTTCGGAAGTTAGCCTCACCCCACCACCGCCCACAAAAACATCCGCCCGATCGTCGCGGAGTTCGCATGTGTGATCGTGAACGCGCCGTTCGTAACCGCGCTAACATACATCGTGCCGTTACCGACCTCCGTCGCCGCGTTCGCTGACGCCGGCACCAGGATCGGCACTGAGCCCGCCGCACAATTCGCCGTCGCCACGGTCGTGGTCGATGCGCCCGTCGCCAGCGTCACGCTGCCGACGGCGTTCGACCTGCCGGCGGCGAGCTGCTGGATCGCGAGCACGATCTTCTTGAGGTCGGTCTCGGTGATCCCCGGAACGTAAGCCGTCATAGCGTGCCGTTCGGTGTGAGATCAGGAACGATGCCGGCGCAGAAGGACCACGACGTTGCTGCGGGAATGCGAACCTTGAAGCGCGAATAGCGGGTGTCGCGCCGGATGTCGCAGCGGCCGGTCCTGGCATTGACCAGGACTTCCGCACCCGGCGTTGCCACTGCCGCCGGCGTATCGCGCCAGGAGACCGAGCCGAACAGCGTTGCCGCATCTGTCACGGGGCGGAAGCCGCGGATGGTGATGCGGTTCTCGTCGGTGCCCTGCTCCGGAGTCTCCAGCGTGGCCTCGAGACTGGGGCCACGGAAGAAGCCGAGCACATGGCCGTTCGAGAACTGCGCGATCTCCGGCTGCACCGCGGTCGCGTAGGCATCGAGACTCAGCGTCAGCGCGTCGATCGACGACGAGATGCTGTCGAGATTTTCCAGCGTCAGGCCGGTCTGCGAGATGCCCAGCAGATATTCGCCCGTGACCGCGACCGGGAAGAAGCGATCAAGCAGGAAATCGTAGCCGAGCAACTTGTCATAGGCGCCGACCGTACCGGAGACAGATTTGTAAGCCCAGTAGACCCGTGTCGAACGCGGATCAGCCGCGCCTATGAAGAGCTGAAGATTGCTCTTGTCGAGATCGGCGAGGAAGGTGCGATCGACCTTCTCGCGTCCGATCTGCTCGGGCACACCACCCGGCTCGATCTTGTGAAAGCCCTGGCCCGCATAGAAGAAAATGCGCTCGCCTGCGCGAATGATCGAGTACGGCGCGT
>Ga0209758_1003203_pt1 | contig 15275 bp, 12 predicted proteins | sample AraplaMF_Col_mMF_FD_184258 | JGI IMG/M metagenome (GOLD analysis project Ga0209758, IMG submission 184258) | Arabidopsis root microbial communities from the University of North Carolina, USA - plate scrape MF_Col_mMF (SPAdes) (version 2) | ecosystem: Host-associated > Plants > Roots > Endosphere... | reverse complement strand
ACTGGATCTCGACGGCTTCGCTGACCGACTTGGCGGACGCGAGCTTGTCGATGCCCGAGAAGAACGCCTCGGCGTCCTCGTAGATCGCCTGCTGGATGTTGCGGCTGATCTTGCCGGCTTCAGTGACGGACTCGGTCACTGCGTTCTCGACGGCGGCGGTCACGCGCTCGGAGCCAGCGAACACCTCGGCAGCACGGTCCTTGGCGGTGTTGGCGGTCTTCTTGACGAATTCGCGGGCAGCCTCGGGAACTTCCAGATTCTGGATGTTCTTGAAAGCGTCTTTGAAGCCCTCGAAGGCGGTATTGGTTTCAGTGGTCATGGGGTTCTCTCCATCCTCATTGGTCTGAGCTATGGGCTCACCCCGTCCTCGATGGCCCGGGGCACGGCTTATATGCCATAGTTAATTGTGCAACGCAATATTCATGTTGCATCGCGACATCACGAAAACGTGAACAGCCTTAATAAGAGGCATCCTGATGCCTCCGCGCCCCGCCGCCTACTGTGCATGGGGTTGATTTGCAGTTTTTGGTCGCAAGATGGCGCGGCGTCTTTTAGTGCCGGACGGCGCCTGGCAGCCCATAGGCCTCCATCTGGGCCCGGACCTGCGCGACATTGTGCCCAAGTACTACAATGTCGTGGGTCTTGCCGTCGACGTCCCGGACATGATCCCGCAGCAGCGCCTCGGCCTTGAAGCCGAGGCTCTCGAACAGCGCGATCGCCGCCTGCTGGTCGACCGTCATCTGCACCGAAAGCTTCTCCAGCCCCGCCCCTAGCGCGAGCGCAAAGGTCTCCTGCGACAGCGCCTTCCCCACCCCTTTCCCGCGCACCCCGGACGAGACCACCATCCGGATCTCGCCGACATGGGGCGACCAGGAATGCGGATCGCGCACCAAGGTGCCGCAGCCGACGACCTTACCGTCCTGCACCGCGAGCAGGCTCTGGATGGCGCCGCGCTCGATCTCCTTGACCCAGGCGGACAGCACCTTCGGTTCGCTGATGTTGCGCGGCAGGAACAACAGGTCGTGGGTCGGCAGCGCCTTGCCGAAGGCCAATACGGCGGCTTCGTCGGGGGGCGACATCAAGCGGATCTCGATATCGCCGGCATCCGTCTTGACGTGACGCGGATAGGAACGCTGCTCATTCATGTTGATCTTGTCCCCAGCCAGGAATCCAGTTTCGGCCAAAGCCGCTTGATTGCATTGGCGCCGGCGACGAGGGAGACGTGCCCGCCCTTCAGCACCACCTCTTCCTTGTCCGCCGAGCCGATCTTGGCGATTAGGTGCTTTGCCGCGTCATAGGGGACGATGTGGTCGTGCTCGGCGACCGCGTGCAGGATCGGCACCTTGATGTTCTCGAGCTTTGCGGGACGGCCGCCAACCGACATCGTATCGTTGTAGAGCTTGTTGTCCCACATCAGGTCCTTGGTGATGGTGCGGAAATATTCGCCCGCCAGCGGCAGCGTATCTGTCGCCCAGCGGTCGAACATCCGATACGATTTCACAAACTGGTCGTTCCAGATGTTTTCCCAGAGTTGGATCTGGCTGACCGCGCGCGAGGCCGGGCGCAGCATCTCGAACGAGGACAGGATCATCTCCGGCGGCACGTTACCTACGCTGTCGACAAGGCGGTCGACGTCGAAATAGCGGCGATCGGAGAAATTCGAAAACAGCTTCATCTCGCGAAAGTCGATCGGCGTGGTGAAGCAGATCAAATTCTTCATCGGCCCGTCCGGAAAGATCGAGCCATAGAGCAGCGAGAGCACGCCGCCGAAGCAATAGCCGATGACGGAGACATCCTGCTCGCCGGAATCGGCCTGCACGCGGCGGACGCAATCCGGGATGAAGTCGAGGACATAATCCTCCATTCGCAGGCTCTTCTCCTCCGGCCGCGGCGCGCTCCAGTCGAGCATGTAGACGTCGTAGCCGTGCTTCAGCAGGAACTCGATGAAGCTCTGGCCCGGCACGAGGTCGAGGATGTAGCCGCGATTTGTGGTCGCCATCACGATCAGCACCGGCACCCGATAGATCTCGTCGGACATCGGCCGATAGTGATAGAGGCTCATCGTGCCGCGCGAATGCAGCACGTCCTTCGGAGTCGATCCGAGCATCGGACCGGAGGTCGAGAAATATTCGACGCCCTTGATGCTGCGCTGGATCGCACGCTGCACCTCGGCCTGGATGCGGTCCGGGATTGCTGCGAGATCAAGGCCCGTCAGCGCATTCATTTGTGCCCTCCGCCTTCCGACGGCGGACGTTTTGTACGCGGCGGCCGCGGTGCGGCATCGATGGGCGATCCGCCTGATGCCGCCGACATCTGGTTCAGCATCGACCTGATCTCGCCGAGTTGCCCTTCGATCGACTGCAGCCGCTCGGCGATGCCGGTCATCTGCTCGCGGCTCGGCAAATTCATCGAGAGCAGATACTTCTCCATAAGATCGCCGAACTGCTTCTGAGCGCCCGCAGCAGCGCCGCCGGCCCGGTTCATGGCCTGCGAGAATTCGGGGGTCTCCATCGCCTTGGTGGCGAACGAGTTGAAGCCCTTCTCCATCTCGCCGACCATCTTCTGCCACAGGGCGACAGGGTCGGTGATCTTGTCGGTCATCGGCATCCTCCAGGTCACGGGGGCTTCTTGCCCCTCTTTTGTCGCCATACCACACCGTTGCGACGGGCCGGTCAACGGCTAAGCGACAGGTTGATGTCGCGCGCACGGCTTCTTTGCGGCGGCAAACCATGCGATACAATTCCGACCTGGAAGCCAAAGGAACACACCGGTGAACGCCTCCGCCCATCAGCCGCCCCGGACCGTCCGCGCCAACGGCATCGACATCTGCTACGAGATTTTTGGCAATGAAAACGCCGAGCCCCTGCTGCTGATCATGGGGCTCGGGGCGCAGATGATCCATTGGGACGATGCATTCTGCGAGCAGCTCGCCGCACGCGGCTTTCGCGTGATCCGTTTCGACAATCGCGATATCGGCAAGTCGAGCCATCTCACCGGTGGCAAGCGGCTGACGCCGCTCGAGCTGCTCAAGCTGCGCTTCCTCAGAATTCCCGTGACCGCAACCTACAAGCTGATCGACATGGCCAGGGATACGATCGGCCTGATGGATGCGCTCGGCATCAAGTCGGCCCATCTGGTCGGCGCCTCCATGGGCGGCATGATCGCGCAGGAGGTGACATTGTCGTTTCCCCAGCGCGTGCGCTCGCTGACCTCGATCATGTCGACCACAGGCAATCCGCGCGTGCCGCCGCCTACGCGTGAGGCCGCCGCCATGCTGATGGCGCCACCGCCTCGCAGCAAGGAGGAGTTCATCGCCCGCTTCGGCGAGACGTGGAAGATGTTGCGCGTCGGCTCCTTCCCGGAGGAAGAAGCGCTCGATCCGGGCCGCGCCGAACGCGTCTTCGCCCGCGGGCTCAATCCGGCCGGGGTCGGCCGGCAGCTCCGCGCCGTGCTCGCCTCCGGTAGCCGCAAGGAGCGCCTGCACGCCATCAAGACGCCAACGCTCGTGATACACGGCACGGTCGACCCGCTGGTCCATCCCGACGGTGGCAAGGACACTGCCGCATCGATTCCGGGTGCGAAGCTGCTGATGATCGAGGGCATGGGTCATGCGCTGCCAATGCGGTTCTGGCCGGAGATCATCGGCGCCATCGACAAGCACGCACATGGGGCGGCGGCGCAGGCGGCTTAAGCTTTTTTCGCGATCCAGATCACGTGACGCGCCCCGCCGCCTCTGCCGGTGGCGCGCACATTGACTTCGTTGACATCGAAGCCGGCTCGACCGAGACGCTTGGTGAAAGCGGGGTTCGGTCCCGACGACCAGACAGCCAGCACGCCGCCCGGCCGCAGTGCCGCCTTGGCCGCCGTCAATCCGCCCGCACTATAGAGCGCATCATTGCCCTTCCGGGTCAGCCCTTCCGGTCCGTTATCGACGTCGAGCAGAATGGCGTCGAACGCCGAGTTCTTCGCCCGAATGATTTCGCCGACATCGACTTCGCGGACACTCACCCTGGGGTCATCAAGACTGTCGCCGAACACCTCCGCCATCGGGCCGCGCGCCCAGGTCACTACGGCAGGCACGAGCTCGGAGACGACAATCTTCGCTTTGGCTCCGAGCACGCCAAGCGCCGCGCGCAGGGTAAAGCCCATACCCAACCCACCGATGAGAACGACGGGCTTTGGGACCCTCTCGATCTGCTTCGCCGCAAGCGTTGCGAGCGCTGCTTCCGAGCCCGACAGGCGGTTATTCATCAGCTCATTGGTGCCGAGCTTGATCGAAAACTCCTTGCCCCGCCGCATCAGGCGAAGCTCCTCGTCGGAGCCGGGGATTTTGGCGGTGTCGAGCTTTTCCCAGGGAATCATGGGAGTGCTTTAGCACGATCGGAAATCGTAGGGTGGGCTAGCGAAGGCGTAACCCCACCTCTCTAATTTCCGCGGGAGCAGAAGTGGTGGATTACGCTCCGCTAATCCACCCTACGGTGTATCTATCCGCCCGCCCAGACGTCGAGCACATAACGGTTCTTCGTGCCCATGTCTTCGATCCAGCGCGCGCCTGCAGCCGCGTCGTTGCCGCTCTTTTCGCGGTAGATCGCAACGAGCGCGGCCTTCACGTCGGGCTCCATCTTGCTGCCGTCGCCGCAGACATAAATGATTGCGCCCTGCTCGATCAGCGGCCAGACCTTGTCCTTCTGTGCCGCAAGGATGTGCTGAACGTAGGTCTTCGGGCCATCCGCGCGAGAGAACGCGGTGAAGAGCTCGGTGATGCCACTTTCGGCGAGCGCCTTCAGCTCATCCGCGTAGAGGAAATCCTGGTCGGGATGGCGGCAGCCGAAAAACAGCATGGATGGTCCGAGGCTGGCGCCCTTCGCCTTGCGCGCGGCACGCTCCTGGAGGAAGCCGCGAAACGGCGCGAGACCGGTGCCCGGGCCGATCATGATGATCGGCACAGAGGGATCGTCCGGCAGCCGGAAGCCAGCCTTGGTTTCGCGCACCGTAGCATAAACCGTATCGCCCATGCGCCGATTGGCGAGATAATTCGAGCAGATGCCTTTGTAGATGCCGCGTCCAGAAGCAGCCGGTCCTTCGACCACGCCTACCGTGACGCTGCAGCGCGTTGGATCCACCGACGGCGAGGACGAGATCGAGTAGTACCGCGGCGCCAGTAGCGAGAGCATTTCCAAATAGGCATGGAACGGCAATTCGGAGGCGGGATATTCGAGCAGCAGGTCGAACACCGATTTGCGCCTGGCCAGAATCTCGCTGCGATAGCGCTCCAGCGGCTCTGCCTCGTCGCCGACAAAGGCCAAAAGCTTCGGCTTGGTAACCGGGCAGCGGGTATGTTCCGCCATGATCTGGATCTGCTTGCGCGTCGCAACCTGCTGCAGCTCGACGAACTCGCTGAGCAGACGTCCAACCGATACCGCCTCGCCGACCGGCAATTGCGCGCGGCGCCCCTCGGCAACTTGCAGCCGGATCTGATCAGCCGGCAGGAAGCCGAAGCGGCGGGCGACGGAATCCACCAGCGTCGGATCGTTGCGCGGAACGACGCTCAGGTGATCGCCGACGCGATAGCTGACGTTGGTCGGCAGCTGCACCTCGATATGACGCGTCGAGCGCTCCGATGGATTGGCCCCGCTCTTGTTCTGAAGCTCGTCATTGGCGAGCACCTTCATCGCCACAGCGCCACCCTGCGCCACAATGGTGTTGACGGCGGTCACCGCGACCGGCTCGATTGCATAGAGCGGATCGTCCTCGGCGGTGCGGGTGAAATTCCAGTCGATGCCGAATTCCTTGGTCGCAACCTGCGCGGCCGCCGGGAACCACTTCTGGAACTGGCCGTCGAGATCGCTGCGCGCGTCGCCCTCGCCGCGCGGATAGACCGCGCGTCCGCCGTGCTTGGACAATTGCTCATCGATGAAGCGCGGCACCGATTGATAGGTCGCAGCCCAGTCGCTGTTGCCGCAGCCGAACACGGCGTAGCGCACGTTGGCGAAGGCATCTTTCGGCAAATCACCGCCGAGCCATTTCACGAACTGAGTCGCATTGTCGGGCGGCGCGCCGTTATAGGAGGCGCAGATGATCAACACGCCGCCTTCCTGCGGCAGCTTACCGACATAGTCGTCAAGCGGGCCGAGATGCACGGCAAAGCCGTTGATCTCCGCGAGATCGGCCATCCGCGTCGCCAGTTCCTCGGCCGTGCCAAGGTTGGAGCCGTAAAGAACCAGCATCGGCGTGTTGTGGCCGGGCCGCGTGGTCGGCTTGCGCGGCGCTCTCGGCGCAGACAACGCGGCCGCAACAGCGCCGCCATAAGCACCGCGCTCGCGGTCGGCGCGCGGACGCACCTTGATCTTGAAGCCTTCCGGCTTCATCGTCAGCGTTTCCTTCAGGTGCATCTGGTAGCGCTGATGGTCGATCAGCTTGAAGCGCTGCAGGATCATGCCGAGCGCGAGCGCAGCTTCGTGCATGGCGAAGCCGCGGCCGATGCAGGCGCGCTGGCCATTGCCGAACGGCTTCCAGGCATTGATCGGCCGCTTGGCCTCGGCTTCCTTGCTGAAATTCTCGGGATCGAACGCATCGGGATTTGGTCCCCAGACGCTGGCATCGCGATGCAGCGCGGTCACCAGAATCGTGGTGAAGGTGCCCTTCCGGAGCTTGTACTTGCCGCCGCCGATGGTCTCGTCGCTGAGCGGCGAGATGCCATAGGCCGGCGCCGGCGGCCACAGCCGCAGCGCCTCTTTCAGGATCTGCGTGATGTAGGCGAGCTGCGTCACCTGCTGGTACGTCGGCCTCGCATTGACGTCGGGGCCGAAGACGCGATCGACCTCGTCATAGGCCTTCTTGAGAATGTCGGGATGCTTCAACAGCGCATAGAGCGTGTAGGACAAAAGGCCGCTGGTGGTCTCGTGCCCCGCGATCAGGAAGGTGTTGATCTGGTAGCGGATATTGACGTCATCGAGTTGCTCGCCGGTCGAGCGGTCGACGCCGGTCATCATCGCCGCGAGCATGTCCTTCTTGTCATCGATCCCTTCGGCGCTCTTGCGGCGCTCGGCGATGATCTCGTCGACCATCTTGTTCATGAAGGCGACGTCCTCGACAAGCGTCTTCCGCCGCTTCTGCATCCAGAGCTGCTCGAACGGCAGACCGCGCGTCATCATGATGGTCTCGAGCGAGCGCACCAGCGACTCGACGAAGGGATGGTAGTCGCGCCGGTAGAACGAGTTGAAGCGGTAGTCGAAGCCGCACAGGCCGATCGTGTCCAGCGTCAGCGCGGTCATATCGTGGACGACGTCGATCTCGTCGTCGGCGTTCAGACGCTCCCATTTCTGGACGAGCTGCTCGGCGATATCTACCATGCTCGGATGATAGGATTGCATGGCGCGATTTCCGAAGGGCTGGAGCAGGATGTTGTGCGCCTTGCTCCAGTTCGGCTCCTTGGTATCAGCGGTGAACAGGCCATCACCGCCGACCGCGCGCACCCGCCGCAACGCGCCGCGCACCGTCTTGTCGAAACGCTTCTCGTCGGAGAGCTCGTCGACCAGGTCATGGCCGGAGACGACGACGATCGGCGAGCCCATCATGTCAAGCCAGAAGATCGGACCCAGCTCCTTCGCAAGCCGCGTCAGGTGCTGCACCGGTGCTGCCGCGTCCAGCGATAGCATGTTGCCGACGATTGGCTTGGTCGGCGGATGCGGAATCGGATCCAGACGGTTCTTCGATGACATTAAAAGCGTTTCCCCCTGATCACGTCATTCCGGGGTGATGCGCAGCATCGAACCCAGAATCTCGAGATTCCGGGTCTGGTCCTTCGGACCATCCCGGAACGACGTCTGAAACTCACACATCGACGACTGCGGCGTCACCCAAACCGTCTTCTACGCCATTCGATCAAGATGGCGCTGACCTCTTCCGGCTTCTCCTGCTGCGTCCAATGGCCGCTGTCCTTCACCAGATACTTCTCGAGGTCGGATACCAGTTTCTCCATGCCGTCGGCCGCCGACGGCGGCAGCACCGCGTCATTCTCGGCCATGATCATCAGCGAGGGCACGGCGATGTGGTGATCCAGCCCCTTCGAGCGCTCCCAATTGCGGGTGAAATTGCGATACCAGTTGATCCCGCCGGTGAAGCCGGTCTTCATGAAAGTATCGACGAACACCTTCTTCTCGTCTGCCGACAGGATCGGCGTGCGCGGATCGACCTTGGCGTCATAAGCAGCGATCATCTGCGGGAATGCCAGGTTGGTCTTGGACGACGCGCCGACGCCCGCGATCGGCGCCTCCTCCGATTTCACCGCCGGCCGCGGCAGCGGCTTGCGCATGAAGGCATCAAAGGTCTGCTCGACGCGGCTGCCAAAAATCCTGTCCGGCTCGCGCGCGGGATCCTGGAACTGGACGATGTACATCTGGTCGCCAAAGCGCTGGCGAAACAGCGCAATCGGATCCATCGGCGCGCGGTCCCAATGCGGCGTGTTGACACCGACCACGCCGGCAACGCGCGAGGGATGCCGCAAGGGCATTTGCCAGACGACGAAGCCGCCCCAATCATGGCCGACGAAGATCGCCTTCTCGATGTTGAGATGGTCGAGCAGCCCGACGAGATCACCTGTCAAGTGCTCCATGTCATAGGCCTCGACCGGTTCAGGCCGGTCGGTCGCGCCATAGCCACGCTGGTCCGGCGCGATCACGCGGATGCCGGCCTCGCTCAGCGCCTTGATCTGGTGGCGCCAGGAGAAGGCGAGCTCGGGCCAGCCATGGCACAGCACGATCGGCGGCTGGTCCGTGACTGGGCCCGCTTCGTAATAGCCCATGCGGATTCCGTTCGTCGTCGCGAACTGAAGCGGCGGCATTTCAATCATTGCGATGATCCTGACAAAGCTTGCTATTCAGCCGCGCCTTTGATGTCCGTCGCCGGCGGCGCATAGGCCGCTTCGAGCGCGGCAAATTCCTCCGGCAGCATGTCGCACATCACCTGCACGTGCGGAATGATGTTGGCGCCGACGATGAAGCCGAAGTCGAGCTGGTCGCGGTAGCTCTGCACGGTGATGTTGAGCGCCTGCCCGTGCGTCGAGATCGACACCGGAAAGATGTGCAAAAGCTCGGCGCCGGCAGCGTACAGCGTCTGCCGCGGCCCCGGCACGTTGGACACCGTGATGTTCGCTGCCGGCGGCAGCACGTCCGACAGGTTGGAGCGGCTGTAGAGCAGCGCCAGGATCTGCACCATGATGGGCGCACCCAGCATCGAGATGTTGGAGACCTGAGGCATCAGGGCGCGAAGCGGATGCGACATCTCCTTAGACTTGGTCGATTGCGCAATGATCGCCTCCAGTCGCGCCTTAGGATCGTCGACGTTGGTCGCGATCGAGCAGATCATGCCGAACACCTGGTTGTTGGCCTCGGTGTTGCCCTCCTCGCGCAGCGAGATCGGCACGGCGGCGGTCAGGGATTTCGCCGGCAACGTGCCATATTGCTGAAGATAGCGGCGGACGACGCCCGAGGCGAGCGCCAGCACGACGTCGTTGAGCTTGCCGCCGGCCTGCTTGGCCAGCGCCTTGGCGCGCGAGAGCGAGATCGACACGCCGGCAAAGCTCCGCTCCGATGAAATCGTCTTGTTGAGCATGGTCGGCGGCGACACCATGCTCGCGAGGCTCTCGCGCGATTTGGGATCGGCGATCTTGCCGAGCACGTCGGACACGCTCTTGAGCACGGTCGGGATATTGCCGGCAAAGCGCACCGCGCTCTCGATCTGGTACATTGCATTGTCGAACAGGATCGAGCCGATGTCGCTCTTGCCGGTGCGCGGCAGTTGCAGGTTTTTCGCGGCCGCCGAGGCATCGAGCGGCTGGCTGAACAGCTGCTGATAGGAATCGAGCAGGTTCGCGGCGATGTCGCGCGGCTCCTGGCCAGGCTTCGATCCGCCCGTCGGCGGCTCGACCTTCCGCGGGATCGGCGAGATATCGTAGATCATGTTGGTCAGCGCCGCACCGGCGCCGCCATCGATGGCGGCGTGGTGCATCTTGGAATAGAGCCCGACCTCGTTGTCCTTCATGCCCTCGAACACGTAGAACTCCCACAGCGGGCGGGCGCGATTCAGGAGTTTTGCGTGCATCCAGCCGACGATGCGCTCGAGCGTGGCACGGTCGCGCGGCTGCGGCAGGCTGGCGCGGAAGATGTGACGGTCGATGTCGAATTGATCGTCCTCGACCCAGCTCGGATGATCGATATCGAGCGGCGCCTTCTCCAGCCGCGCCTTGAGGATCGGCGCGATATGCAGCCGCGAGACGATCATCGCCTTGAAGTCTTCGAAGAAATCGCCCTTGTAGTCGTCGGGCAGGCGAAAGATCGCCATGCTGCCGACGTGCATCGGCATCTCAGGCGTTTCCAGATACAAAAACGATGCGTCCAGCGACGACAGCTTCTTACCGTCAGCCATAGTTCCCTCCCGAACAATTTGACGGGCGCTCTTGGACGGCGCTGCTCGTCAGACCGATACTGCCCGCTCTGGCGGGGCATATGCAATGGCAAACGGCCCTGCCCGATCAAATGGCCAGAACTCCCCTTCCGGTTGGGCCAGGCGGTCCGCCACGGCCCACAACGCTGCAGGGTTGACGCCGAGCCCGACATGGCTCGCGAGATACACCTCGATGTTCTCCGCTCGGCCCGACGGGTGCAGCAGGCAAGTCCGCCAGTTCACGACACCGTCACCGCGCGAATAGATCGAGGTCGCCGGCACCGGAAGTTCGCCGGCGATCGCCTCGCGCAGTTCGGCGAAATCCTCGACCCGCTCGCCGGAGAACGCCTCGTAGAGTGCCGTCGCATTGGTCGCCCGCACGTCGTTGGCAAACGGACTACCGAGCGTGATGACGTAGCGGACCATGTCGGGCGCCTGGAGCGCGAGATCGCGAGCGTAGACGCCGCCGAGACTCCATCCGACCAGACTGACTTTTCGTCGGCTTGCGCCGTGGATTTCGGCGAGGCGGGCGCGCAGACCTTCGCGCATCCGCGCCAGTCCTCCGAGATTGCGGCCCATCCGCCAGGCATGGGTCTCATAGCCGAGCTCACCGAGATAGCGCCGCATCGGCGCCATCGAGAGATCGCTGGCGAGAAATCCAGGCAGCGCCAGCACCGGATGGCCATCGCCCCTGGGTGCACGCATCAGGAGCGGCGACAGCAGGAGGCTGGCGTTGAATTCGAACAGAGCGCGTGTCTCCGCGAGCAACAGGCCGAGGCCCGGCGGACGAAGCCGACCCGGGCCCGGCACCCCGTCGCGCGTATCAGGCATTACTTCTTCTTGTCGCCGCCGCGCGGGCTGCCGAGACCGGCCATGGTCACGAACATGTCCTGAAACCGCTCCGCGATCTTGGGATCGAAGGTGAACCAGCTCTGGATCAGCGATTCCGGCGAGACCTTCTCGATGTTGCTCAGGACCTGCTGCTGGAGCTTGTCCATCACCGCGGTTTGCATCGGCGCCACATCAGGCAACCCGAAGAATTGGCGGGCTTCGAGGGGGGTGCAGTCGATTTCGATATTAACTTTCATATCCCCTCCAGACGAGATTCGAGCGGCCTGGTGGCAGTATCGCCGCGAGTTGTGGTGCGACGCAAGCGACCTGATGCGGGCGCCGCCATGGCCCATCCGGCAATCGGCTGATATGGTCAACCAAGGTCGAAAATGGCGGTGCTCCATGCGGGGCCGCACGGTCAGCATTGCTGCACAGCGGTGCAACTTGGCGCGTTCCTTGCTGGAATGGCGCTTGCACGGGTCGAGAACTCTGGGCAACATGGATCGATCAGCCCCACCGAACAATCAAAAATCACGGCGCGGGCGAGTGGAGAGGGTCAAGAATGTCAGTCGGACGAAGTTTATTTGCGGCGACGCTCGCCGGTGTGCTTACGTTGGCAGTTTCGCCGGCGTCGAGCCAGACGCTGCGCTACGCCAACCAGGGTGAGCTGAAGTCGCTCGATCCCTACACACTGAATGAATCGACCACCAGTGCGCATCTCGGGCACGTCTATGAGGGCCTGGTTGCCCGCGGCAAGGACCTGAAGATCATCCCGGCGCTCGCCGAAAGCTGGGAGACACCGGAGCCGACGCGCTGGCGCTTTCACCTGCGCAAGGGCGTGAAATTCCACAACGGCGATCCTTTCACCGCTGACGACGTGGTGTTCTCGGCCGAGCGCGTGCGGGCAAAAGGCTCGAATTTCCTCAGCCGCCTGCCTGCTGACGCCAAGGTCGTCAAGGTCGACGACTACACCGTCGATTTCATCCTGACCTCGCCCAATCCCATCCTGACGGCGCTGTGGGCGACCTGGTACATCATGGACAAGAAATGGGCAGAGGCGAACGACGCGGTGGCACCCACCCCGGCCGCCGCCACGACTCCGAGTTACGCCTCGCTTCATGAAAACGGCACCGGCCCTTTCACCATCGAGAGCCATCAGCCCGGCGTGAAGACCGTCTTCAAGGCCAACCCGAACTGGTGGGGCAAGCCAGAGCACAATCTGAAGGAGATCATCTTCACGCCGATCGCCAACCCCGCCACGCGTGTTGCGGCGCTATTGTCAGGCGAGGTCGACGTGATCGAGCCGGTTCCGGTCCAAGACATCGAGCGTGTCAAAGCGAGCCCCAATGCCACCGTGCTGACAGGGCCTGAGCTCCGCACCATCTTCGTCGGCATGGACCAGGCGCGCGACGAGCTCTTGTACTCCAACGTCAAGGGCAAGAACCCGTTCAAGGACGTTCGCGTCCGCGAAGCCGTCTACCGGGCGATCGACGTCGATTTGATCAAGAATCGCGTCATGCGCGGGCTGTCCACGCCGTCCGCATTGATGGTCGCACCGGAGATATTTTCGCTCTCGAAGGACTTCACCCGGCCGAAGTTCGACCCCGATGCCGCCAAGAAGCTCCTCGCGGATGCCGGCTATGCGGACGGCTTCGAGGTGACGATGGATTGCCCGAACGACCGCTACGTCAATGACGCCGCGATCTGTCAGGCCATCGTCGGCATGCTCGCCCGCATCAACATCAAGGTGGACCTGCTGGCGCAACCCAAGGCCCAGTATTTCGCCAAGGTGCTGAAGCCCGGCGGCTACAAGACCTCGCTGTTCATGCTGGGCTGGACCCCGGATACGCTCGATTCCCACAACGTGCTGCACGACATCATGGGCTGTCGGGACGATCCCAAGGATCCCAACCGCGGCGAAGCCAACCTCGCCGGCTATTGCAACAAGCAGTTCGACGAGCTCGCCGACAAGGTTCTGGTGGAATCTGATACGGTCAAGCGCGATCAGCTGATCAAGCAGGCCTTCGAGCTCTCGATGAAGGATTGGGCCTACATCCCACTGCACCAGCAGGCGCTCGCCTGGGGCGTGTCGAAGAAGGTGAAGCTGACCCAGCGTGCAGACAACATGGTCATGCTCTACTGGGCGACCAAGCAGGACGAGTAGGTGTCCACATCTTGTTGAGTCCCGGAAGCCATCGCTTTCAAGATCTGGCTTCCGGGACTTGCTGTTTCGGGCTAACGCGATGATGCGTGCTGCTGAAGACATGTGAAAGGAACAGATGCTCGCTTTCACACTGCGTCGGGCCATCCAGGCTATCGGCGTCATGATCGCCGTCGGAATCATCGCGTTCTCGATGTTCCGATTTGCCGGGGATCCCGTAAACCAGATGGTCGGGATGGACACGTCGGGTGCCGAACGCGCCGCGATCCGCAAATCGCTCGGCCTCGACGACCCCGTGGTCGTACAGTTTGGCCGCTATATCGGGAACGCCGCGCAGTTCAAGTTCGGCGTGTCCTATCAGTTCCGGCTGCCGGTCACGAATCTGCTGGTGGAGCGGATGCCCGCGACGCTGGAGCTCGCGATCTGCGCCACCATCTTCGCGATGGTCAGCGGCATCCTGATGGGCGTCTATTCGGCGCTGCGCCGCGACAGCTGGCTCGCTCATCTATTCCAAGCCGTCTCCCTGATCGGCATCTCGCTGCCGACCTTCCTGATCGGCGTTCTCATGATCTACCTGTTCTCGGTGACCCTCGGCTGGTTGCCTTCGTTCGGGCGTGGCGACGTCGTGCATATCGGTTGGTGGACCACCGGCCTGCTGACGGTCTCCGGCTTGAAAGCGTTGATCATGCCCGCGATCACACTTGGCCTGTTCCAGATGACGCTGATTATGCGCCTCGTCCGCGCGGAGATGCTGGAAGTGATGCGGACGGACTATATCCGCTTTGCCCGAGCCAGGGGCCTGACCACGCGCGCGATCCATTTCGGCCATGCGCTACGCAACACGTTGGTCCCCGTGATCACCGTGGCAGGCCTGCAGTTTGGCTCGGTCATTGCTTTCGCGATCATCACCGAGACCGTTTTCCAGTGGCCGGGCATGGGACTCCTGTTCGTGCAGGCCGTTCAGAACGTCGATATCCCGATCATGGCGGCCTATTTGATGATGGTGTCGCTGATCTTCGTCACCATCAATCTCGTCGTTGATATCCTCTATACCATCGTCGATCCGCGGTTGCGCTCGACGGTCAGCCGGGCGCACTGACATGAGCGAAGCCGTCGTTCCCCACACGACAGAAAAGCGCGCTGCGGCCGCGCCCGGCTGGTTCTGGCGCGCGCTCGACAGCGACCTGTTCTATTCGTTCCGCCGTTCCAAGATCACCATGATCGCAGCCGGCGTGACGCTGCTGTTCTTCCTTCTCGCGATCTTCGCCTCCGTGCTGTCGGTGCAAAATCCATTCGATCCGGCGCAGCTCCAGTTGATGAATTCGCGCATCTCACCGATCTGGACCGCCGACGGCCAGAGCCCGTTCCTGCTCGGCACCGACGAGCAGGGCCGCGACGTGCTGTCTGCGATCCTCTATGGCCTGCGCATCTCGCTGCTGGTCGGCGTGCTCGGCGTCGTGCTCTCCGGGGCGATCGGCATCCTGCTTGGGTTGACAGCCGGCTATTTCGGCGGCGCCGTGGATGGATTGATCATGCGCGTCGCAGACGTGCAGCTCTCCTTCCCGGCCATCCTGATCGCGCTCTTGATCAACGGCATCGCCAAATCGGTTTTTGGCAACAAGCTCGACGAGATGAGCATGCTCGCGGTCCTGGTCTTCGCGATCGGCCTGAGCTTTTGGGTGCAGTACGCGCGCACGGTGCGCGGCTCGGTCCTGGTCGAGAAGAACAAGGATTATGTCGCCGCCGCCCAATTGATCGGCCTGCCCGCCCCTGTGATCATGCTGCGCCACGTGCTGCCGAACACCACCGGGCCGATCCTCGTGATCGCCACCATCAACCT
>Ga0209758_1003199_pt1 | contig 15282 bp, 26 predicted proteins | sample AraplaMF_Col_mMF_FD_184258 | JGI IMG/M metagenome (GOLD analysis project Ga0209758, IMG submission 184258) | Arabidopsis root microbial communities from the University of North Carolina, USA - plate scrape MF_Col_mMF (SPAdes) (version 2) | ecosystem: Host-associated > Plants > Roots > Endosphere... | reverse complement strand
CCCGACGTGTCATTCGCTGATCTTCGCCGGTCTGAGCGAGTGCCCCGATTGCGGTCACAAGTTCGAGCGCGATGTCGAGAAGAACATCAAGCAGACGGCCGACGTGACGCCCATCATGTCGGTGACGAAGCCCGATTGGGTGAAGGTCAGCCGTCGCACGTTCTATCGCCACGACAAGCCGGGCGGAACGCCTAGCATTCGTGTCGAGTATCTGTGCGGCACCGTCTCTCACAAGGAATGGGTGTGCCCCGAGCACAAGGGCTATGCTCGCGTGAAGTTCGAGAAATGGTGGAAACAGCACGGCGGCAAGGACGAGGCGCCGTTCACGATCTCGGACACGTTCACTCGCGCCAAAGAGCTTCGTGAAACCGCCGAGATCATGATCAAGGCGAACGGCAAGCATTGGGAAATCGTCGCGCGCAGGCTCGGCGAGATCGCGCCTGAAGGCGAGTCGCAGTCGTTCGTGTCGGTGCCGCCGAACCGTGACGAGATGATCGCCCGCAACTTCGAGCTCAATGGGAAGCCGCAAGAGGCGGCTGCGTATCGAGCGACCGTTGCGGCGAAGGCGAAGCCTTGGGGGACGCAGACGGTGGCGAACGACAACCACCGCGCCGTGATGCCTGGGCACGTCAAACCGGCTGCGATGATCCGCACCACGGCTCCGTGGAATGCGCAGATCACGCCGCCGCTGCCGCAGACGCGCGCGCCTTGGGACCGCGACGATCTCGACGACGATATTCCGTTTTGACAGGGGGCTAAGGTGGGGAATTTCGCAAGGGCGCTTCGGCGCAATGAGTCGTACCAAAAACTGACCGCATACCTGACGCAGCACGGCTACTCGTTCGAGCCGTCGATGGCGGGAAAGCATCCGTATGTTGTTGTGCAGCTAGGCGAGGGGAAGTCCTTCAAGTTCTTCTTTCCGTCGAGCGCCGGTGATGTCCGGTCGGCCGACAACTGCGTGTCGCAGATGAAGCGCGCGATCCGTCAACGTCTAGCGAGCAACGACAACAATGCGCGTGTTTGATCCTGAACCGATTTGCTGCGGCGTCTGCCGCCGCGAGGCAACCGGACTCGGCTACGCCCCGAAGGGTGGCAAGCCGATCCTTTGGCTCTGTGAAGAGCCCGACTGTATTTCACTAGGAAAGGCCGTCTTCCATATGCCCCCGAAGTCTCTGACTGCGACCGAGAACCTTGCCCTTCAAGACGCTGGCGCTGAAGCCGGTGCCTACCTCGAACGCCTGGGCAAGTTCAGCTTAGCCGATCTGACCGAAAAGGAATGGGCAAACTTCCTGACCACCATCCTCAATTCATACGGCGAGAACATGCGCAAGCGTGTCTCCGCTGGCACCGCACCGTTCTAAGGGATTGCCTACAATGATCGAGTCACCATTCGCACAAACCGGACCGGGCCTGTTCGAGAACGGCTACAACCCGATCCCGATCATGCCGAACAGCAAGTTGCCGGGGCAGTTCAGCGACGATAGCTGGAAAGCCTACAAGGGCTGGAACGACTTCTGCACCACGCGGCCGAGCCAGTTGCAGATCAACTATTGGGCCAAGTGGCCGAACGCCGGTGTCGGCGTGGCCTGCGGTCTCGGCCTGATCTGCATCGACATCGACTTCGAGCCCGCGATGGACGCGCTGCTGGCGATGCTGCCGCACTCGAACGTGCAGAAGAAGGGCCGCAAGGGCATCTCGCTCTTCTATTGCGGCAACACCGACGTGATCCGCTCGCGCAACTTCCGCACGCCCGAGCGCCTTGGGCTTGTCGATCTGCTCTCGGAAGGCAAGCAGACGGTCTTGCCGCCCTCAATCCATCCCGACACCGGTGAGCCGTATTATTGGTGGACCGATGACACGCTGTTCGACGTGTCCCTCAACGAACTGACCGAGTTGCCCGACGACATCGCCGAGCGCATCGGCGAAGTTCTGAAGGCGTATGGCTATGATCCCCAGGGCGACCGGCGCCTTGAGCCTGTGGCCGATGTCCCCGACGTGTCGCAGGTCCATTCGACGGACTTCTTCCGCAAGCTGAACGAAGACGCTCTGTCGAACCTCCACGCCTGGGTGGGAAAGCTGGCGCTGCCGAAGGGCCGCTGGCTCGGGGCCAAGTACCGCGCCGTAGCGCCGTGGCGTTCGTCGGGGTCCGGCCGGTCGATGGCAAAGCGCCATCCGAACCTGTCATTCGATCCGAGCGGCATTCAGGACTTCGGCACCATGGAGACCTTCACGCCCATCAACGTCGTCATGAAGGCGATGGAGCTTGGCGAGGCGCAGCGGGACGCGGCCGTGCAATGGCTAGGCGAGCAGCTTGGCTATAACTTCGGCGTCGAGATCGACCTGCGCTCGCGCAGGAAGGAAGCGGCGCAGATGGCCGAAGCCGCCGAGCGCGACGCCAAGCGGATCGTCGAGCGCGAGAAGGCGATCCTTGAGGCCGCGCCGAGCATGGAGCCGGGCTCTTGGGTCGAGCGCCAGATGGCGGCTGGCGGCCTTACGCCTTGGGTCAAGACGAACCCGCAGCCCTATGAGGTCGCGGCGCTCGCGAAGGTCGAAAACACGCCCGCTACGGTGCCTGCGGAGCCCGCTGGCGAGGCTTCTGAAGATCCTGCGCACGATGCCGGTCACGGCGAAACGACCCCCACGATGGCGGAATTGGAGGCCCTGTGCCATCCGCCGGGATTGGTCGGCGACATCATGGATTGGATCACCGCATCAACGTCGAGCCCGTCGCGTCCGCTCGCCCTGGGGCCTGCTCTGGGCTTCGTGGGGACGCTTGCAGGGCGGCATCACGCCGGACCTACCAATCTCCGCACCAACCTCTACATCGCCGCCCTGGCCCCCGCTGGCTACGGCAAGGACTATCCTCGCAAGGCGCTCTCCCGACTGGCCGTGGAGTCTGGCCTCGATCGCTATCTCGGGCCGGAGAACTTCCTGTCCGACTCGGCGCTGCGTAAGACCATCGAGCACAACCCTTCGCAGTTGTCGCTCATGGACGAGTTGGGGGCCTTCGTCGGGAAGATCATGGACCGGCGCGCCGGGACGCATCAGACCGGCATGAGACAGATGCTCATGCAGATGTTCACTTCGGCGGACTCGCTCTACAAGGGTGCGGCGTCGGCGGCCGAAAGCGCTGTGCCGATCTATAACCCCAACTTCTCGATCTATGGCACGTCCACGCCTCACGACTTTTGGGCGTCGATGTCCGGCAAGGGCATCTCGGACGGCTTCCTGCCGCGTTGGCTTGTCCTCACGATCACCGGCGACCCGGCGGACGGTGTCGAGCCGACGATGTCCCAGGAAGCGCCGACCAAGCTGGTTGAGGATTGCCGGGCCATCATCACCCACAACGGTGCGGGCAACCTGCCGGACGCGGCCTCGCGGCCGATCCTGAAGCCGCGCGTGGCCGATTGGGGCGTCGGTGCGAAGGAACGGTGGATGGAGTTGCGTCTGGCGTTCAAGCGGCGCGGGGAGGCGTGCTCGCCCGATCTGGCGGCCTTGTGGACCCGCACCATGGAGGTCGCGCTGCGCATCGCCCATATCGTCGCCATCGGCGTCGATCCGACCCGGCCGGTGCTCACGCGCGATCTGGTTGATTGGGCCGCGCGCCTCGCGGAGCTTTCGACCCGGCACGCCATCGTCGAGGTCAGCGACCGCCTGGCTAACAACGACAAGCAGGCCGAGTACCTGAAGGTCCGCCGCTGGATCAAGGAATCGGGGGCGTCGGGAATCACTAGCTCGACCCTGAAGAAGATGGTCAACGGCGAGTTCGATCTGCGTCGCCTGAACGACATCACCCAACAGCTTCTCGAGTCCAAGGTCATCGAGCAGCGGTTCGCAACGACCAAGACGGGCGGGCGGCCCTCGCATCGGTGGTTCGCACTGTGACGGATTAACGACGGATGAACCGGGGGTCAGCCCCCGGTTTTTTACGGGCCTCGCGATGCCAATAAAAAAGCCCGCTGCGAAGCGGGCTTTTGATTTTCTCGGTGATGTTGAGCGGGCTATCCCTCATTCGGATACGCTGCGGCGTAGCGCTGCATTTCGAGTGACTCAGGACTCGTGTGCGGCAGCGGCTTCAACGTGCTACGCGCGAACGACTCGAAGTGAGCGGGTGCAAGCTCCATCATCGAGACTTCAGTGTTCCCAATCGAGGAGCCACCGAGCGCCAGAAACCCCATGAAAACAGCGGCGAGAAGCGCCGGGACCTTCATCAGCTTCAGCATCCCCGCCTTGGTCTGCTCGTTCGCGTAGAACCTGAGCGCTGCGGCACATACTGCCATGTCAGTTGGCCCAAGAGTCACTTCATCCCCGCCGCTCAACGCTGATGCAAGCGCGAGCACGTCGCCCCGGTTATTCACGATTGATGGTCCCTTCTGCCGGGCAGCCCCCGGCGACTTTACTGGTTGGGTGTGATGCCACCCAAGGCGCAGATTCGCTCTGCGTCTTGGGCGTGTTTCTAGATGTTCGACGGATCGTCCGTCAATTCACGAGTGTGAATTTGGTCAGGTTTCACGCGGAAAAAGCGGTCCGTACTAATCCGGAGTTGCGCTAATGCACCGGGGCGTTGCGCTCAGTGATACGCGGCAAATGCGCGCATCACCTTGCGGCCGTAGGCCGTGCAAGCCGGTCGCGCATAGACGCCCCGCTGATAGAGGCTCACGCCAGCGCAGCCGGAACCGCCGCGCGAGATCGCGACGCGGAGGTAGGCCATGCCAGCGCGAGCGCCGGTGGCACAGTCGAACAGGTTGCCGGTGACGCCGACCTCGCGAGCGGTGGCGGGCTTGACCTGCATGATCCCGCGCTCGCCAGCGCGGCCACGGAGGGCGCAGTTGTAGTTGCTCTCGACCTTCGCCACGGCGTGGCCCAAGGCACGCGGAATGCCCTGGGCGTCTGCGGCGTCGTCGATGATCGAGCGAATGTCGGACGCGAACGCAGGCAAAGAGGTTCCCACCACGGCCGCGACTGCGACCGCGCTGATAAGGCGCTTCATTGACTTTGTCTCCTATTAGGCCGCTACGGCTTCACACACGAAGCGCTTGGCCTCATCTCGGCGACGCATGTTCTCTTTGTGCGTCACCATTTCCAGGTGATCCGCATTCACGCATCGGCGAGTGCGGCAGCGATGATCGAGTTGCTTGCGCGGAGGGATCGGACCGTGTTCGAGCACGTACATCACGATATGGACGGCCATCGTGCCGCCATCGAGACACATGCGCGGGTAGTCCTTCCCCCTGCCTTTGCTTCCCGAAGTTGGCCCTGTCCAAATGTGACAGGGCGTGTCGAGCACCGTCCCTTGGACGATCTCGACGCGAGACATCACCTTGCCTCGAATGCGATCCCGGCGCGTGCTCATTCGGGTCGCCTTAGTTGCGCAACTGGCGCTTCTTGAACGCCTCGATCTGGTAGGCGCGCGTGTGCGGCGTGTCGGAGACGAACCACGCGACGCGCGAGAGGGCGTTGCGACGCTGTCCGCCCTCGACCCAGGTATGAAGCAACTCCGTGAACGGGTGGCCGTTGGCCGCCATGCGGGGCACGATCTTCACGTCAACATCGGTCAGGATGCGCGCCATTACGCGGCATCCTTCTCGGTGGTGACGCCAAAGGCGGCCAGCTTTTCGCCGGTGCAAGCAATGGCCTGCTCGATGACCAGCTTCATCTCGGGCAGCATGCGCTCGACCAGATCGGGACGCAGGTCTTGCGTGCTCTGCATCGGCGTCTTGAGCGTGATCTTCGTCTCCGATCCGAGACGAATGAGCAGGCCGGTCAAGTAGTCGCGTTCCTTGATCAGTTCGGCCACGGCGTGGAAGTTCTCAAGTTTCACTGTTGTCGTTCCCCAGGTTGTCGAGTCCGTAGATTTCGCGGAAGCGGTCGCGGCTGATGTCCCTCGGATCAACCTCGACGACGCCCGGTGGCATGAAGGCGTTGGGATCGGGCTCGACCGCGATGCCATCCATCGCGATCTCGCCGGTGGTCAGAAAGCAGTGGCCGTAGTCAGCGGCCCGCAGCTTGGCGGCGATCTCTGCGAACGCCGCCTGACTGATCGGAAGACGAACCAACGTCCTCACGCGAAGCCCTCCGCGCGCACCGCCGAACGCAGGGCGTTGATGCGCTTCTCGCTCTCGGCGAGCTTCGCTTCGAGTTCTTCGATCCGCGCGTTCTGTGCGCGCTCGGTGAACGCGGCGATCTCGCGAGCGAGGTCGGTGCGCTCTGCCGTGACGTAGGCGAGGCCCATGGACTTCTGCCGGGCATCGGCTTGCTGCACATAGGTCCGATCAACGAACGCCTGTGCGCGCGCGAGCAGGCCGTTTTGAAATTGGCTCATGATCAGAACGCCTTTCCGTCGAGCGCGGGTTCGGCGGGAACGGGGATCGAGACCATCGGCGGGACGCCCAACGCCTTCAGCCACTCGATGCAGAACTGCGCAGCGGTGGCCGGATCGTGATGCTCGGCGAGCGCGTCTTCGACGACCTCGATCATCCCCTCGCGCCGCATCCCCTCGCGCAGCCCGTCGCGGATGTTGATCAGGGCGTGAAGGAACAACGCGGCTTCGGCCGAGCGCTTGGCGTTCAGCTTGATCAGCGTGTTGATGTTCTCGCGCAGAATATCGTTGTGCGCCTTGGTCGCGATGGACGAACGCAGATCGAACCAACCGAACAGCATGAGGACCATGGCGGCGGTGGTGAAAGTGCAGGCGACCGTCGCGTAGCCGTTGAGGGTCGCGTCGAGCGCGAGACAGAGGCCGAAGCCGCCGGTGGCGAGCACCGTGTAGAGTCGAAGCATGGGGATGGCTTTCATTGGAGGGTGAACCTGCAAGGATCGCTTGCAGGTTGGGTTGGGTGGGATCAGGCGGCGGCAGGCAGGACGACGTGAGCGGGCGGCAGCTTCTTGCCGATGGCCTTGGCCCCGGCTGCCGTCACGACGAAGACGCGCATCTGGCCGAAGTCGCGCGCCGGATCGCGGGCCATGTAGTCCTTGGCGACAAGGCGCAGAGCGACGCCGATGTCTTCGCCGTTGAGATGGACGGCGACGCGATTGCGGTTGACTGAGTTGCCGTGTTCGAGGCCGAGCGCCTTGCGCGTCAGCATCCGTTCGCAGTGCGTGAGCAGGTATTCAGTCATGGCGATCCCCCTCAGCCGAACAGAGCGTTTTGGTCGGAGTGCATTGCCTGCGGCGCGGAGCGACGCGGCTTTGCGGTGGAGGGCTGGGGGAGATCGACGGCCGTCAGGCTGTCCTTGTGGCGGATGACGTGAGCCGTCATGCCGCTGACGTTCTTGCGGCGATCCTTCAGCTTGATCAGGTCGCCCTTCGTGACGAGTTCCGAGACGCGGGGGCGGATCGCCAAGACGCTCTCGCGCAACTGCGCCGCGATCTCGTCAGCGGTCAGCCGGTATCCCTTGAGCATCAGTTCGAGGATCGCGATGCGGAGCTTCGCAGCCCGCGTGACGACCTTCTCGGCCGCGTCCTTCGAAGCGCCCCCGCCCTTCGATCCCGGCGTGTTCGGATAGTGTTGAGACATAGACAAAGCTCTCCCGTTCGCCCCGAAGGGCGTTGTTCAGATCGGCGATGTGCGGTGTGGATTTCCCGTCCCCGTCCGGCGTGAATCAGGCCGGTCCCGCGTGAATCAACGGATACACGAAGGATCATCCGTCGCGCAAGGGTTTTGATAGGGTTGTTGACGGATGGCCGCAGGCCGATGGTTAGCGAACGGTGAAGAGCAGGCCGATCTCGCACATGGAAATCGCCAACTCCATATTATCGAAATGAGGGGGGTTTGGGTTTTCGAGGAATACCCCCGAAGAACAAAACCCCCTATTCTAGGCGCGGGCTGAAGGGGGTTTGGAGGGTTTCTCCTACGTATATAATGGTAATATATACTTGTAATATATTATTTAGAAGATATGCGTGTAGTACGTTACCTCTATATATAGGGGCGAAACCCTCGAAACCGCAGTTGACATTATCGCCCGCGACGGATGGAAGTGCGGGTTCGACGGATCGAAGTGGATATTATCCGATGCGCAGGAAGGTCATGGGAGAGTGGGACGCCAAGGCCGCGTTCCTCAACGTGCCCGACGATGGGTGGTCCTTCGTTGGCTTCGCCAACGCCTTGCCGTGCCATCCCAGCGAGGCAGAGGGCATCGCCCGGTATCTGCACCGGAAGAAGCTGATCTGGCTCTCGATGCGGCGGGGGCACGGCAGAGTGTTCCCGGCGACGATGCGTCCCGGTCGAGGTCGGCCGAAGGCGGTCGGCATCGAGCAAGCGCCGCTCATGGACCCGGCACTGGCTGGCTTCCTCACCCAGGCGCATCCGACGTTTCTGAAGATCAGGCTTTTGCTCGGGACCGATCCCGGCGGTGCATGGAACGAACATCAGTCGGCGAAGGCCGAGATCAGGTACGCCATCGCAGTCGAGGCGACGAAGCTCATGACGCTCTGCCGGACGTTCGCCAAGAAACACCCCGCCATTCCCGTTACGGCGCTCCGCGATGCGCTCTGGCTCGATAGGCCGCATACGATGCCCATCGTCGCGGAGACGCAGCCCGACCTTGCCCCGGCTGGCTCAGAGCCGAAGGTCGAGCAGCCGAAGGGAAGGCAGCGGCTCTCTCGCAACCTGACCGACGAAGAGCGGATGATGGCCTATGTCGAAGCCGCCGGCGCAACGGGCATTGCCGCCTATGAGATCGCCAACAAGGGTAAGATCGCTCGGGATCGGGTTGCCATCATCGGCGAGATGTTCGAGAACATGGGCGTGATCCGCTCGGCTCTTGTCCGCACGTCGGATCGCGGACGCAAGGGGACGCGGTACTTCATGGCGAAGCACGGCGAGCCGCTGATCGGCGAGGGCGGTCGTCTCCTATTGATTTAAATCAAAGGACGCCTTTAGCGTTGCTGGATCATCGGGCTATGAACCGGACCGACGATCCCAGTGCTCATGAGCCCCCAACGCCCAAGCCCTCCCGCTCAGAGGAAGCGCGACGGATCGTTGAGGAATACGCAGACGATCTGCGGGAGGTCATCAGGAAGCTACATCGCAAGATGAATTAGGTCGCCTGTTTCGACTGAATACGCATCCAATGACGGAGACCGGATCAGTCTCTTCCGACGCGGTGATCTGCGCGAGCATTCGCGCATGGAAACTCGCATCGTCGATAACATTCCCGAGTGGCGCTATCAGGCTGAAGTCATTGCGCGCCTTCACAAGCTCGAAGACGACGGGCTCCCGATCACCTGTGCCGGTGATATGAACCGAGCCAAGCGTTCGCGACGCGAGCGCATGGAAGCCAAGGTCACGGGCCTCACGGCGGGCGAGCCAGACGTTCGCGTTTATATCACCGGCGGGTTTCTGCTCAGCATCGAACTGAAGACGCCCAAAGGATCGCGCTCGAAGGCGCAGAAGGAACGTCATCCGAAGCTTCAGGCTCTCGGCTTCACCGTCATCACGGCGAAGGCTCCCACCCCCGAAGAGCTCGCTGACGAAGTCGAGCGGATCGTGCGGAGCTATCTGTAGTGCAGATCACGCTCACGCTCACGAAGGGAATGCTCGAACGGCTGGATCAGCTTCGTGATCGCAGCGTCAACACCGCAACTGCCAAGGCGCTGACCTTCACCGCGAAGGATGCGCAACAGGCGTTGAAGGTCCAAATCCCAGGCATCTTCGTCCTGCGCCGCCCGTGGGTGGTCAACGGCATCCGCATCCGCCCCGCTAACGGCGGCAATCTCACGGCAGTGGTTGGCTCCATCGACAAGTACATGGAGCGCCATGTCGTCGGTGCGGGCAAAGAGAAGTTTCCTGACAACGCGCTCTCGATCCACTCGAAGCGCAATAGCAGCGGCCGTCTCGCGACCGGCGGCATCCTGATCAAACCCTACGGCTCGATTGGCAGCGCCCCGGTCCATACCGTGGTGCGTCGGCAGTTGAAGCGCATGGACGGTCAGAAACGAAAGACGTTCCAGATCGTGAGCAACGGCAAGGTGCTGATCGTGCGTCGTCGCACGAAGAAGCGTCTGCCGCTGCAAACGCTCGCGGTGCTTCAGGGCAGTGCGACGATCAATGAGCATTGGGATTTCCTCGGGACCGTGTCCGGCGTCGTCCAGGCGCGCTTCCCGCATCACTTCTATCGCGCGGTGGTCAATGCAGCGACGCGATAGAGGGTCCATGAGCGAATCGACTCCCACCCCCTTCGAGCCGGAAGGTTCATGAGCGAAATGACTCCCACCCCCATCGGGCGTAGGCGACGCACGGTTCTGCTCGCGTTCGCGATCTCGGCGATCTTGAGCCCGGCAATCGCTCGATCCCTCGAAGACGACCCAGGCATCGATCCGCACAGCGACGCGGACTTCTTTGCAGAAAATGCAAACTACTCGGACTACGGCGATCCCGACGATGTCAACCCCTTCATCGAAATGCCCCGGCTTGCTTCGGATCAATGCGGATCATTTCTGCGCTGGGGCGGAAGTCGTGCATGGGATCGTCGATGGCAATGTCGCGCCGATCATTCGCTACATGCGTGGATGGCACATCGAGCGCGTTCGCTCGTATTCTCGTCAGAAGCGCTGGCAGCTATTGGAGTGTGGCGTGGACCTCGCGGACCACCATCAAAAATTCGCGGGGGAAAAAAATTTTTAGGCTACGTCGACTCCTTACGCCGGACCGCTGCCACGACTGTCTGTCAACTTTCCTCGGTAGGTCGTCACCGATCCCAATTTTCGGTCCGATCTGATGGGGAATTTTCTTTTTGCAACTAAATGGACGTGTCGCGACCTGCCCGACGACGCCCATTCCGCACGGGTCGCCAGCGCGTGCAGCGCGTCGCCTATGCGGCCGTTCAAGATGCGACCCACGCGACGCCGGGCAAACGGCGCGCGTCTGTACGGGCTTCTAATCGCGAATGACGACGGGTCGCAAAACGCACGCGCGACCGCGTCGCGACCGCTCGAAAGCGCGACGACGCGACAACCTGTCACAGCCTTGTGAACGCACGCGCGACCGCAACAGCCGCGCAATCGATCGCGCGTTGAGCGCGCACCAACGACGGCGCACGACTCGATTCCCTTCGTTGCTACGCCTCGCGGCGCATAGCGAAACGGCCGCACATTCGAGCGCGGCCATTCTCCTATGCGTCTAGCGGCATGGTCCTAGATCCTTTCCGCGCTCTAGCAGAACGAAGAAAGGGGCTTTTGTGTCGTCGGGTCGCGCCACTAGTAGCGCGTCAAGGCCCGCGCGACCGCTTGGCATGCGACTAATCAGCGATACCGGCTTGCCCCATAGGCAAACGTTTTGCGCGCTGGCGGGGCTTGCCAGCGCGATCAAACCCGCGACCGCGAGTCGTTTCATCATGTGGGACTCCATTCCCGTTGTGACACTGAATCGCCCTGGGGGACGCTTCCCACATGGCCGCGTTGCGGCCATGGGCGGAAACGCCACTCAATCGACCCGCGTCACGGGAACGGAATAGGCCGCGCCAAGCGTCACGGCCGCGCGCTCCGCCGTCGTTTCGTCGGGGAACGTGCCAACGTATTGAGCGGGCTTGAATGAGTGCGAGTCGTTGTGTCGCGTGTAGACTGCGAAGCCCGACTCCAATGGGTCGCGCTGCCACTCGACTCCGATAACCGGACCGGAAAATAGCTCTGCCATGTTCATTCCCTTAGAGTGGAGTGCAGGCAATGCCCGCGACGACAACGCAAACCCCGATGCAAAGCGCGACGCAAACGAGGCGGACCAATTCGACGGCATAGGCGCGCATCATGATTGCGAGTCCTCCGCATAAGCGGACTCGATACGTTCGCCCGTCACGTCACAGCGCAAATCGGAGTCTTCCCAATTCACTTCAACGGCGCACACTCGCCAACCCGACCGCGCGTCATTGTCGCGGATTGCCTCTAGGATGTTGCGGCGATCTTTCTTTGCGCCTTCAAACGAGATGGCCGCACCGTCCGCCGTAATGAAGTAAAGCGGATATCCGCCGGGCCAAGCGAAACGGCCATGGCGCACGGCCGTGCGAAAGTCGGCAATGGTTTTGATTGCTGGCATTGGTCCGGGCCTCAATAGATCGTTGAAACAAACATGACGGTCGCGGAGCGATACGGGCGAAACTCGAAAGAGTCCCCGTGCGAGTCCAAGCGACCGCGCACCGCGTTAAGGCCCATTGCCTGCTTTGCCGCTCGCATGATGGCCCGGTCAGATGCGCCAACCGGGAACGTGAGAGTCGCGCGCTTAACCCATGAATAGTTAGCCTCGCCTCCGAACGTATCGGTAAATTCAACGTCCATTTTGAACGTTTCGCGCTTGATGCTCTTTTTGACGCGGGCATAGTCGCCCGACGACTTGTAATAGGTCCCGTGATAGGTATCGCCCGAAATGGCGTGAACGGTGATTGCGACGCGCTCGCCTCCGAAGTTGTCGCGATATGTGCGACCGAAAACGACGCGGCCCAATTCATCGCCCGTCCAAGTCGTCGCGACTCCCTTGTCGCGGCTGATGTACAGGAAATAGCGGTCCGGCTTGTCCCGCAGAAACTCGAAAATTTCGAGCGCGCTACGTTCCTCATTTGACGGCGGGTTGAGATGCGCGGGAATTTCCTCCGCGCGGTAGCTAGTGCGGTCGCCTAGCCAATCATTGAAGGCGGAAAGACGGTTGCGGATATCGGTCGCGGTTTCTGCGGAGATGGACATTAGAGATAAACCTTTCCGTCGCGGCCAACATAGGAGTCACGTCCGCCGCAAGCGCGCGCGGCCTTAGACAGTTGTTCGCCTAGTGATTGATCGTTGAGCGCGGACCGCTTCGCACATGCGGCGTTCCATGCTGCATTGTCGCCGCTCTTAGAAGCCGCGACCATTTCCGCCGTTAGCGACTCGTATTCTTCGGAGTCGGCTTCCAACGGCTTGCGGTCCCAATAACCGACTCCATGGCCGTTGCGCGTAAACCAAAAATCCCGGCCGGCTTGCTCCGCGTCATAGTCGCGGGCATAGGCCGACTCCAAAAGCGCGGCGTTGACGCGCTGGAATGCTTCACAGTCCCGAACGATGGACTCGAGCGCGTCGCTTGCGAGGTCGGCAAAGCCGAACGAGTTTCCGCCAACGAAGCGCGACTCCATGGTTGCCATGTCGAAAGCAACGGACGGCATTTCCCGTTCCCCGTCGCTGTCGTCGCACAACTGCTCCTCATCCGTGAAAAACAGCGCTTCAATGTAACCGCGCGTGAAATCATCAAGCGCGTTGAACGAACGCTGATGCTCAACGCTGCCAATTTCCAAGATAAATTCGGGCATGGGTTAGCCTTCCATCCAATCGGCTGTTTTGTTGTCGAAAAGCAGCGCTTGGCAGTCTTGAGACATTGCGAGCGCGGCGGGGCCGTCGTCATGTTCGGGGCAATCGGTATCGACAAGGTCGCCCGATGCATCAAATTCGAACCAATAAGCGCGCGTTGCGCGGAGTGTGCTGCACGGCCATTGCGCGTTGAACGCCGCGACCTCTGCCCGTGACACAATCACCTTGCGGCCAATAATCTGCATTGGTCGCGGTCCTATTCGCCGAAATGAAAGACGCGGGCATAATCGAGCAAGATCGACTCGACGTTATGCGCGTTACCGGGAGTCCAGCGCGTCCAAGGCTTGAACCAATCCTGATATTCGATGACTGCGGACTCGGGTTCGCAATGCTCCGAAAGATTGCCGACAATCCGTACAGCCGGTCCGCCCGTGCAAAGCAGGATGCAATATTCCGCCGGAGCGCGGTCCGCGTCGCGGCTGTACGGGTTAAACCATCCGGTCCGGACCTCAACGCTAAGCGCGTCGTCTTCAATGGCTTGGCGCGCCGCGTCGCGTGCGTCGTCGGTAGAGTGCGGGCTGTCTGATTTGCGAAGCGCGGAAACCATCTCAACGATTGAATGGAATTGCGCGATTGCCTGAGAGAGTCCGCCGTCGTCACGAGTCGTCATGATTGAATGCCTGGGGTTGATTGAGAGGGGAAAGGCGAGGGGCGGGGCTGTTAGCCAATGGGCCGCGATTGGTCGGGGCTGATGCCGCTCGAAACGACGCGAAAAACAGCGATGCCGGAGGCTTCCAAGGTCGCAAGCTTGGCGCGGCTGATACCCTCCGCGAAGCGCGCGCGATCTTTCGCGCGGTCGCATGCGGTCGCCTCATCCTTCGCAAAAAGGGAAATGTGAAAGTCGCAACCCGTCGCGATACGGCGGACCGTGACGTTAAAGCGGGTTGTCTTGATTGCGTGCAGCATGGGCCTTCCATCCGTTGATTGCGACGGGCCATCCGTCGTTAGACGGTCAATACCGATTAAAACCGGCGGACGTCAATCAGTTTCAACGGATGGAAAACGGACGGGCCGTCGCAAGCCGGTTTAAAGCCGGAAAGCGCGTAGAAGAAAGCGGTTTCTGAGAAGAAAGCGCAGAAATATCAATGCCATAGACCTAATCTAACCAGGCTGTTGCAAGCGCGCTGAACTCGCCTCAAAAGCGCTCAGGATCGAAACCGGAAGCGCTTTCAAGCCATTGACATCATTGCATTATCTAGCGTGCGTGCAGCGCCTAGCGCGGGCTCGGTTGTGAGGGGGATACAACCGATGGTTACGGCCGCTTTGATATCAATCAAGCAGAAACAGAAGCGTTATTCTATACGAGCGTGAAGTACTAGAATAGTATTCTATTAATGCGGCGCACAAAGGTATTTGGGTCCTTCCGGGGTCGCCCCCGGTGCGGGTGACGCGCGACCGCCCGATCCGGCTAGATACAAAATTTCAAAAGTGACTTTCTGTTCTTGGATCGGTTGTGGAACTGAGGGTTCCGACCCACCCCGGTCCTGCTCGGGAAAACATCCGATTGGCGATTTTCGAAGGCGAAATTGATGTTTTGGTCCGTTGTCGGTCCGGCGGCGCTTAAGGGAGACCGAAACGCGCTCGAAAGAAACAATACCGATTGAGACCGTATGGTTCTCAATCGGAGCCTCCATCCATGATCGTTATCGGCCTCAAGGGCCTTATCGGGTCCGGCAAGACCACCGTGGCCCGCCATCTCATCGAAAACCACGGGTTTGTGCGCGGCCGGTTCGCTGGCGCGCTGAAGGACATGCTGCGCGCCTACCTGCGTTACCGGCGCTGCGACGAAGCCACCATCGAGCGCATGATCGACGGCGACCTGAAGGAACAGCCGTCGCCCTGGCTGGGCGGCAAATCGCCCCGGCACGCCATGGAAGGGCTCGGTGGCCTTTGGGGCCGCGATCACATGGGCTCGAACTTCTGGATCGGGACCGAGACCGACGTGCTCTACATGCA
>Ga0209758_1003192_pt1 | contig 15303 bp, 16 predicted proteins | sample AraplaMF_Col_mMF_FD_184258 | JGI IMG/M metagenome (GOLD analysis project Ga0209758, IMG submission 184258) | Arabidopsis root microbial communities from the University of North Carolina, USA - plate scrape MF_Col_mMF (SPAdes) (version 2) | ecosystem: Host-associated > Plants > Roots > Endosphere... | reverse complement strand
CGGCTTCGAACACCCCGCGACGGTCGAAGATGAAGTGAAAGCGTGAAACCGGCTTGGCAACAGGTTCCGCGATGACGGCCATACAAGTCCCCCCGCCTCAATTGCGCGTGCGACGACGGCCGCTGCTATCGAAATGACGTAGCGCGCTGTTCTTCACCGCAAACTCGTGCCACTCGCCGGGGCGAATGCTGTCTTCAGCTACGTGGGCGGGGGGCAACTTGGCCGTGATCGGCTGCTTTGAATCGTAGCCATCAATCACGCCGTACACGATACGCTCGGACCCTAGGTATTCGGAACGATCGACGCGAAACGAGAACTCGGTCGCCGCGTCATCCTCGATCATACGCCTGGGCAGTAAATTTTCCGGCCGGAATCCGAGATAGCCGCCGCCATTGCGAGCAACGATATTCATTGGAGGTGCGCCGACGAAGGTGGCGACGAACAGGTCAGCGGGATTCTGGTAGATCTCGGTCGGAGTTCCCACCTGCCGGACCCGCCCATGGTCGATGACTGCGATACGGTCTCCCATGCCCATCGCTTCAACCTGATCATGGGTCACATAGATGGTGGTGAGATGAACCCGCTGCTGAAAATTCTTGATTTCCTGACGGGCCGAGGTGCGCAGCTTGGCGTCGAGATTGGACAGCGGTTCGTCGAGCAAGAGCGCCGTCGGTTCGCGAACGAGTGCGCGCGCCAGTGCCACACGCTGCCGCTCGCCGCCGGATAGCTGCCGCGGCCGCCGATCGAGAAGGTGATCGATACCAAGCAATTGCGATGCCCACTCGACCTTCTTCTTGATTTCATCGCGCGACACTCGTTGCGTACGCAACGGAAAGGCAATGTTGTTGCGTACCGTATAGTGCGGATAGAGCCCATAGCTCTGGAACATCATCGCCACGCCGCGGGCGCGTGGCGGGATGTCGTTGACGACGTTGCCGCCGATCAGGAGATCGCCGCTCGTCTGTTGCTCGAGACCGCAAATGATGCGCAGAAAAGTCGTCTTGCCACACCCCGAGGGGCCGAGCAGAACCATGAACTCGCCGTCCGGCACGTTGAGCGAAATGCCATTGACTGCGGCGACGTCGGCGAATGTCTTGACGATGTTTCTGGTTAAAACTGCTGCCATCAAACCTCCCGGAACCGATGCGCGGCGCGGCATCAGGTTTTCCCGTGCCACTTCGTGAAGATCGCCTCGGACTGTTGATGCGCCCACTTGACCGAGTCCTCGGCGGACATTTGGCCCGTCGCAGCCTTGGACATCATGTCGCAGATGACGAAGTCGTTGTAGACTTCGTCGACCGCAGGCCAGGATGGACCGGGATATCCCGGAGATGCCGACCACTGCTCGGAATCCTGCAGCACCGACAGTTTGTCAGCCGGGCTCGAGGTCGGATCGTTCGAGAGGATTGGCATCGGCTTCGGCACAAGGTTCGCAAAGCACGGATTGTTGTAGCCCTCGCTCGCTTTGAATGCCTCTGGCCAGTGATCAGCGTAATATTTGAGGAATTCGATTGCACCTTCCTGATTCCTGGCGAATTTCCAGACGCCGTAAAACTCGGAGGCGCCGCCCATGATCTGGCGTACCGGTCCCTTCGGCGGAGCCATCACGAAGGTGTCGTCAGCGCCTTTTTTGTTTGCCTTCTGGAACGTCCGATAGGCCGAGATCGGATTGACGATCATCGAGCCGATACCCGAAACAAGATAGCGGTTGTTGCTGGAGTCGTCCCACGACAGGACTTCCGACGTCATCGCCTCCTTGTAGAGCGCGGTGACGAACTTGACGGCCTCGACCGTCTCCTTGCTGTTGAGCACGACGCTCTTGCCTTCGGCATCTTGCAGCGCACCTCCAAAGCTCCACAGCAGGCCACGCCAAGTCGTGTTCGGGTCATTGCTGTGCCCGAGTGAGATTCCGACCGGATGGCCCTTGGCTTTCAGCTTGGCTCCGCCGCTGCGCACGTCGTCCCAGGTGTCCGGCTTCATGCCGATCTCGTCCCACATGCTCTTCCGATACATGGCGGGAAAGTTGATGTAGAAATCGGGAAACGCAGACCAGGTCCTGTCGTCCTGGTTGTAGCCGATCTGTCGGCCGATCGTGCTGACTTTGCCGTACTTCTTTTCAGTCGCTTCGACGAGGCTCGTCACGTCCACCAGGAATTTCCGGTAGAGGTGTGCTCCGCCCGCGCCGTTCCAGCCGAACAGATCGTGACCTGATTGGGCCGAGGCTTCGGCAGCCGCACGCGCGGCGACGTTACCGACCGGAATATGGTCGACGCTGACGCTGATGTTGTTTTTCGTACCCCAGTCCTTTGCGAACTGATCGAACCATTTGTCGTACTCCGGCACAAAATGGCTCCATTGCACAATGGAGAGCGACTTGGTGTCCGCGAGAGCCTTGGAGATGAATGGCGCGGTCACGGAGGTCGCCGAGGCGGCAGCAATGGAGAGACCGGCTTGCTCGAGGAAACGGCGTCGCGTGACGCGCAGGGATCTACCCATGCCCATCTTCAATCCTCCTCTGGATGTCGCCAGTTGGAGAAGGCTCATCCAGATGAGGGATCAGTCTGGCTCCGTCCTGGATCTCTTTGTTTCGAAATAACTAAAGCTTTCAGGCTCTGATTGCCGTTCTACTAAAGCCGGTCACTCGGTACGCTGCCGTACGGAGATCGGCAGCCGCCAAGTCGAACAAGGATTTGGAAGATGTTCGAATGATTGTGTCAGATGCAGCAAAGACAGCTGCGGATCAGTCCGATGTCAGCGGAAATGCAATGCTGATGCAAGCCGCCACGGTTCAGGTATCCGTATTCCGATGCAATGATCCGATAGCATTCACAGGTTCGACGTTCGAGTGCTGCGCGATCGCACACATTGATTCCGCCGCGCTGCCTGACCAGTCCACCTGTCTGTTCCAGTTCGGCCAGCGTGGTCGTGATGCTGGCTCGCCGCACGCCCAGGATGACCGACAGCATGTCATGCGTGACGGGAATGATGTGGTCGTCCAGCCGGTCCACCGCAAGCAGCAACCAGCGGCTTAGCCTTTCTTCGAGGCCGTGGCGGGCGCTGCAAAGGTTTGTCTGGGCGTTCTGCACCAGCAGCGCATGGATATAGTTGAACAGCTGTTGCTGGACGTCGGGGCAACGTTGCGCGATCCTCTGCAGGTCGGAGACGGCGATGCGCAATCCATAGCCGGGGACCAGCATGAGGCATCGGTTGGGGGACCGCTGTATGCCGAGCACGGCCGCCACACCGACAAAACCCAGCCGCCCAACCATCGAGATCTCCACCGGGCCGTCGTGCTGCGTCCGCATCAATATCGATGCAACGCCGCGCTCGATGAAGTAGATGTACTCAATCGGATAGTGATAGTCCTGAAGAACCGCGTGGCGCTTGAGCGCGATCGGCTCAAGGAAAGGGCGAAGTCGCTCGAAGGAAGGTGGCGCAAGTCCGGCCAGCAGGCGGTTCTGGACCGAAACCGTCTGCTCGCGGTTGGTGCTGCTCAGCGCACGATCAGGCGCTATCCCATGGCGCGCCTCCGAAACGTTCCGATCCCACCTTCTCGACCGGCTTTCGAATGTCTCCACTCCAAGCTACTCTTTCTTCGATCCGGAGTCACGGCCACGGCTCGGGCGGGCTTCTTCCGTGCCGACCCCGCAAGGCTTTGGGCGGCGGCCTACTTCGCCGCGATCTCTTCCCACTTCAGCCGCGCAAAACACCCTTAAACGTTGCACTGCCCCGAAACAAAACCTCGCCGCATCTCCACACCTGGTTCGGCGGAGCACAGTGCCGTCATCGAGCACCGAGAGGTTGAAGGCCGCGCGCGAGATGTCGCCGGTGGCCCCTGATTTTTCAGGACATTGCCAAAGATCGATGGCGCCGCCGGATTCGATAGACGGATGCCGGCGGAATGTTCATTGCCGTTCGTCCATCCGGAGCACGCGCGCTCTTGGGACACGCTCGTGCAACGACGGGATGATCGTTCCCGCCTTCGTCGACGCTTCGAGGCGCAAGTCGCTTCTCTCGCAATGAATAGACGTTACATTCGCGCCATCATTCGTGACTCGCTTTCCACGACTACTGCGTGTATGTAGTGCGCGCCGCTCGGGAAGCGGCGGGGCTCGGGCCGCACATGTACGACGAGACGTCACCGCGCTACGCGGGCTGGCGGGTGGTGCTTGCATGTTTCCTGCTGGCGCTATCGATCTTCGGCTTTGCTCTATACGCGCAGGGTATCTACCTGGTCGAGCTGGAGCGTCTGAACGGCTGGCCGCCCGCGCTGATCTCGGGCGCCAGCACGCTGTCGCTCTTGATCGGCAACGTCGTCGTCATCTTCACCGACGAGATCGTGCGGCAGCTCGGCCTGAAGCGCTTGGCACTGGCAGGGATTGCGTGCCTCGCCACCTCGATGGTGCTGCTCCCCTTCGCGGCCGCACCGTGGACCCTGTACGCGGCATTCGCGTTGATGTCGATGGGCTGGGTCGGCATGGGCACCGTCATCATTCCGGCGGTGATTGGCGCTTGGTTCGTGCAGCGCCGAGGTCTTGCAATTAGCCTAGCCTTCCTCGGTGCGAGCTCCGGCGGCATCATCGTGACGCCATTACTGATGGTTCTGGTGAGCCACCTTGGATTTCAGACCGCCATGATAGCCGCGAGCGCAGTCCTCCTGATCTTTCTGCTTCCGGCCACGTTCGCCTGGATCGGCCCGCCGCCGAATGTGAGCGCGACGGCCGCGAGCGCTGACCAATCTTCGCCGACGCCTGGCACTGGTATCTCCCGTGGCGAGATCGTGCGCCGGCCGGCGTTCTGGACAATCGCGATTCCCTTTGCACTCGGGATCATCGCGCAGGTCGGCTTCATCGTGCATCAGATTGCGATACTCGAGCCGAAGATCGGGACTCTTAAGGCGGGGCTCGCGGTCAGTGTAATGACCTCGATGGCGATCGTCGGACGGGTCTCGCTCAGCGTCGTCGCAGACCTCCTCGACCCGCGGCTTGTTGCCGCCATTTCGCTGGTGAGCCAGGCCGTGGCGGTGTTCACCATCCACCTGAGCGACAACGTCCATCTCGTGCTGCTTGCTTCTGGAGTGTTCGGCTTTTCGATCGGAAACCTCATCACACTGCCGCCGCTGATCATCCATCGCGAGTTCGAAGTCCAAAACTTCACAGTGGTGATGGGGCTGTTCACCTCGATCAGCGGCACGGTCGGCGCTTTCGGTCCCGGATTGATCGGTCTCATCCGCGGCTGGAGAGGCGATTACGGCGCTGCGCTGCTGTTGACCATTGCGCTGGAAGTGATCGCCGCGGCGATCGTGCTCGCGCGTGCCGCAAACCCAGGAGTGGCCAAGGAGCTCGATTGTGCGCGAAGGTAAGCCATGCCATTTTAACGAGATCGCGTAGCTGCGGCGTTACTGCATTGTTGGTCCCTGGAAACGAGCGGACAATGGCTGGCCAGCAATCCAGCGCGCGGACGCTTACCTTTTCCCGATCTCCTCCAACCGGCCCCGGAGATCGCGGGTTTATGCGTCGGCGTGTTGCCGAGCCTCCGCTCTTCAGCCGCTCTCGAGATGACCGGACATCGCGTTTGATGAGTAGATGCTCCAGATCAAGTCGATCCTTGGCGCGCCTCCATCGGCAAATTCTAGCGCTCCTCGGTCGGATGCACCCATTTGTACGGCGTGATGCTCCGCGTGGCGGTCAGCTTGATCATGTGGACCGGCGGCGCGGACCGTCCCTTCCGGCATGACCGGCACTTCAGCGAAGCCTCCAGCTTCCAGATCGGCGTGTCGCGGGGACGACGGATCGCATCGAGCGGCAGGCTCGCGCGCGACTTGCACCTGACGCACTCGACCTCGAGCCAGCAGAGGCCGCCGTTGAGACATTGCGCGATCGTCGGCGACGGTTGCGCGGGACCGCCGTAACCTTCCATGCGCACCGACCACGCTTCGGCTTCGGCCCGGTCGGCCTCGCGCACGGCCTTCTTGGCCTCTTCACGGGCGTGCTTGGCGGAAATCTCCGCGCCCATGATGCGGCCGCTCCAGATGACCTCGCGCGATTTGGTGCTCATGCCGGGATCAAAAACGACACGCGAGCACGTTTTGCAAGATATCGATGGCTAGTAGGCTGGATCCGCGACTCGCTACTGCGTGTCGTGGGTGTGGACAAGTGATGCTGTGGAAATCCGCAGACGTGCGCGCGGCGGTGCTTCCAGCTCACACAAAACCGCCCTCGGCGCAGGCCAAGGGCGGTTTCCAAATCAAACCGGATTAGTGACCGGTGCCCGGCTTGGTGGTTTTCGGCGGCTTGCCGTCTTCCATGCGGCCTTCGTTGCGAAGATCACGCCCCTCCTGGGCCTTGCGCTGGCTCTTGGCGTCCTTGCCGTGCTCGTTCATCTCTTCCTTGATATAGCCGGCGCCTTCCTTGATCTTGCCTTCAACACTCATGATGTCCTCCTTGCATATAAGAGGTAACGCGCCGGCGAAGCTCCCGTTCCGGCGCCGGAAATCGTAGCGGGCCAAGCGGAACCGACGGATTTGTCCTGCGTTACGGGACAAATGAGCCAGGTACGACGAAGAGTCCGGCAGGAGAAGACGTTGAGCGAAAGGCTCGCTGACGCTGCGCGTGAAGCGCGCGAGCAGGCGCAGCTCCTCCCGGACGGGCAATTGCGAGACATTCTCCTGGAAAAAGCTCGCCAGTACGAAGCGCAAATTCCGCTCAATGCTTTCTTGGGACAGCGATGATCAATCCGAATTGCCGTCGGAAAAGAAAAGAGGCCGCCAACGGGGACGGCCTCTCATGTCGCGAACGCGTTTAAAGGGATGAGATCAGAGCGGCGGGTGGCCGGGCCCCGACCCCGGACCGAACGGGCCGCGCAAATCGCCCAGGCCCTGCAAGGCACCATAGATCACGCCGCCGACCCACTCGGCGGCGCCCTTGATGGCGCCGCCGATGGCGCGGAAGGCGTCGCCGAGCCAGTTGCCGCCGACAATCATTTCAAGCTCCGCATCCGTCAGTTCGATGACGCCGGACTTTTCATGTTCCAGATTCAGCATGGTGGTCGCTCCTGTTCAGATTGTGTGTCAGAGATGTTGTGACGCTTGGTGCTCAGCCGTGAAAGATGCCGCCGGGCAGCCAGGGGTTTGGACCCATCGGCTGATGGGTGGTGATCTTTCCATTCACAATCCAGGGACCGATGCAGCCGCCATCATCGATGAAGCCACCGCACACGGCATCCAGTTCACGCTCGTCCAGCTCTTTGTGCTTCCGATTGCTATGCTCAGTCATGTGTGTCTCCCGCTTCTCCTAGGAGGGGCCTCCCCCTCTCATCCGGTGGTCGCAGGTGTACCGTGAGCCGTTCGCTTCGACTGTGATACGGGTCACGCAGGCAAACGAACGGCTCTTTGTTCGACGGGGGCGGCGCGCCGCAGGCATCAACGAGGGCTCGCTTGGCCCTCGTACATGAAGGTCATGGGCTTCAGCCCGTTCATATATCCGGTGCGCATCTCGTCGATGCGAAAGCCGTTCCGGATCAGGATATCCGCAATATCCCGATTGAGGTGACAACCGCCGGAGATGCGCCTCCAGGCGGGCGCCAGGCGATCCTGCCACCAGCGCACGTGCGGTTCGGGCGCGCGACCATGCTCGACGAAGACCAGCTTTCCTCCCGGCTTCAGCACACGCCGCGCTTCGGTCATCGCGCGATCCACGTCCGGAATGCTGCACATGGTCCAGGTCGTCAGGACGGTGTCGATGCTGCGGTCCTCGATCGGAATCGCCTCGGCTGACGCTCGACAAGCTCAACCGGAGTTTCCGGATGCGGTGCATGTCGCGCCATCTCGAGAAGCTTTGGACCGGGTTCAAGCCCCACAACCTGCTTCACCGTCGCGCCATAGAACGGCAGATTGCGCCCGGATCCGATGCCGATCTCAAGGACACGTCCCTGAGCCGAGCGGGTCGCGCGTTGCCGGTACGGCGCAAGTTCCTTGTTGCGCATCGCAAGATCGCAAAGCCGTGGCAGAATGACGTCGTTGTAGAAGCCCATGCGCATCTCCGACGATCGTGCTCAACGGTCTTTGACGATCAGTGCAGTGATCAATCCTGTCGAGCCCATCTCCCAATATCATTGATCGTGGCTCACCTCATTCGGCGGGCTCGATGGCTCGCAATCTTGTTACCGTCAGTTTCGTCCTCACGGGCGATGGTGGCTTGCTCTTGCTCTCAGGAGGCAAGCGGAAGCCTTTGACCAGCCCGAAGATCGCCGGGATCACGATCAGCGTCAGCAGCGTCGAGGAGATCATGCCGCCGATCATCGGCACCGCGATCCGCTGCATGATCTCCGATCCGGTGCCGCTGCTCCACATGATCGGCAGCAACCCAGCCATGATCGCGACCACCGTCATCATCTTGGGACGGACACGCTCGACCGCGCCCTCCATGATGGCATCGTGCAGATCCCGGCGCGTAACGGGGCGACCGACCGCACTTCGTTTCGCCTTCATCTCGGCGAGGGCCTGCTCGAGATAGATCAGCATCACGACACCGGTCTCGGCGGCGACGCCGGCAAGCGCGATGAAGCCGACGGCCACGGCAACCGACAAGTTGAAGCCGAGCCACCACATCATCCAGATGCCGCCGACCAGCGCGAACGGCAGCGACAGCATCACGATCAGGGTTTCGGTCATCGCGCGGAAGTTCAGATACAGCAGCAGGAAGATGATGGTGAGCGTGACAGGCACGACGATCTTCAGGCGGGCGGCGGCGCGCTGGAGATATTCGTACTGGCCGCTCCACACGACGTAGGTGCCGGACGGAAACTGGATGCTCTCCGTAACGGCACGCTGGGCATCGGCGACATAGCTGCCGATGTCGCGATCCCTGATGTCGACATAGATATAGGTCGCAAGCTGGCCGTTCTCGGTCCGGATCGAGGTCGGCCCGCGCGCCGGCTCGACCTTCGCCACCTCCCCGAGCGGCACCGCGCCGCCCGCAGGCATCGGCACCAGGATGTCGCTGGCGATCGCCTTGGGATTGTCTCTGAGGTCGCGTGGATAGCGCATGTTCACCGTGAAGCGCTGCCGGCCCTCCACGGTCGTCGTCACCGTCTGGCCGCCGAGTGCGGCCGCGATGGTGTCCTGAACGTCCTGGATCAGGAGGCCGTAGCGGGCGAGCGCCTCGCGATCCGGCACGATCTCGAGATAGTAGCCGCCGATGCCGCGCTCGGCATAGGCCGACGAGGTGCCGGGTACGGTCTTGAGGACCCGCTCGACCTGCTTGGCGAGACGATCGATCTCGACGAGATCGGTGCCCATGACCTTGACGCCGACGGGGGTGCGGATTCCCGTGGAGAGCATGTCGATGCGCGCCTTGATCGGCATGGTCCAGGCGTTCGAGACGCCCGGAAACTGCAGCGCCTTGTCCATCTCGGCAATCAGACCGTCCACGGTGAGCCCAGGGCGCCATTGCTCCTTTGGCTTGAGATTGACGATCGTCTCGAACATCTCGGTCGGCGCCGGGTCGGTCGCCGTGGCAGCCCGGCCCGCCTTGCCGTAGACGGAAGCGACTTCCGGAAACGATTTGATGATGCGGTCCTGCATCTGCATCAGCTCGGCGGCTTTGGTGACCGAGATGCCGGGCAGCGTCGTCGGCATGTAGAGCAATGTGCCCTCGTTCAGTGCCGGCATGAATTCGGTGCCGAGCTGGCGAGCCGGCCAGATGGTCACGGCCAGGACTGCGATGGAGACGAGGATCACCAGTGTCTTGGCGCGCAGCACGCCCTTGATCACGGGGCGGTAAACCCAGATCAGAAAGCGATTGATGATGTTTTTGCTCTCCGGGACGATCTTGCCGCGGACGAAGATCACCATCAGCGCCGGCACCAGGGTGACCGACAGCAGGGCCGCAGCGGCCATCGAAAAGGTCTTCGTGAACGCCAGCGGGCTGAACAGCCGCCCCTCCTGCGACTCCAGCGTGAAGATCGGCACGAACGAGACGGTGATGATCAGCAGGCTGAAGAACAGTGCAGGTCCAACCTCGGATGCGGCATCGACCAGGATCTCGACGCGCGACTGATCGGGCCTGGCGCGCTCGAGGTGCTTGTGGGCGTTCTCGATCATGACGATGGCGGCGTCCACCATGGCGCCGATCGCGATGGCGATGCCCCCTAAGCTCATGATGTTGGAGCCGAGCCCGAGCAGCTTCATGGCGCCGAATGCCATCAGCACGCCCACCGGCAGCATCAGGATGGCGACCAGCGCGCTGCGGACATGCAGCAGGAAGACGATGCAGACGAAGGCAACGACGATGCTTTCCTCGAACAGCGTCTGCTTGAGCGTGTCGATGGCGGCGTAGATCAGGTTGGAGCGGTCGTAGACCGGGACGATCTCGACCGATTTCGGCAGGCTGCTCGCGATCTCCTTGAATCGCTTCTTGACGTTCTCGATGACGTCGAGGGCATTTACGCCGAAGCGTTGCAGCACGATGCCGCTGGCGGCCTCGCCCTCGCCATTGAGCTCGGCGATCCCCCGCCGCTCATCCGGACCAAGCTCGACGCTGGCGACGTCGCGCAGCAGCACGGGCGTGCCGCCAGAGGCCTTCAGGACGATGTTGCCGAGATCATTGATGTTCTTGAGATAGCCCCTGCCGCGGATGACGTATTCGAACTCGGAGAGTTCGACGGTCCGCCCGCCGACATCGGCATTGCTGGCACGGATCGCCTCACGGACCTTCTGCATGCTGATGCCGCGGTCGCGCATCCGCTGGGGGTCGAGCACCACATTGTACTGCTTGACGAAGCCCCCGATGCTGGCGACCTCGGCAACGCCTTCGGCCTTGGCGAGCGCAAACTTCAGGTTCCAGTCCTGGATCGTGCGGGTGTCCGCAAGATTCAATTCCCTGGACATGACGGCATATTGGTAGACCCAGCCGACGCCGGTCGCATCGGGCCCGATGGTCGGCGTGACGCCGGCCGGAAGGCGCGATGCTGCGCCATTGAGGAATTCCAGCACACGCGAGCGCGCCCAGTAGATGTCGGTTCCGTCCTCGAAGATGACGTAGACGAACGACACGCCGAAGAAGGAGAAGCCGCGCACGACCTTTGACTTCGGCACCGTCAGCATCGCCGTCGTCAGGGGATAGGTGACCTGATCCTCGATCACCTGCGGCGCCTGGCCGGGATACTCGGTGTAGACGATGACCTGCGTGTCCGAGAGGTCCGGGATCGCGTCCAGCGGAAGGTGGATCAACGCGTAGAGACCGGCTGCCGCGGCGAAACCGGTGCCGAACAGCACCAGCAGCAGGTTACGCGCCGACCAGGCGATGATACGGGCGATCATTTGTGCTCTCCCATCGCATGGCCCGGTTCGGATGCCTGAGGCGCGGCCTCGGCAAAACCCTTGAGCGCCGCCTTCAGATTGCTTTCCGCATCGATCAGGAAGTTGGCGGAGGTGACCACCGCCTCGCCTTCCGCAAGTCCGTCCCGCACCTCGATATAGCCGCCGCCGCGGCGGCCAAGCTTGACCTCTCGCGGCTCGAAACGCCCCTCCCCCTTGTCGACGAGGACGGCTTGGCGCGTGCCGGTGTCGAGCACCGAACTGTCGGGCACCGCCAGCGCGGGCGCCGCGCCAGCCGTGTCGATGTCGGCATCGACATACATGTCCGGCAACAGCAGCGCATCGGGATTGGCGAGTTCGACGCGGAGCCGAACGGTCCGGGTATCGCGGTTCACCTGGGGATAAACGACCGCGATCTTGCCGGTGAAGGTCCGACCGGCAAAGCTGCGCGCGCGCACCGCCACGGGCTGTCCGACCGCGATGTTGCCGAGATCGCGCTCAGCGACGTCGACCAGCGCCCAGACCACCGAAATGTCGGCGATGCGAAACAGCACATCGCCGGGATTGGCCCGCATGCCTTCGATCGCGTTGCGCTCCAGGACAATCCCGTCGCGCGGCGCCGACCAGCCGATGGTGACGGGCGCAACGCGCGTCTTCTCCATCTCGGCGATGACCGGCTCAGGCACATCGAGGTTGACCAGACGCTGACGCGATCCGCGGCCGTACATCTCGACGCCGCCAACCACCTTGGAGGTGATCGTCGCCAGATATTCCGCGGCCGCCGACGTGACCGCAGAACTATAGATCTCCATCAGCGGCTGGCCGGCCTTCACGCGTGTGCCGGTGGTGACGTCGGCGACCTTCTGCACGAAGCTCTCCGCGCGCATCGCGATGACGGATACGCGGCGCTCATCCAGCTGGATCGTGCCCGGCGCCTTCACCGAAACGCGGATCGCGCGGCGTTCGACGGGCTCGGATTTCACGCCAGTGCGCTGGATCTTGCCCGACGAAAGCTTCACCATGCCGTCGTCCGTATCATCCCCTTCGTAGACGGGGATGTAGTCCATCCCCATCGAATCCTTCTTCGGCATGGGCGAGGTGTCGGGAAGCCCCATGGGATTGCGGTAGTACAGGATCTTTCGCCGTGCCCCCGCCTGCAGCTGTGGCTTCATCTCCATCTCCGCCGGCACGGCCTGATGATCATCGTAGACCGGCAGGTAATCCTGTCCGCGGTCGTCCTGCTTCGGACCCGCTGACCAGAACGGCGCGCCGCTGGGGTCACGGTAGTAGAGCGGCGGTCGATCCGCCGCCGATGCACCCGAGGTGAACCCGGCGCCGGCAAGCGAGCGCGCACCGTTTGAAGGCCAATAGAAGCTCAGGATCAGGCCACCGCCCAGCGCAAGAGCCGTCAGGAGACGCAGCGTTTTCATAGTGTGTACTCCGCGCACCCTTCGAGCACGCGTCCGTGTGAATCAAAAAGGGGAATGTCGGGCGCCGCCAGGCAGCGCCCGAATGCTCACTTGGTCGCGGTGACGACCACCTTGCCGGTGACGGTCTCCGGTTCGCCCTGCACCTTCACGGACATCGTCACCTGGTAGCGGCCGGCCATCGGCAGGTCCGTTTTGAAGGCGTACACACCTGGCTCCTTAGAGGGCAGCGGTGCGACCGCCGACTCCATTTCGGCCATTCCGTCAGGAGCCATGTCGACGCGGGTCTTGAAGACGACCGCGTCCGCTACCGGCTTGCCGGTCCGCTTGTTGGTCAGGCGAACGGCGAGCATGACGTCGTCGCCCTTCTTCATCTCCGCCTTGACCGGCTCAAAGGTGTAGTCGCCAGCGCCTGCCAGGGCGGCGGTTGCGGCAAGCGAAAGGGTGGCGGCCAGAGCCGCAGTGGTGAATTTGGAAAGCATAGTCCTGTCCTCATGATCTAATCTTCGCCGTGGCGCAGGGCTGCGCACGTCAGTCGTCGTCGCAAGCAGGCATGCCGCTCGCGTCTCGGGCTCTTGGAGGATCAGATTCGAGGAGGTCGGAAAGGAGGACTGCTACCGCGGTAGGAGACGACCTGATCGGCAGGAATGGCGATCTTGGTCGCGGCGACAATAAGATGCTGGAAAGCAACGGGTCTGACATCGCCGAGCGCGATCATCCCGCCAACGCAGCAAAAGCCCATCGCGCACTTGTAGCCGGCGTGAAAGCCCGTGTTCTTCATATCGGGACAACAATCGTCCATCGACATGTCGGCATCGCCGCCCATCTGCATAGTCGTCTGCATGTCGCCAGGCGACATGGCAAGCTGGGCTGCGGACGTGCCAACGGGCAGCATCGCCAGGGATATGGCGATTGCGAGAGCCAGAATGGTACGGACGAACCGCATCAAGAACGACTTACCTTGTCAGGCCGGAACACGACCTCACTAACATATCCGGGCACGGAAAACAGTCGTTGATCCCGGTCAACCATCCGTGACCGGGACCTACCCGAGGCCACCGACCAGTCGCGGACGCTTTGCGCTTGCTTTCCCGGCGGCCTGGGCGCGCAGCCATTCGCGAAAGCTGACGATCTCCGGGCAATCTGCGGTGCCCTCGGGCGCGATCAGCCAATCGCCCAGACCGGATCCCTCGCCAATGCGGCCGCAGCGATAGCCGGGATGATGGCCGAGGCCGCGGGCGATCAGCAGATCGACCTTGCCTTCGATCAATTCATGCAAGCCGGCAGGCTGGAGCACGCGCAAGCCGATCTCCACATGCGTCTCGCGAAACGCCGCCAGATCGAGGCGGCGCAAATCGAAGCTCGCATGCACGCCCAATTGCAGCAGCACCGCGCCTGCCGGTCTCAACTGCGAGGTCGCATCCGCGATGTGACGAAAACCTTCGGAGACGCCGGGCAGATAGGCCTGGCCTGCCGCGGTCAGGATGAGCTGCTTGTGCAGCCGCTCGAACAGCTGCACGCCGAGGCGCGCCTCCAGCGCTTTCACCTGCTGCCCGACGGCGGCGGGCGTCACGTGCAGTTCGTGCGCGGCCAGCTTGAAGCTGAGATGGCGCGCGGCGGCTTCGAAGGCGCGGAGCGCATTGAGTGGCGGAAGGGCATAGGTCATCGCGCCGCAGTTTGACACTGATGGGCTCCGACCTTGCAATAGATTTTCTAGTGCTGAAGCGAAGGAAAGATGCTTTGCGCCGCGAGGATGCCGCCGGATACGGTCAGCCAACAATCGGGACACCATGACTGCAGCTCACATCGTCAGCCACAATCCTGCAACGGTCTCCCCTCCCGCGGGCGGTTACAGCCTGGGCCTGGAGCTGACGCAGCATCGCCGCCTGCTTTTCGTCAGCGGCCAGGTGCCCGAGAGATCAGACGGCAGCGTGCCCGAAGAGTTTGAAGCACAATGCGAACAGGCTTGGCATAACGTCATGGCGGTGCTTGCCACAGCCGGTCTTGGCATCGCGCACCTCGTCAAGGTCACCACGTTCCTGACCGACCGCAGCCAAGTCGTGGCCAACCGTATGGTTCGTTGCAGGATGCTCGGGGATCATCGGCCCGCGCTGACGGTCATGATCGCCGAGACCGTCGACAGCAAATGGCTGCTGGAGATCGAGGCAATCGCCGCCGAATGAGACGGACTTCACCGACTTTGCAATGAGGCAATCACGCGAGGATCCAATGGCCGAGATCGTCCATCCATTCTACGAGAAGCATCGCGGCGCCATGGAGGCGGCGATGCGCCGCCGACTCGACCTCGCCGAGGCGATGTTGCGCGAGCGCACGCAACTGTCCGACATCGACGGCATCAAGCGGGAGGTCATGGACGAACTCGAGATCGTGCTCACCCAGATGCCCTATGTCGGCGGTGCTACGAGCCGTATGAGCGATGTCTTCGTGCGCCTCACCGGCTTCATGGCGACCAGCCGCGTGCTGCGGCGACACGGCGTGCCGCTGCCTGACATCCGCGACATCGAAGGGGAGACCTACAAGGCGCAATTGCTCGCGGTG
>Ga0209758_1003190_pt1 | contig 15311 bp, 9 predicted proteins | sample AraplaMF_Col_mMF_FD_184258 | JGI IMG/M metagenome (GOLD analysis project Ga0209758, IMG submission 184258) | Arabidopsis root microbial communities from the University of North Carolina, USA - plate scrape MF_Col_mMF (SPAdes) (version 2) | ecosystem: Host-associated > Plants > Roots > Endosphere ... | reverse complement strand
AGGCCTCCGCGAACGGCGCACTCAACCCGCGCGCTCAGTTTCGTCGCAAGCTCACCGTCGAGGAGATCCTGGCCAGCCGACCCGTCGCCGGGCCGCTCACGGTTCCGATGTGCGCGCCGATCGGCGACGGCGCGGCCGCGGCGGTCCTGAGCGGCGCGACGCGGCCGCAGGCGCGGGCCCGGTCCGTGCGCCTCCTTTCCTCCGTCGTGGGCGCCGGACGGCGCGGCCGCGACGATCAGCTGATCAGCGACACGGCGCGCCGCGCGTTCGAGAAGGCGGGGATCGGGCCCGGGGACATCGACATGCTCGAGGTCCACGACGCCGCCGCGCCGGCGGAGCTGATCGTCCTGGAGGAGCTCGGCATCGTCGGCCCGGGCGAGGCCGTCGGCTTCGTGCGCGCTGGCGAGACGGCGCTGGGCGGCCGGCTTCCGGTCAACCCGAGCGGCGGGCTGGTGAGCAAGGGCCACCCCCTCGGGGCCACCGGGTTGGCCCAGGTCTTCGAGCTCGTGGAACAGCTGCGTGGCGAAGCCGGCGAGCGCCAGGTCCAGGGCGCACGCGTGGCCGTCGCCGAGAATGCCGGCGGCTACCTCGGACCCGAGGGCGCGGCCGCCGTGGTGAGCGTGCTGGCCGTCTGAGCCGTAGGCCCACCGAGGCCGCCAAGTCGAGATTGAGGCCAGATCGGACGCAGGATCGCCGACCCGGCGCCATAGGAGGACGAGCATATGAAGATGTCTGGACGCACCGCCGTCGTGACCGGGGCGGGATCCGGGCTCGGCCGAGCCGCAGCCATGCGGCTCGCGAGCCTCGGCGCCCAGGTGGCCCTGTTGGACCTGGAACGCGCGCGGGTCGAGGCCGTCGCCGAGGTGATCGGTGATGCGGCCCACGCCGTGCCGGTGGACGTGGCCGATCCGCAGGCGACCGAGCGGGCCATCGCCACGGTCCGCGAGACGCTCGGCCGGATCGACGTCTGCGTGAACGCCGCCGGCATCGCCACGCCGGGTCTGACGACAAACGGAACCGACCCGCTGCCGCTGGAGGCGTTTCGCCGGGTCCTGAACGTGAACCTCGTCGGCCTGTTCGACGTGATGCGGCTTTGTGCGCACGCGATGACCGCGAACGAGCCGGTTGACGGCGAACGGGGCGTGATCGTGAACGTCTCCTCCGGGGCCTGGAACCAGGGTCAGCGGGGGCAGGCCGCCTACGCCGCCAGCAAGGCCGGGGTCGTCGGCCTGACGCTGCCCGTCGCGCGCGATCTCGCCCGCTACGGCATTCGCGTCGTCGCGGTCGCCCCCGGGCTTTTCGAGACGGCCATGGCCGAGGGGATGCCCGACAAGGTGCGGACGGGGCTCGAGCAGATGATCCTCAATCCGCGCCGGCTCGGCGACCCGGACGAGTTCGCCGCGCTGGTGCAGCACATCGTCGAGAACCCCTACCTCAACGCCACGACGATCAGCCTGGATGCCGGGGCTCGAATGAGCTGATCGGCCAGGCGCCTGGGCTGTTGGAAGGGACACAGCGGGCGGGAATCGATCTCGGTCGACACAGTCTCGTGTCGGCGTTAGACACTATCTGCGCGAACAACCACCAGAGAGACAACCTGTCCGCGTGATATATTCAAGACTTGTGTCCCTCGCCAGTATGTAATCGGCGACCCGCTAGACATGGCGTGGCCGCGGCGCTTCAGGCGGGGTTTGCGGCTACTCCATCCGATATATTCCGCAAATCGATAGGGGCCCAATTAGTATTGGATTCGATGGGCTCTACGCCCATAGGCTTCACCTCAATGGCGGTCGCCGCCGGCGAACAGAGCCCGCATCCTCCGGGGCAGCGGTCCGCGTCGACAGGGAGATGATCGGCATGTGGGGTCGCCTCGCATGGGAGATGCGCCACGTCCCCCGGACGCGCGCCGGATCGATCGGGCGCTCGTCATCCAGCAGGCGCCGTTCGGCGCGCGCGAACTTCTGACTTCGGCTTCCGTCGATCTCTCGATCGTCGGCGGCCGCACAACCACAAAACAAGCAAGGGGGGTAACACGTGTCCAAAACATTCAAGACCATGACGTCCGTCGCCGCGCTGGCGTGCGCCGGTGCGAGCTTCGCCCAGGGTGCGCACGCCCAGGCCGCCGCGGCCGATCCTGCGGCCAGCGAAGTCACCGAGGTGGTCGTGACGGCTCAGCGCCGCTCGGAGACCCTCGTTGACGTGCCGATCTCCGTCGCGACCGCCACTCCCGCCGACATCGAGCGCGCCGGCGGCGCGTCCATCGACAACCTGACGAAGCTGACACCCGGCGTCTTCTTCCAGCGCGCGACCTACGGCCTGTCCCCGACCGTACGTGGCATCGGCTCGACCCTGGTCACCTCTGGGGGCGAGCAGAACGTCGCGCTCTACGTCGACAACATCTACTATCCGACACCGACCGGGAACATCTTCGACCTGGCGAGCGTCTCCGGCATCGAAGTGCTGAAGGGCCCGCAAGGCACGCTGTTCGGGCGCAACGCCACCGGCGGCGCGATCCTGGTGCACACGAAGGATCCGGACTTCACGACAGAAGGCGCCTTCAACGCCTCGTACGAACGCTTCGACCAGGTGCGGACCAGCGGCTACGTTAACCTGCCGCTCGGCGACAAGGTCGCCGTCAACCTGTCGAGCGCCTACCGCCACTCGCGCGGCTACGTCCGCGACTTGAAGACCGACGCCATCGTCAACGAAGGCGAGAACTTCACCATCCGCGGCAAGCTGCTCTTCCAGCCCACGGACAACTTCACCGCCATCCTCACGGCGGCCCACGCGGATCTGGACGATCCGGCGGGCACCACGTCGCAGACTCGCGTGCCGGCGCCGGTCTTGTTGCGCGGCAACTTCGGGCCGATCGCGTCGGGCCGGTTCGAGTCGTCGAAGTCCCAGCAGGAGTCAACGAAGACCTCCACCGAAGAATACAGCGCGCGGCTGAAGTGGGACCTCGGCTTCGGCACGCTGTCGTCCTACACCGCGCGCCTCGACAACGAGCTGCACACGACGAACGACCTTTCGGGGACGTACTTCCCCAGCCAGATCACGTCCGCGACCCTGACGAAGACCTTCTCGCAGGAGGTCAATTTCACCTCGCCCGAAGGCAAGCCGCTGACCTACGTGGCGGGCCTGTTCTACTTCGACAACAAGAGTACGGCGCCGGGTTCGACGACGAACGGGACACCGGTCGGCAGCTCCAAGGGGGAGGTCGAGTCCGTTTCGGCGTATCTCGACGGCGCCTACGAGATCGGCCCGTGGTCGCTGATCGCCGGCCTGCGCTACAGCTACGAGAAGCGCGAGGTGGCCAGCGCTCCAGGCCGGATCCAGCCGGCGGCCTACACCCGCTTCCAGGAGGCCACGGAGAAGCAGTGGACCCCCCGCGTGGGCGTCCGCTACGCCCTCGCCGACCGCACCAACGTCTACGCGACCTACAGCAAGGGCTTCAAAGCCGGCATCTTCGACGCCCAGAGCGCCACCGGGCCGGGCGTGGGGCCGGAGAAGGTCGACGCCTTCGAAGTGGGCTTCAAGACCGCGGCGCCGCGATACTCGCTGAACGCGGCCGCCTTCTACTACGACTACAGCGGCACGCAGGTCACCGCCGTCATCTCGGGTCAGAACGGGGTGGTCTTCAGCGCGCTCTTCAACGTGCCGAAGGCCGAGATCTACGGCGTTGAAGCCGACGCCACGATCCGTGTCGGCGACAACTTCGATGTTCGGATCGCCGCGGCCTACACCCATGCGCGCTACATCGACTTCCCCAACGCGCCCGCTTGGATCCTGCGGCCGGGCGCGACGACCTTCGCCAACATCGTCGCCGACGCGAGCGGCAACCACATGGTCCGCTCGCCCGACTTCACGGCCAGCTCGACGCTGCGCTACCACACGGAACTGGCAGGCGATAAGAGCTTCGAGCTCTCGTTGACCCCTTACTTCAGCAGCCGCGTCTACCACACGTTCGACAACGCGCTCAGCCAAGCGCCCTACGCGACCTTGGACGTCAACGCCTCGCTCACGTTCGCCAACAACATGAAGGTCTCGGTCTTCGGGCGGAACGTCTTCGACACGGTCTACGCCATGCGAAAGCAGCAGAACTCCCTGTCGCTGGACGCCATCGTCTTCGCCCCGCCCGCCTCCTACGGCGTGTCGTTCGGCTACACGTTCTGATGGCGGCACGGGGGAACCGCGTGTCGGTACGCTCGGCGAGGGTTCACGCGTCGTGACCGGCCGGACACGCGACATTCCCCGGCCCGCCGAGGCTTCCGGCGCTTGGCGCAGCAGCGCGCCCGGCTACGTCCTGGCCATCCTCACCGTGGTCAGCTTCTTCAACTACCTCGATCGCATGGTGATCGCGATCCTGGTGGAGCCGATCAAGGCTGAACTCGGCCTGTCCGACGGCCAGATGGGTCTGGTGACCGGCTTCGCGTTCGCGATGGTCTACGCGACGTTCGGCATCCCGCTCGCGCGGCTCGCCGACCGGCGCTCGCGCGTCGGCGTCATGGCGATCTGTCTCGCCGTCTGGAGCGCCATGACGGCCCTCACGGGGCTCGTCCGGAACTTCACCGAGCTGTTCCTGGCGCGTATGGCGGTGGGCATCGGCGAGGCGGGCTGCGGGCCTGCCGCCCACTCGCTGCTCGGGGATCTCTTTCCCAAGGAGCGCCGGGCATTCGCCATCTGTGTGTTCCAGGCCGGCGGGGCCGTCGGTCAGAGCGTCGGCCTCGCGCTGGCCGCCCTCGTCGCCCAGGCTCTGGGCTGGCGGGCCGCGCTGGCGGTCGTCGGCCTGTTGGGCATCCCGTTGGCGCTCCTGCTGTTCTTCACGGTACGCGAGCCGCCGCGCGGCCCGGATCACCGCAAGGCCTCGTCGGAGTCCATCCTGGCGACGCTGGGCGCGTTGCTGCCGCGCCGTCCCCTCCGCCATCTCGCGATCGGGATCACCCTCTCGGCGCTGGCGAGCACCGGGATGCTGCAATGGTTGCCGGCGTTCTTCATGCGCAGCCACGACCTGAGCCTGATGGAAGTCGGTGGTTATGTGGGGGCCGCGAAGGGGGCGGCCGGCGTCCTGGGAACGGTCTTCGGTGGCTTCCTCCTGATCCGCCTCGGGCCGCGCGACATCCGCTGGGAGCTGTGGTGGCCGATGCTGGTCTTCGCGATCAGCCCCGCGTTCACGCTCACGTCCCTCGTGGCGCCGCAATGGCAATTGGCGCTCGGGTTGCAGATGGCCGGCGCCTTCATCTCGGCCTCGGGCGCCGGCGTCATGCTCTCGGCCGCCCAGACCTATGTCGAGCCGCATCGACGGGCCACGGCGCTCGCCATCCTGATGCTGCTCTCGGCGCTTCTGGGCCTCGGGGTGGGCCCGGTCGCAGTGGGCGTCCTCAGCGATGCGTTGGCCCCGGCCTGGGGCGTCGAAAGCCTTCGCTACGCGCTGATGGTCATCGCCTTCGTCCCGCTATGGGCCGCCGTTCATTTCTGGCTCGCCGCGCGATCCGCGAAGGGGTGGAGCCTCCCAACGGAAGACCGTGTCGTTGCCTGAGTCAGAGTCCCCGTCCGCCCGAGCCCCCGACCTCGCGATCGCGGTCCGCCGAATACAGAACGGCGACGTCGCCCTGACCGTCGATATGGCCGGTCCCCTCGACGGCGCGCCGGTGCTGCTCCTGCACGGCGGCGGGCAGACCCGCGGGGCTTGGGGCGGGGCCCTTCTGGAAGGCGCCAAACGCGGTTTCCGGATGCTCAGCGCGGACTTGCGCGGTCACGGGGAGAGCGACTGGTCGGCCGATGCCGACTACGCCTTGTCCACCCATGTGTCGGACATCGCCGCGATCGTCGCGACTTTGCCGCGGCCACCGTTCCTGGTCGGCGCGTCGATGGGCGGCTCGATCAGCCTCACCTATGCCGGTGAAGGCCGGCCCTTGGCGGGACTCGTGATGGTCGATGTGGCGCCGACGGTGAACCCGGCCGGGACCGACCGGATCCTGGACTTCATGCAGGGCTCGCCCCACGGCTTCGCGAGCGTGGACGAGGCCGCCGATGCCGTCGCGGCCTACCTGCCGCATCGTCCGCGGCCGAAGGATACCTCCGGCCTCTTGCGAAATCTGCGTCTGCGCGACGGCCGCTATCACTGGCACTGGGATCCGCGGATGTTCGCGGCCGGACGTCCGCGCCGCGACCCGGAGATCGGGCGGGCTTCAGCGCGGCGGGTGCGCGTGCCCACCTTGCTCGTTCGCGGGCGGATGTCCGACGTCCTGTCGCAGGAAGGGGTCGACGACTTCCTGCAGCTGGTGCCGCACGCCGAATTCGCCGACATCGCCGGCGCCGATCACATGGTCGCCGGCGATCGAAACGACGCCTTCAACGACGCGATTTTCAGCTTTTTGGAGCGTCATCGCTGAGCCGGCGGAATGGCTCGCGACGGCACGGAATTACGATACGCCGGGTATATCAGCTCCATTCCAATTAATATTGGAGTGGGTCGAGCGCCCCGGCCCATATGCCCCTCAAAGGTGTCCCTGATCCCCACAGAGCAGCGGTGGGACAGGCGAAAAGCCACAACATCGGGAGGGGTTCCATCATGCCGAAACTACTTATGACGTTCGCGTCTTCGTTGACCATTGCTTGGGCGACGGGGGCCGTCGCCCAGACGTCTACTGCCGCTGGTGGCGCCCCTCCGAGCGCGGTCGCCGGCGACGCCAACACCCTCGACGAAGTGCTCGTCACCGCCCAGCGGCGGACCGAACGTCTCGTCGACGTGCCGATCTCGGTCTCGACCGCGACGCCCTCGGATCTGGAGCGGGCAGGGCCGAGCTCCATCGAGAACCTCACCAAGCTGACGCCGGGTGTCTACTTCCAGCGCGCGGTGTACGGCCTGGCGCCGACGGTCCGCGGCATCGGCTCGACACTGTCGGCCGCCGGCGGCGAACAGAACGTTGCCCTCTACATCGACGAGGTCTACCGCCCCACGCCGACCGCGAACATCTTCGACCTGGCCAGTGTCGCCGGCGTGGAAGTGCTGAAGGGACCCCAAGGGACCCTGTTTGGTCGCAACGCCACCGGTGGGGCGATCCTGGTCCGCACCCTCGACCCGGGCTTCGACGTGACGGGCCGCGTCAAGGCGTCGTTCGAGCGGTTCAACACCCTGCGGGCGAGCGCCTACTTCAATACGCCCGTGACGGACATGATCGCGGCCAATGCGGCGGTCTCCTACCGCCATTCCGACGGCTACGTCCGCGACCTGAAGACCGACGACATCACCAACGCCGGCCACGATTTCAACATTCGCGGAAAGATCCTGATCCAACCGTCCGACGACGTCTCCGTCGTCCTGACGGCGGCCTACTACGACTTCGACGATCCGACGGGCGTCGACACCAAGAACCTGAAGCCGGCGCGTCTGCTTCTGGCCCTGGGTGGCGCCCCCATCGCCATGGACCGCTTCCATTCCTCGACGAACACGAAGCAGTACATCCGCACGTCAGGCGAGGAGTTCGGCGCGCACGCGAAGCTCCAGGCGGGCGAAGGCGTAATCAATTCGATCACCGCCTTCCAACACAACAAGCTCGACACCCGCAACGAGATCGACCTCAGCTACATCACCTCGCTCATCGATATTAAAGTCGTGACGGACACGTTCACGCAGGAGATCAACTACACGTCCACGCAGGACAAGCCGCTGACCTACGTCGCGGGCCTCTACTACTTTCACAACGAGACCGCGGTCCCGACTTTCACATCCCAGGTGCTCTCGCCGGCCCGCACACCGCTCTACAATACCGAGAGCCGAGTCGACGCCCTGGCCGGTTACGCCGATGGCGCCTACGCCATGGGCGACCTCTCGTTCATCTTCGGCATCCGCTACAGCTACGAGCGGCGGCGCACCAACAGCGCCTTCGGTGTCGCCGCGCCGTCGACGTTCACTCGGTTCCAGGAAACGACCGACAAGCAGTGGACGCCGCGGGTCGGCCTCCGCTACGCGCTCGCGCCGGACACCAACGCCTACGCCACGTACAGCCGCGGATTCAAAAGCGGCGTGTTCGATGGCTCGACGCCCGCTGGTCCCGGCGTGAAGCCGGAGAAGGTCGACGCGTTCGAGGTCGGCTTGAAGTCCGCCTCGCGCAGCTTCACCTACAACGCCGCCGCCTTCTACTACGACTACCAGGACACCCAGGCGAACGCGGCGCTGCAGATCGGAAACGCGATCCAGAACCAACTCGTCAATGTTCCGAAGGCGCGGATCTACGGCGCCGAGGCCGACGTCGCCTGGATCCTCGACGAGCACTTCGATCTCCGGGCCGCGGCCGCCTACACCCACTCGCGCTACGTGAGCTTCAAGAACGCGCCAGGGTGGGCCGACATCGGCCAGCCCGTGTTCGTCAATGTCCCGGTTGACGCCAGCGGGAAGACCATGGTGCGCACGCCCAAGCTGACGCTGAACGCCACTGCCAGCTACCGCACGCCCATCGGCTCGGACATGGAGCTCGTCCTGTCGGTGTCGCCCTACTACAGCAGCCGGGTCTACTTCACGTTCGACAACACCCTGAGCCAGTCGCCGTACGTGACGCTCGACGCGGCTGCGACCCTGAAGATCAAGGACAACCTCGAGCTCTCGATCTACGGCCGAAACCTGACCGACAAGGTCTACAAACTGTACGAGAGCCAGCTCACGTTCGGCCTGGAAGGCGCGCGGTATGCGACGCCTCGGGTCTACGGGGTCTCCCTGAACTACGCGTTCTGAAGGGATCATCGTGACCTCGACGCCTGACGCCGCGAACAACCTGTCCCGGTCCCTGGTCGCCGAGCCCGCAGGCTCGGCGGCGCGCGGAGCCCCCCGCCTACCCCTGGCCCGAAAGGCCGCCTACGGGGCCGGCCAGGTGGTGGATCTGATCGTCAGCAGCATGCTGAACAGCTTCGCGCTGTTCTACGTGACCGCGGTGTGCGGGCTGCCCGGGGGGCTCGCAGGGCTCGCCCTGGGCGCAGGCCTGGTCGTCGACGCCTTCATGGATCCGTTCATCGGTTCCCTGTCGGATGGTTGGCGATCTCGCCTTGGGCGACGGGTGCCCTTCATGCTCGTGGGCCTGGTCCCGCTGGGACTCGCGTTCAACCTGATCTTCGCCTTGCCCAAAGGGCTCGACACCGGTCTTCTGTTCGCCTGGGTCCTGGCGCTCTCGATCTCGCTGCGGGTATCCCAGTCGATCTACGGGCTTCCGTTCCAGGCGCTCGGCGCGGACCTGAGCGACGACTACGCTGAACGTTCGTCGATTGCCGCCTGGCGTTGGGGGATCGGGATCCTCGGGACGCTGGCGGTGATCGGCCTGGGATACGGGGTCTTCTTGAAGGGTCCCGACGGGCTGGCCAGGGGCGAGGCCTATCTGCCGTTCACGCTCTCGCTCACCACACTGATCGTGATCGGCGCCTTGCTGGCGATCCGGGTCGGCCTCTCCGTCAGGTCGCCCGGAACGGAAGAGCCGGCGCCCATCCACGCCGTCCACAAGCGCCTGTTCGGCGAGATGGCGGAGATGTTCCGAAACCGCACCTTCCGGACGCTCTTCGCCTCCAAGATCCTGCTGAACGTCGCCCAGGGCCTTTTCCTGACGCTCTCGCTTCACATGCACGTCTTCTTCTGGGGCATGAGCTCCGCGCAGATCCAGCAGGTCACCTTGCCGGGCGTGCTGGGCCTGGCGCTCGCCGCGCCCATGGCCGGCCCCCTCATCGCCCGGATCGAGAAGCGCACCATGCTCCTGATCGGGCTGGTGGGCATGGCGATCTGCCAGGCGACTCCGGCGCTCCTGAAGCTGCTCGACCTGTTGCCCCTGACCGGCAACGCCTTGATCGCCTTCTTGGCCCTGGCGACCTTCGCCAATGCCGTCACCTTCGCGCTCGGCACGATCGCCTTCATCGCCATCATCCCGGACGCCGCCGACGAGCACGAGCAGCTGTTCGGCACCCGCCGTCAGGGGCTCTACGCGGCCGGCTGGGCGTTCGCGACGAAGGCGGCCACCGGCGGCGGCCTGCTGATCGCGGGCGTCGTGCTGCAGCTGATCCACTTCCCCGCCGACGTCTCGTCGACCGCGGCGGCCAGAGTGCCGGAACGGACCGCGGACCTTCTCGGGCTCATCGGCGGGCCCGGGTCGGCGCTGCTGGCGCTGCTGGGGACGGTGTTCGTGCTGTTCTATCGCATCGATCGCAAGACACACGCGGCCATCATGGCCGATCTCGCGGTCCGCCGGGCCGGGTGAGGGCGCAATGGCGAACGCGACGTACGACTACATCGTTGTCGGGGGCGGGTCGGCCGGGTGCGCGCTCGCCGCGCGCCTGAGCGAGGACGCGTCCCGGACCGTCCTGCTCCTCGAGGCCGGCGGGCCCGAGCGCCATCTTCTCATGAAGATGCCGCTCACCTTCACGGCGCTCCGCGGTCATCCCACGCTGGAGTGGGGCTACGGCACCGATCCGGAGCCCCACGCCAACGACCGCATCGTCCCGGCGGCGCGCGGGCGGGTGCTCGGCGGATCCTCGTCGGTCAACGGCATGATGTACTCGCGCGGCCACCCGCGCGACTACGATCAGTGGCGCCAGATGGGCGCGGAGGGTTGGGCCTGGGACGATGTCCTGCCGTACTTCAAGAAGTCCGAGCGCAGCTGGCGCGGGGAGGGCCCGACGCACGGGGCGAGCGGGCCCCTGCGGGTCACCCAGCTGCAGAGTCGCGAACCCGTCGCCAAGGCGATCAGGGAGACGGCGAACGCCCTGAACTACCGGGTGCTCGACGACTTCGAAGCGGGCGACCCCGAGGGGTTCGCCCTGCCGGATCTCACGGTCTTCGGCGGCCGCCGCGCCAGCGCGTCCAAAGCGTTCCTGGATCCCGCGCGGGGACGGCCCAATCTCGATGTCGTCACCGGCGCCCATGTCACCCGGATCTCGGTGGACAAGGGCCGCGCGACCGGCGTCGACTATCGCGTGAACGGCCAGGCGGCGTCGGCGCAAGCCGCCGAGACCGTGCTGTGCGGCGGCGCTTACGCCTCCCCCCAGATCCTCTTGCTGTCTGGCATCGGACCGACGGATCATCTGCGCGAGATGGGGATCGCGACGGTCCACCACCTTCCCGGCGTCGGCAGCGGACTGCAGGAACATCCGCTCGCGCCCATGGCCTTCAACCTGAAGACGCCGCTGCGCTTCACGCAAGGCCTTCGCGCTGACAAGCTCGTCATGTCGGGTCTGTACTGGATGCTCACCGGCCGCGGCTTCCCGGCCGCCATGCCGCTCAGCAGCATCGCCTATCTGAAATCCCGGCCGGACCTCGAACGGCCGGACATCGAGCACATCTTCATGGGCACGAACATGGCGGCCAGGGTCTGGATGCCCGGCTGGCGGCCGCCGTTGCGCGACCAGCTGACCGTGCTCAACGTCGTCCTGCGGCCCGGCAGCCGGGGGTCTGTGCGGCTGCGTTCCGCCGATCCGTTCGACAAGCCGCGCATCCAGTTCAACCTGCTGCAAGACCCCGAAGACCTGCGCCTGATGCGCCACGCGTTTCGCTGGACCCGCGACTTCGTGCGGCAGGGGCCGCTCGCCGACCACGTGGGCGACGAGGCCCTGCCGGGCGCGGCGCTCGCGGACGACGCGGCCCTCGACGCCTACATCCGCCAGACCGTCGGCACCGCCCAACATCCCGCCAGCAGCTGCAAGATGGGGCAGGGGCCCGACGCCGTCGTCGATCCGCAGCTGCGAGTGCACGGGATCGAAGGCCTGCGCGTCGCCGACGCATCGATCATGCCGACCCTGATCGGCGGCCACACCAACGCGCCTTCCATCATGATCGGCGAAAAGGCCGCCGCCCTGATGCTGGCCAGCTAGAGGCGAACCCCTGATGTCCACGTCGTTCGATCCGCAAGAGCAGACCCGCGCCAGCCTGACGCGGCCCTTCAGGCTGCTCGTCGACGGCGCGTGGGTCGACCCCGCGAGCGCCAAGACACTCGACGTCGTGAACCCCGCCGACGGGCGCGTCATCGCCACCATCCCCGCGGCCGGCGCGCTCGACGTCGATCGGGCGGTCTCGGCGGCTCGCCGAGCCTTCGACGAAGGACGTTGGACGGCGCTCCCGCCCGGCGAACGCGCCAAGATCCTGTGGCGTATGGCCGATCTCCTCGAGGCCCGTCAGGAGGAGTTCGCCGAGCTCGAGACGCTCGACAACGGCAAGCCGATCCTGATGTCCAAGCGCGTGGACATCCCCGCCTCGGTCGCGAGCCTGCGCTACTGGTCGGGGTGGTGCACCAAGGTCGCCGGCGAGACCCGGGCCGTCGACATGCCGGGCGAGTTCCTGGCGATGACGCTCCGCGAGCCGGTCGGCGTGGTGGGGCTCATCACACCCTGGAACTTTCCTCTGCTGGCCGTGGTCACGAAGCTCGGGCCGGCCTTGGCCGCCGGCTGCACGGTGGTCCTGAAGCCGGCGGAGCAGACCTCGCTCACCGCCTTGCGGCTGGGTGAGATCGTACTCGAGGCCGGCGTCCCGGCGGGCGTGGTCAACATCGTCACCGGGACCGGCGGGGTCGCCGGCGCGGCGCTCGCCGAGCACGAGGAGGTCGACAAGATCTCGTTCACCGGCTCGACGGCGGTCGGCAAGCTGCTCATCGGCGCGTCGCGTGGCAATCTGAAGCGCCTGACCCTCGAACTCGGCGGCAAGTCGCCGACCATCATCCTGCCGGACGCGGACCTGTCGAAGGCCATCCCCGCGGCCGCGCAGTCGATCTTCCTCAACAGCGGTCAGGTCTGTGTGGCCGGCTCGCGGCTCTACGTCGCCAAGCAGCACTTCGACGCGGTGCTCGCCGGCGTGTCGGCCGTCGCGAGCCAGTTCAAGATGGGGCCGGGGCTCGATCCGACCACGCTGCTCGGCCCCTTGGTGTCCGCCCAGCAGCGGACGCGGGTGTCCGAATATATCGACAGCGCCCGCACCGAGGGCGCGAACGTGATCCTGGGTGGCAACGCGCCCGCCTCGGACGGCTACTTCGTGGAGCCCACCATCATCTGCGACACCCACCCGGGCATGCGGGTCGTCCAGGAGGAGATCTTCGGCCCGGTCCTGGTGGCCACGCCCGTCGACGACCTCGACGAGCTCGCGTCGCTCGCCAACGATACGGTCTACGGGCTCGCCGCCAGCATTTGGACGCGCGACATCTCGTCGGCCTACAAGCTCGCCAAGAAGGTGCGCGCCGGCACGGTGACCATCAACTCCGGTCCCGTGGCCGGCCCGAACCTGCCGTTCGGAGGGTTCAAGCAATCCGGTTGGGGGCGCGAGAACGGCGTCCAGGGTCTCGAGAGCTTCACCGAGGTGAAGACCGTGATCACCGCGCTCTAGCCGGCCTGCAACGGCCGCGATCCTTTCGCGGCGTCGGCGCCTCCATCGGCGGAGCCGCGTCCGTCGCGCCGGTCGACGCTTTCTCAAAAAGGGTTGGCCGCCCGAGAGCTCGACAGTCTCGGGCAGCCAAGTCGAGGACGCCTCCGGGGAGGAAGCCAAAGGGGACGCCCTGGCGACACCTTCGAACGCCCGCTCGCGAGGCGAACGGGAGGGTTACGAAAGGCATGGGCCTAGGGCCCCGCTGCTCAGACCATCGGGCGTGGGCCGCGCGAAATCCAATATTGATTGGATCGCCGGAGATTTGCCGTCTGTATCACGATGTCTCGGCCTGGACGGCCAGACCCGGATCGTCGTCCCCCAGGACCTCTCGATTGTGTTCGCCCAGGCGCGGCGGCAGGCTGAGGGGGGGCCGTTCGCCGTCGAACAGCACCGGCACGCCGGGCATGCGGATGTCACCCAGGACCGGGTCGCTCAGGGTGGCGAAGAACCCGACGGCGGCGAGGTGCGGGTCGTCCACGATCTCGTCGAGCGAGAGCATCGGGGCGGCAGGCACGCTGATCCGTTCGCAAGCCTCCAACCAGTGACCCGTACTGCGAGTGGCGATCAGTTCGCCGGCGAGGGCATAGAGTTCGTCGGTGTGCGCGGTGCGCGCCGCGATCGAGACGAAACGAGGATCGGCGGCGTGGTGCGGCGTGCCGGCCTCGTCGAAGAAGGCCCGCCAATGGGCGTCGGTGTAGGGCAGCATGCACACATAGCCGTCGGTGGTGCGATACGGCCGCCGATTGGGCGAGAGGACCCGAGGATAGCCCATTGCGCCCTGCGGCGGCGCGAACGAGCGCCCGTAGAGATGTTCCACGAGGGTGAAGCCCGCCATGCACTCGAACATGGGGATTTCCACGACCGCGCCGCGGCCGCTGGTCACTCGTCCGGTCAGGGCCGCGAGGATCGCCATGGCGGCGATCAGCCCGGTGGTCTTGTCCGCGGTGATCGTCGGGAAGTACAGGGGTTCACCGATCCGTCGGCGCATCAGGTCCGCGCAGCCCGACAGGCCCTGGATGATGTCGTCGTAGGCGGGACGACCCCCGTAAGGACCATCCTCGCCGAAGCCGTGCAGACCTGCGAAGACCAGGCGCGGATTGCGCGCCATGAGCGCCGCCGGCTCCAAACCCAGCTTGGCCAGCTTCTGGGGGCGGATGTTGTGCATGAACACGTCGGCGGTATCGACGAGCCGTCGCAGGGCTTCGCGCGCTTCCGGCTGCTTCAAGTCGAGGACGACGCTTCGCTTGTTGCGGTTCGTGTTGAGGAAGGTGGCGGCCATGCCCGGCTCGACGGACGGCCCGGTGTGGCGTGTCGAGTCGCCGCCCGGGGCCTCGATCTTGACGACGTCGGCGCCGAAGTCGCCCAGCCACATGCTGGCGAGCGGGCCCATGGCAACGGTCGTCAGATCGATGACCTTGATGTCTTTGAGCGGCAGCATCGGACTCAGACCTCCGTCGCGTCGGGACGACCGGAGATCATCCGGCGCGATGTGTAACGGATCACGGGGACGGACTCCTGATTGAGAACGGTGATGGTCGAATCGACGATCGCCCGGTTGTGCTTCGATGTGGGACGCACAGCGTCGATCTCGACGCGGCCGCGCACGGTGTCGCCGACATGCACGGGCGCGAGGGTCTCGAGCGAACAGGCGAGCATCGCGATCCCCGTTCCACGGATCATCGACTGGACGATGAAGCCTTCGATGATCGCATAGGTCAGCGCACCGGGCACCGGGCGTGCGCCCATCGGCCCGACCTTCGTCGCATCCACGAATCCACTGTCGGTCATGCCGGTCAGGGCGATGAAGTTGACGAGGTCGGTCTCGGTGACTGTGCGCGTGTAGGTATGGAAGACCGCCCCGGGCGGCGTGTCCTGCCAGAAGAGGCCCCGGCCAAGGGGCGCCGCGTCCTGCGGGGGCGGTGGCTGCATTCGA
>Ga0209758_1003179_pt1 | contig 15367 bp, 12 predicted proteins | sample AraplaMF_Col_mMF_FD_184258 | JGI IMG/M metagenome (GOLD analysis project Ga0209758, IMG submission 184258) | Arabidopsis root microbial communities from the University of North Carolina, USA - plate scrape MF_Col_mMF (SPAdes) (version 2) | ecosystem: Host-associated > Plants > Roots > Endosphere... | reverse complement strand
GTCGAAGGACCGGACGCCGGCGTCCGCGAGCTCACGGATCACCCACGGCGAAGGGTTGGCCTTCACCGCGTAAAAGACATCGCCCTTGAATTCAGCCTGGAACCAGCGCGCCGCTACCGACACCGCGTCCGGTCGCACGAGTGCGACGGGACGTTCCGGTGACCGCTCACGGACCAGGTCCAGGGGATTATGGTACGTGTGCAATTCACGTAGACCCCTGCAGAAGTTAAACCCAGGCCGGCGTTAGCAGCGCTTATGAGGACTTCGGGTCCGCCGGAGCGAGCGAAATAGGGTCATACCCCGGCGATGTAAAGAGTCTTTTGGACGCGGGGGTCCCCCGGGGCGCGAACCCCGCCCCGGCCAGGCTTGCGGCGCAGTTTGCATCCCGCGTCCCCTGGGGGCGGCGGGGGAATTGATCCACCGTCTGTCACAAATCCGTTGCGTCCGTGCCCCAAACCGACGAACGCATTTCCCAGCGCCTGAAACCACGTTAAGGATTCGTCCCGACCATGACGTCGGACCCTGTTCTCTCGATCCGCGCCGCCTCCAAGACCTTCGGGTCGCGCCGGGCGCTGGACGCCGTTTCGCTCGACGTGGGTCGGGGCGAGATGATCGCGCTCATCGGTCCCTCGGGCTCGGGCAAGTCGACCCTGCTGCGCTCGATCGACGGCCTGCAGACCGTCGACGACGGCGAGGGGGTCATCACGGCGTTCGGCGGGCCAGTCCAGGCCCGGGGCAAGGTCAGCGACCAGGTCCGCAAGGCCCGCATCCGCATCGGCTTCATCGCCCAGCAGTTCAACCTGGTGGGCCGCCTGACCCTGTTCACCAACGTCGCCCTGGGCTCCCTGGGACGGATCGGCACGGTGCGGGGCCTGTTCGGCGCCTGGCCGGCCGAGACCCGCGCCGCCGCCATGGCCGCCCTGCACCGGGTGGGCGTGGCCGACTACGCCGCCCAGCGCGCCAACACCCTGTCGGGCGGCCAGCAGCAGCGCGGGGCCATCGCCCGGGCCCTGGTCCAGAGGGCCAAGATCATCCTGGCCGACGAGCCGGTCGCCTCGCTGGACCCGGTCTCGGCGCGCAAGGTCATGGAGATCCTCCGTGATCTGAACAAGACCGACGGCCTGACCGTGGTCGTCACCCTGCACCAGGTCGACTACGCCCTGCGCTACTGCGACCGGGTGGTGGCGCTGAAGGCCGGCAAGAAGGTCTATGACGGCCCGACCAGCGGCCTGGGCCGCGACAAGCTCATCGACATCTACGGCCCGGAATTCGAGGACGTGTTCTGGGAAGGAGCCCCGCAATGATCCGCCGCACCGCCATCTCGCGCCTCGCCGCCGCCGGCCTCGCCGCCGTCGCCGCCCTGACGCTCGCCTCGTGCGGGGAGAAGAAGGCCGCCGGCCCGGCCGCGCCCAAGGACACGATCGTGTTCTCGATCCTGTCCACCGAGTCGGCCCAGAACATGGAGAGCTACTGGAAGCCGATCCTGGCCGACATGGAGGCGTCGACCGGCCTGAAGGTGAAGCCGTTCTTCTCGTCCAACTATTCGTCGCTGATCGTGGCCATGGGCGCCAAGCAGACCGACGTGGGCTGGTTCTCCAACGCCTCGGGCCTGGAGGCGGTGCGCCGCTCGGGCGGCGAGGTCTTCGCCCGCACCTTCGACCCGTCGGGCTCGGACGGCTACAAGTCGGTGATCATCGTGCCGGCCGACAGCAAGCTGACGGTCGAGGGCCTGCTCAAGTGCGACAAGACCCTGAACTTCGGCATCGGCGACAAGAAGTCGACCTCGGGCACCCTGGCCCCGATGACCTATTTGTTCATCCCGGCCGACAAGAAGCCCGAGACCTGCTTCAAGACCGTGCTCAGCGCCAGCCATGACGCCAACCTGTTCGCCGTGGCCAACCACAAGCTGGACGCCGCGACCAACAACACCACGGCCCTGAAGCTCAATGCGTTCAAGGGCAACGCCCAGGCCGGCAAGGTCAAGGTGATCTGGGAATCGCCGACCCTGCCGGAGGACCCGATCGTCTGGCGCAAGGACCTGGATCCGGTCGTGAAGGAAAAGCTGCGCCAGTTCTTCCTGACCTACGGCCAGGGCGACACGCCGGTTGCCGCCCAGCAGCGCAAGAACCTTGCCCGCCTGTCGATGGGCGGCTTCAAGCCCGCCGACGACACCCACCTCCTGGTCGTGCGCGAGATGGAGGCCCTGGAGCAGGTGGGCCTGGCCCGCGAGACCGGCGACCAGGCCAAGCTGGCCGCGGCCGAGAAGAACCTGGCCGGCATCAAGGCCGAGCGCCTGGCCGCCGAGGGCAAGGCCGGCCTCGCCGCGCCGGCCAACTGAGGTTCGGCTTCCTTGAAATCCCATCACCGTTGTCATCCCGGAAAGCGCGCAGCGCTTGTCCGGGACCCAGGGGCGGCCGCACCGCTTCCGCCCAGTCTCCTGGGTCCCGGACAGCCTCTGCGAGGCTTCCGGGATGACAACGATCGTTGTGGGGCGTCGACCCCAAGGCCAGGACTTCGGAAGCCGTCATGAGCGCCCCCGCCAGCGACACCATTCCGCCCCCGCCCAGCAAGCCGCTCTCGGCGCGGGCCTTCGACCTGCTGTTGTGGGGCGGGGTGATCGCCCTGCTGGTGATCAGCTTCAAGCCGGCCGAGATCGACAAGTTCCCGCAGCTGTTCACCGACGCCAGCAAGATGCAGGGCTTCGCCAGCGGCTTCTTCTCGCCGTTCGGCGACCCCAAGGCGTTCATGGCCGCCGACTGGGAGCTGTACATCGGCAAGATGTGGCAGACGATCCAGATGGCCCTGTGGGGCACGGCCCTGGCCATCGTCGTGGCCATCCCGCTGGGCCTGCTGGGCGCGCGCAACATCAGCCCGTGGTGGATCCAGCAGCCGGTGCGCCGCCTGCTGGACCTGATCCGCTCGATCCCCGACCTGGTGGTGGCGCTGATCTTCATCACCGCCGTGGGCCTGGGACCGTTCGCCGGGGTCATGGCCCTGATGTTCAACACCGGCGGGGTGCTGGCCAAGCTGTTCGCCGAGGCCGTCGAGTCGATCGACAAGGGTCCGGTCGAGGGCGTGCGGGCCACCGGCGCGGTCAAGCTGGCCGAGGTGGTCTGGGGGGTGATCCCGCAGGTCGCGCCGCTGTGGACCAGCTATGCGCTGTACCGCTTCGAAAGCTCCAGCCGGTCGGCCACCGTCCTGGGCCTGATCGGGGCCGGGGGCGTGGGCCAGGTGCTGCTCGATTCGATCAACGGCTTCCAGTACGACCAGACCGGCTGCATCGTCCTGGTCATCGTGGTGGCGGTTTCGCTGATTGACCTGTTGTCCCAGATCATCCGCACACGTCTGCTTTAAGGACCGTTTCTGTGGCCTTCCAGCCACAATTAACGCCTTGAAAAGGCTTGTCATCGGTCTGTCATCAAAGGGTGGCGGAACCGTCACGGGACCCCCGTAAAGCGCTCCTACCTGATCCGGACCAACGGGCAGGGGGCAAAGCCTAAAGGGGAATTCTCACATGCGGAACAAGACCTCGCTGGTCTGCGGCGCGGCGCTGGGCGCCATGCTGGCCTGCGGCCTCGGCGCCGCGGCTCACGCGCAAGACAACACGATCGCCTGGAAGGGCGCTCCGCAGTGGACGAACGACGACGTCTACTTCAAGGTCCGCGGCCGGATCCTGGTGGACGGCGTGTTCCAGGACGTCGACCGCGAGGGCGCGGCGACCGACTACAAGACCAGCAACATCCGCGGCCGCCAGGTGTTCCTCGGCATCGAAGGCAAGCTGAACAACTACATCGCCTACAAGGCCGAAGGCGGCTGGGTGAACGGCGGCACGCCGACCTGGGACGACGTGGTCATCGAGATCAAGCCGACCGAGACCACCTCGATCCTGATCGGTAACGTCAAGGCCACCGGCCTGGAAAACCTGACCTCGACCCGCTTCACCACCTTCATGGACCGCGGTCCGTACGGCGACTTCGGCGTCGACAGCTACCTGCTGAGCGTCGTGGGCAAGGTGCAGGGCCCCAACTGGAGCGTCACCGGCGCCGTCCAGGGCGACAGCATCAACAACGCCGACATCAACAACACCTCGTCGGCCACCAACACCAACCAGAACTCGCAGGAGCGCCTGGGCTTCACCGGCCGCGTCCACTACGCCCCGCTGCTGAGCGACACCGACAAGGTCCACCTGGCCGTCTCGGCCCGCTACCGCAACCACGGCAACGAAGGCGCCTTCAACTACCAGGGCCGTCCGGACACCAACTACGGCACCAGCGGCCTGTACTACAAGACCGGCGCCATCGCCGATCGCGACACCACCCTGGCCGCCGAAGGCGCCTGGATCCACGGTCCGTTCTCGGTTCAGGGCGAATATTCGAACATCTCGGTCGAGCGCCTGGCCACCACCGCTCCGGGTTCGAACCCGGACGTCAAGGTCGGCTACGCCTTCATCAGCTTCTGGCCGACGGGCGAGACCCGCAACTACGATCCGGTCGCCGGCGAGATCAAGCGTCCGAAGATCCTGAACCCGATCACCGCCGGCGGCTTCGGCGGCGTCGAACTGGCCCTGCGCTACGACTACGCCGACCTGACCGACGCCTACAAGACGGCCTCGACCGCGGCCAGCAGGACCCTGTCGCAGGACGCCGGCAAGTACACCGCCTGGACCCTGGGCGTGAACTACTACCCGACCGCCTATGTCCGCTTCCAGGCCAACTACACCGACGGCTCCGTCGATCCGGTGGTGGCCAACCGCGGCACGGACATCAAGCAATTCCAGCTGCGCGCCCAGCTGGACTTCTAAGACCCACGGGCCGTCCCTCCCGGGGCGGCCCGGATCTCTTCCAACGCTCCAGAGACTCCAGGAGTCCTCCATGAAGAAGCTGCTTTCCTGCGCGGCCGCCGCCGTCGCCCTGTCGGGCCTCGCCGCCGCCCCCGCCCACGCCGCCCGCGACTACGTCTGGGCCGCCGGCTCCTCGACCGTGTTCCCGTTCGCCACCCGCACCGCCGAGAACTTCGCCAAGAAGACCGGCAAGAAGGCCCCGAAGGTCGAAAGCCTCGGCACCGGCGGCGGCATCAAGCTGTTCTGCTCGGGCGCCGGCGAAGGCTTCCCCGACATCGCCAACGCCTCGCGTCCGATGAAGAAGTCGGAATTCGACGCCTGCGCCGCCAAGGGCGTCAAGGACATCGTCCAGATCAAGATCGGCTTCGACGGCATCGTCGTGGCCACCGACAAGGACGGCGCCGACTACAACTTCAAGACCGAGCACCTGTACCTGGGCCTGTCCAAGCAAGTGCTGAAGGGCGGCCAGTTCGTCGCCAACCCGTACAAGACCTGGGACGAAATCGGTTCGGGCCTGCCGGGCAACCGCATCAACGTCTACGGCCCGCCGCCCACCTCGGGCACCCGCGACGCCTTCGTGGAACTGGCCATCGAGGCCGGCGCCCGCAAGTTCCCGACCGCCGACGCCATCCGCTCGGACAACGAGAAGAAGTTCAAGTCGCTGGTCGACCCGTTGCGCAACGACGGCTGGATCGACGCCGGCGAGAACGACAACGCCATCGTCGGCACCCTGACCAAGACCCCCGGCTCGCTGGGCGTCTTCGGCTGGTCCTACCTCGAAGAGAACATGGACAAGATCAAGGGCGCCTCGGTCAACGGCGTGCGTCCCTCGGCCCAGACGATCGCCGACGGCTCCTACCCGCTGTCGCGCTCGCTGTTCATCTACGTCAAGAAGGCCAATATCGGCGTGACCCCGGGCCTGGCCGAGTTCGTCCAGGAGTTCACCTCCGACGCCGCGACCGGTCGCGGCGGCTATCTGCAAGGCCGCGGCCTGATCCCGCTGCCCCCCGGCCAGCACGACGCCCAGAAGCAGGTCGCCGCCAACAAGACGGCGATGGCGCGTCCGGCCCAGTAAGGCCTAACACCGTCAGACGAGACGACGCCGCGGTCCCTGGTGGGCCGCGGCGTTTTCTTTTGTATACTGGCCCAACCGCGCCCGCCTGGGTCGCGCCAACCCTGAAGGGCCATGATCCTCCTCGCGCTCGCCGTCGTCCTGCTCCTCGTTCTCCTGAACGGGGTTTTCTCCATGTCCGAACTGGCGGTGGTCTCGGCCCGCCGCGCCCGGCTCCAGACCTTCGCCGACCGGGGCGACAAGGGGGCCAAGCTGGCCCTGGCCATGGCCGAGCACCCGACGCGGTTCCTGTCGGCCGTGCAGGTCGGCATCACCCTGATCGGCATCCTGGCCGGCGCCTACGGCCAGGCGACGATCGCCGGGGCCCTGGACCTCTATCTCAAGCCCTTCCCGGTGATCGGCGCCCACTCCGAGGCGATCGCCACCATCATCGTCGTCATCGGCCTGACCTATGTCTCGGTGATCCTAGGCGAGCTGGTGCCCAAGCGCCTGGCCCTGCTGTTCCCCGACGTGATCGCCCGCCGCATGTCGCCGTTCCTGGCGGTGGTGGCCACCGTCCTGCGCCCGTTCGTCACCCTGCTGACCGTCTCGACCGCCGCGATCCTCAAGCTGCTGGGCGTGCGCGACGAGCGGACCAACGACATGACCGCCGAGGAGGTCGAGACCGTCCTGGCCGAGGGCGCCGACGCCGGCCTGATCGAGCCCGAGGAGCGGGCGATGATCAACGAGGTGCTGCGCCTGGGCGACCGCCCGGTGCGCGTGGCCATGACCCCGCGCCGCGACCTGTTCTGGATCTCCCTGGCCGATACCCAGGAAGAGATCCTGGCCGAGATCCGCGCCTGCCCCTATTCGCGCATCGTCGTGGCCAGCGAGGACGACCTGGATGGCGACATCGGGGTGATCCTCAAGAAGGACCTGCTGGACGCCTGCCTGGGCGGCGAGACGATCGACATCCGCAGCCACGTCCAGCAGCCGATCGCCATCCCCGAGACCATGTCGCTGCTGCGGGCCATGGCGGTGTTCAAGCAGACGCCGCTGCACATGGCCCTGGTGGTTGACGAGTTCGGCTCGATCCAGGGGGCGATCACCCCGCTGGACCTGTTGGAGATGATCGCCGGCGACTTCCCCGAGGACCACGACGAGACTGAGACCCGCATCCTGCGCCGCGAGGACGGCACTTGGCTGGTCGACGCGCGGGTGGACATCCAGGAACTGAACGACGCCCTGGGCGAGAATTTCGAGGCCGAGGGCGGCTACCACACCGTGGCCGGCCTGATCCTCGACCGCCTGGGCCGCATTCCCCGCGAAGGCGAGATCGTCGAACTGGGCGGCTTCGACGCCGAGGTGGTCGACATGGACGGCTCGCGGATCGACAAGCTGATCCTGCGGTGCGTGCCCGCGAAGGGGGAGTAGGGCGGTGAGCCTGCTGAATGAAGGCGCCTTGCGTCGATGAAGAGCCCGATAAGGAAGATCGGTGATTGGGCGGCGTCGATCCTGGTGCTCACCAGCCTCGGCATGTTCATATGGCCCTTCGGGAATCGGCATCAGACCGCACGGGAGTGGGTTCAGGAAACCGGGATCGATCTTTCGATCTGGCTTGGACTTGCAGCCATCTTCCTTGTTGGCGGGCTATGTCTCCTGGCGATCACCAAACTACCTGAGCGCAAATAGGGCTGGGCGTTCCTGTATAGAATCGTCATCCCGGGCCTTGTGCCCGGGATGACGGCGAGATTGGGAAAGCGCCCCCTCACGTTCGCCACCTCAGCGTCGTCTCCTCCACCGGGTTGCGAAACGCCCGCCGCTCGCGGCGGCTGGCGTTCCATTCGCGCTTGAGCTGGTGGTACCAGCGGCCCTGCTGGTCGGCGTCGCCCATCCACATCAGGGGCGGGTTGTCCCGCAGGCCCCGGGCCTGGGCCTCGACGATCCGGCCGTCCTGGCGCAGGAAGGCGCGGGCGGCCAGGCGGATCACCGGATAAAGCGCGATGAAGGCCGGGTGGTCCGACCAGATGACCTGGTTCATCCGGGTCTTGCCGGCGTTGATCGGGGTCATGGCCGACAGGGCCAGAACCTGCCTGTCGCCGACCTTCACATGCTCCCAGCGCAGGCCTGGCAGGCGGAAGGTGATCTCGGTCTGGGGCGCGCCGCCGAGGATGGCGTAGGCCTTCGAATTGCCGGACGGCGCGTGCCGCACCATGGTGAAACCGGCCTCGGACGGGGCGAAGGCCTTGGTCTTCTCGTGCTGGCTGGCGCGGGTGCGCCACCACCATTGCTGATGGACGAACGGGCCGTGGGCGGGGTCGATCAGGCCCAGCACCGCGTGGTCGATGTGGATGTCGTAGTCCAGGTGGTCGACCAGCTTGGGCTTGCCGCCGACCACGCCGGGGATCGTCGGCGGCGGAAAGGGCGGCTGGCCCTCGAAGCGCGGGTCGGCCGACATCCAGATCCACACCAGCCCCTGGGCCTCGACCAGCGGATAGGTCCGGACACGGACTTTCGAGACGTCCAACGGGCTGTCGGCGGTCAGGGAGGGGATCCCGGCGCAGGCCCCGTCGGTGCGGAAGCGCCAGCCGTGATAGGGGCACTCGATGGTTTCGCCGCCGCCGGTCTCGCCATGGGGAGGCTCGGCGCGGACCTTGCCGGCCGACAGCTTGGCGGCGCGGTGCGGGCAGACGTCGTGCAGGGCGTAGACGGCGCCGGCCCGGGTCCGGCCGATCACGACCGGTTCGCCCAGAAACTCCCGGCTTTCCATCCGGCCCGGCTTCAGCTCGGGCGACAGGGCCGCCACGTACCAGGCGTCCAGCACGTAGCCTTCGCCGAATGTCACGGCCTTCGAGGCCGGCCGCGCGGCCAGCCCTTGCGCATCGTCGGCCATTCCGGTCGTCCGCCCCTGGCCGCGCCCCCGCGCGCCGTCCTCAGGCGGCACTAGGCCCGATCGCGCGGCCAAGGTCCTGTGAAGAGTTTGTGTCGGAGATCCTCGGCCTGGAACGCCGCCTAGCGGGCCGCCGCCGTCTCCACCAGCCGCTGGTAGAACCGCACCATGCGCTCGACATTGGCGAGGGTCATGTGTTCGTCCGTGCCGTGGATCATCTCGGTGTCCTTCACCGACAGCGCCAATGGCTGGAAGCGGTAGATGTCGTCGGCGATCGGGCCCATGTAGCGGCTGTCGCTGGCGGCGGTCATCAGGGCGGGGGCGACGGGGGCGCGGCTCTCGTCGCCGGCCAGGGCGGCCAGGACCTTCCAGCCCTCCGAGGTGGTCGACGAGACCTTGCTGGGCTCATCCGGCGTCTTCACCCAGGCCAACCTGACCGGCAGGTCGCCGACCGCCTTCCTGGCCCGCGCCATCACCTGCGCCGAGCTGTCGCCGGGGGCGATGCGGTAGTTGATCCAGGCCGTGGCGTCCTGCGGCAGCACGTTCTCCTTGGGCGAGCCCTTCAGCATGGTCGGGGCGATGGTGGTGTGCAGCATGGCCGCGCCGGCCGGGGTCTTGGCGGTCTGGCCGACCAGCAGGGGCGAGAACAGCCAGGTGTTGGCCGCCGCCATCCTGATGGTCGTGGAACTGTGCGGGGCCAGGCTCTTCAGCATGTCGGCGCCGGGGCCGGAGAACTTCATCGGGAAGGGATGGTCGGCGATGGCCAGCACGGCCTTGGCCAGGGTGGTCACGCCGGTCTGGGCCGGCGGCGCCGACGAGTGGCCGCCGACCGCGGGGGCGGTGACGGTCAGGGTGGCGTAGCCCTTCTCGGCGGTGGCGATCAGGGCGACGGGCTTGTTGGTGACCGGATGGTCCTCGACCACCACCATGCCCTCGTCGAGCACGAACTGCGCCTTGACCCCGCGCGACCTCAGCAGGGCGGCCGCCGCCCGGGCGCCGCCGCCGCGCACCTCCTCGTCGTGGCCGCTGACCAGGATCACCGTGCGCCGAGGAACGAAGCCGGCCCTGGCCAGGCCGTCCAGGGCCTCGAACAGGGTGACCAGGCTGCCCTTGTCGTCGATCGAGCCCCGGCCCCAGACCGCGCCGTCGGCGACCACGCCGTCGAACGGCGGATGGGTCCACGACCCCTCGCTGCCCGGCGTCACCGGCACCACGTCCTGGTGGGCCATCAGCACGATCGGGGCCAGGGACGGGTCGGTCCCCTTCCAGGTGTAGACCAGGGCGTGGCCGGCCACGACCTCGCGGGTCATCGCCTGGTGGGCGTCGGGATAGGTCGCCTGCAGCCAGGCGTGCAGCCTGTCCCACTCGGCCGGCTGATCCTCGGCCGGGTCCTGGTGGCTGACGGTCCGGAAGCGCACGGCCTCGCCCAGATGCCGGGCCGCCAGGTCGGCGTCGAACGGTCGGGCCGAGGCCAGGCGGACGCCGGAGGTGTCGGCCACGGGGGCCTTGAACATCGCCGTGCGCGCCGCCACCACGGCTGCGACCGCCAGCACCAGCCCCACGGCCGTCAGCGCCGCCTTGCCCTTCCAGCCCATGGCTGTTCCCCCCGAACGCTTGTTTCACGAACTGTGCGACGAGTTGGTGGGGCTGCCAACCGCCAAGTTCGTGGGTCAGGACGCCCCCGGTTCCGAGGACCGGCGAGGCCGCCGCGTTTGCCTTGCGGCCGCGCCTCGCGCATAGGCTGGCGCTCGCGAGTCTGGAGTTCGAGAAGCGGCATGGGCGTCCTGGTCCTTGGAGGGACAGGTTTCATCGGCGGCCCGCTGGTCGCGCGGCTGCTGGCCGACGGCGTCGAGACGGGGGCCGCCCATCACGGCGCGCGCCCGGTCGCGGCCGGGGCGGCCTCGGTGGTGCTGGACCGCCGCGATCCGGCGGCGGTGCTGGCCGCCGTGCGCGAGCTGGGCGCCGACACGGTGATCGACCTAGTCGCCTACACGGCGGCCGACACCCTGCCCCTGCTCGAGGCGCTGTCCGGCGCGATCGCCCGCTACGTGCTGGTCAGCTCGGTCGACGTCTACCGCAACTACGAGGGCCTGCACCGCAAGGGCCGGCCGACGCCGATCTGGGACCGGCTGACCGAGGACGCCCCGCTGCGCGACAGCCGCTTCCCCTACCGCCTGGCCAGGCCCCGTCCGGCCGGCGATCCCCAGGCCTGGATGGACGACTACGACAAGATCCCGCTCGAAGAGGCGGCCCGCGCCGCCGCGGGCTTCGAGGCGACCATCCTGCGCCTGCCGATGGTGTTCGGGCCCGGTGACCGCCAGCGGCGGTTCTCGTGGGCGATCCGGCCGATGGCCCAGGGCCGGCCGCGCTTCGTGATCCCCCATCCGTGGGCCAGCTGGCGGGCGACGTTCGGCTATGTCGACGACGTGGCGGCGGGGATCGCCCTGGCGGCGGTCCATCCCCGGGCGGGCGGCGAGACCTTCAACCTGGGCCGCGCCAACGCCCCGACCAACCTGGCCTGGGCGGCGACCTTCGCCGAGCATCTGGCCTGGCCCGGCGACGTCCAGCTGGCCCATCCGGACCTGGCGCGCGGCGCCCTGGCCAAGGCGGTCTCGGGCCTGAACCTCGGCTACCCGCTGTTCGTCGACAACGCCAAGATCCGCCGCCGGCTGGGCTATGCCGAAGTCACGGATTTCGACGAGGCCCTGGCCCGGACGGTGGCGGACGAGATGGGGCGCTAGAGATCCTTCTCCACCGCGATCGCCCCGATCAGGGCGACCGCCACCCCCGCCAGCAGCCACAGGCCGCTGACCTTCAGCCAGCCCAGTTCGGTCCCGGCCCCGATCACGGGAAACAGCGAGAAGGCTTGGATCCGGTAGCGCCATTGCAGGGCGGTCGAGCCCAGCCCGCCGGCGGCGGGACGGTGCGCCAGGATGACCGCGCCCGTCGCCGCCGCGGCCATGGCCGCGCCGCCCGTCGCCGCGCGCGGGTCGAGGAGTTGCAGGACGGTCCAGACCGCCGCGCCGGCCAAGGCCAGGATCAGGGCCAAGCGCAGAGGCCGGACGGTCCAGCGGTACCATAGGATCGGCAGGCTCGAGGCGCCGGCCGCGCTGGCGACCACCGCGCCGGCGAAGGCCGCGGTCGCGGCCGGCGGCGTCGCGTCCGGAGCGACCGTCATCAGAAAACCCCACCAGACCACCAGGACGCTTTGACCGACCAGGAGCTTCAACGGCAGGGGCCAGGCTTTCGGCGACGGATCGGGTTCGACCTCGCTGGTGACCACCGCCCAGAGGGCCAGCGCCACGGCGCAAAGGCCGACTCCGGCCGTGGCCCAGGCGTTGGCGGGGGCGAAGCTGGCCAGGAGCAGCAGGGCGAGACCGAGGGGCGCCCAGCCGGCGCGCGCCCAGATCGGCGCCCGCCACTCCCAGGTCTCGCGCCACGTCCGGCGCAATGGGAGCACGCCGAAGATCCAGAGGCTGGATACGGCCAGGCAGGCCGCAACGCCCATCATGTAGATCCCCAGCGCCATCAGCGGGCCGGTCATCAGGCCGAGCGGTGCGGGGACCAGCGGCGCCAGGGCGGCGATCCACAGGACCAGGGGCGAAAGGTGGGGGCGATCCAGGCGCGCCCCCCAGGCGGCCAGGGTCTTGGGATCGACGTCGGCGCGCAGGCTGGGTCGGCGGTTGATCTCGGCCAGCACGGCGCGCATGGCCGGTTCGAAGCCGGGCCAGCACCGGTCGCGCCAGCTGGGTCGCTGGTGCGGCGGTCGGGTCAGGGTCAGGAAGGCCGGTCGCCGCGGGCCTTCGTCGCGAAGCAGGCCGGTGCGGAAGATGATGTCGGCGTCGCGGTCCAGCACCGCCTCGATCACGCCGCCGCCATGCAGGCCGGTGCGGTCGCGGCTCCAGCGAAAGGCGTTGATGGCCGGTCGCACCAGGGCATCGGAGCGCGGCGCGTTGTCGACGATCAGGTGGGCGATCTGCTGTTCGGTATGAACCGCCACCGCCAGCACCTCCATCGCCGGCGAGGCGACGATCGCGGCCAGGGCGGCTTCCAGGCGGGTCGGGGCGTCGTCCCCCGGATCGGCGACCAGCCGCTCCAGCTCGGCCAGCAGCCGTTCGTGCGCGTCGTGGCCGTGCAGCGTCGATGGAGCCGGCCGCCGCGCGGCGTCGAACGCCCGGGCGCCGCCGTTCAGCAAGGTCAGCACGTCCGCGGCGTCGGCGAAGACGCCGGCCACGGGCAGGGGCTGTTCCCGGTCCTGCTGGTCCTCCTGACCGTCGTCGTCTTCCCATGCCCAATCCCAGTCCAGCGCCGCCAGCGCCTGCTCGTACGCCTCGCGCAGGGTCCTGAAACCCTCGGCGTCGTCCTCGGGGTTGGTGACCTTCAGCCGACGGGCGTAGGCGCGGCGGATGGCGTCGCGGTCTCGGACTGGCTCCAGGTCCAGGACCCGCCAGATCTCCGGGTTCACAGGAAGGTCTCGCCGTCCAGCGCGTCCAGGCCCTGGATCAATTCCTGGCGAGCGGCGTCGATCGCCCGCGGGTCTTGCCGGTCCAGGACCGCTTCGAAGCGCGAGATCAGCTCGGCGACTTGGGCGCGGCGCTCGCCCAGGAACAGCTCGTAGCAGCGCGCCGCCCGGGCGCTGGCGGCCCGGTTGGCGTCCTGGTCGCGGGGGTTGACCTTCAGGGCGGCCAGGGCGGCGCGGCGCTTTTCCAGGTCCGGCGGCGGACCGTCCTGGTCGTCGACGATGACCAGCTGTCGGCGCTCGTCGGTGTGAGGGACGTGGACGTCCACCTCGATCAGCCCGTTGACGTCGTAGCTGAAGCGCACCTCGACCTGGATCTCGCCTGCCCGGGCCGGCGGCACGGGGATCTCGATCCGACCCAGCCGGATGTTGTCGGCGACCAGGCGCGACTCGCCCTGGAACACGTTGAACACCACCTTGCGCTGACCCGGCTGAATGGTGCTGAACACGTTCATGCGGCTGGCCGGCACGACGGTGTTGCGTTCGATGACCGGCGAGAAGATGCCGTCACGCAGCGTTCCGCCCGGCCCCGTCTCGGCGACGTCGACGCCCAGCGAATAGGGGCAGACGTCGGTCATGACCACGTCCCTGAGGGCGGCGTCGCGGGCTTTCAACCCAGCCTGGATCGCCGCGCCGATCACCACCGCCTCGTCGGGATGGACGGCGTTGGAAGGGAAGCGACCGAACATCCGGGTCACCGCCCGGCGCACGATCGGCATGCGGGTGGCGCCGCCGACCAGGACGATCTCCTCGAGGGCGCTGGCCTGCACCGAGCCGTCGCGCAGGGCGCCCAGCACCGGCTCGCGCAGGCGGGCCAGCAGCGGCGCGGCCGCGGCCTCGAAGGCCTCGGCCGTGACGTCCAGCGTCCAGCTCCGGTCTTCCCAGGTGACCGTCATCTCGGCGACGGGCTGGTCGGTCAGGGTTCGGCGCGCCTTTTCGGCGGCGACCTGCAGGCGCTGGCGGAAGCCGAAGTCGGCCTCGGCCTTGCCCCAGGTCTTGCCATGCGCCTCGCGCATCATCTGCACCAGGACGGCGTTGAAATCCTCGCCGCCCAGCTGGTTGTCGCCGGTCGAGGCGCGGACCTCGATCACGCCCTCGAAGATCTCCAGCACCGACACGTCGAAGGTGCCGCCGCCCAGGTCGAACACCAGGAAGCGGGTCTCGTCGCCCAGTTCGTGGATGCCGTAGGCCAGGGCCGCGGCGGTGGGCTCATTGAGCAGGCGCTCGACCTTCAGGCCCGCCAGCTCGCCCGCCCGGCGGGTGGCCTTGCGCTGCTTGTCGTTGAAATAGGCCGGCACGGTGATCACCGCCTCGGTGACGGGCTGGCCCAGATAGGCTTCGGCGTCGGCCTTCAGCCGCGCCAGCACAAGGGCCGACAGGTCCTCGGGCAGATAGTCCTGCTTGCCCAGGCGCGTGGTCCGGGTCGAGCCCATGTAGCGCTTGAAGGTCGTGGCGGTCAGGGTCGGATGGGTCGAGCGGCGCTCGCGCGCGGCCAGGCCGACCAGCAGGGCGCCGTCGTCGTCGAGGCCAACGGCCGAAGGCGTCAGGATCGCGCCGAGGCTGTTGGGGATCAGCTCCACCTTGCCGTCGCGCCAAACGCCCACCGCGCTGTTGGTGGTGCCCAGGTCGATACCGATGATCACGCGACGCCCCCGTCCATACTCCCGCTTGGGTCTAGCGGGTCGGAAACGGGCTGAAAAGCCATTCTCTACCCTGGGACGCGTCGCCCTGTCGCGAGACGGGCTGTCGCCCGCGTTCGGGGCGTCAGCCGCCCGCGCTGAGCTCCACCGCCTGCTCGAACGTCCGCAGCCCAGGCCGCTGGGCGCAGACCAGCACGGCCATGTTGCCGGGCAGGTGCTGGTTGGCCAGCATCTTCTCGTGGGCGGCGGGGATGTCGTTCCAGGGGAAGACTTCCGACAGGCAGGGGTCCACCCGGCGGTCGATGACCAGCTGGTTGGCGGCGCTGGCCTGCATCAGGTTGGCGAAGTGGCTGCCCTGGACGCGCTTCTGGCGCATCCACAGGAAGCGGGCGTCCATGGTCAGGTTGAAGCCGCTGGTGCCGGCGCA
>Ga0209758_1003174_pt1 | contig 15415 bp, 15 predicted proteins | sample AraplaMF_Col_mMF_FD_184258 | JGI IMG/M metagenome (GOLD analysis project Ga0209758, IMG submission 184258) | Arabidopsis root microbial communities from the University of North Carolina, USA - plate scrape MF_Col_mMF (SPAdes) (version 2) | ecosystem: Host-associated > Plants > Roots > Endosphere... | reverse complement strand
GCGTGTACGTCAGGGCGGGATGCCCAGGCAGGGTGAGCGTGTCGCCCTCGGCACGGCCCTTCAACTCGCGTTCTTCGTGAAGCTCCCCCCGTCGGTCCACCGCTTGCCGATCTCCGGGGTCGCCGTACGGGTCAACAGCTCGAGCCACTGGTCGTCGGCTTCGGACCGGCACCGCTCGGGCGCACCGGACGATGACTCGTAGTGTCGGCTGCCGAGCTCGGGACTTGGCGGGCCCGCTCGCCAGGGGGTCGATCTGCCTCGGCGAGCCGGCCCGTCAAGCGGGTGGGACGGTGCTCCCTAGCCGAATTCGCCGTTCCGCACTCCGTCCCGGAATGCCGCCCATTCCTCTGCGGTGAACCGCAGGGACGGCAGGTCCTTGTTGTTCGAGTCGCGGATCGCGACGGCTCCGTCGCCGAGCTCCGCCACCTCGACGCAGTACGGGCCCGTCGTGCTCTTACTGCTCTTGATCCAGTGCGCTTCCCTCAGGTCACGCGCGTACAGGTCGGACTTTCGCGCTTCCATGAGAACTCCGTTCGATGTTCGATCGGACACTCCCCCCTTTCCACCCTCATCCCGTCCCTCCCACGTTGCAACCGGCGTCGCACCCGCCTCGAAAACCGCAGGTCAAGACGAGCACGGTGTACGGCAGTGACCGCGGCAACACGGTCGTGCCGTACGGAGGGGCCATCGACATCCTGCGGTTCTCCGCCGGCCCCCGGGAAGCACGACATGGCGGATGTCCGGGTGACGGTGCGGAGTACGACCAACCCCGCCCGGATCGACGCCGACCGGCGTGATGAGGGAAGGAGGCATCCGTCGCGGTGGCACGCAACTGCCCCTGTTGATCCCAGCAGCGCCCCGGCAGCGTCGGCTACCGGGCACGGAGGGGCGACGGGTCGGAAGATCTCTCGCCGGACCTCACCACGTCACCCGCCCCAGTATTTGCTCAGCTGGCCTTCCTTGAACGGATGTGGACTCACACTCACTTCACCGGCGAAGGGGTGCTCAAGAACGAGGACCAGGGTGAGACTCAGGCCTACCAGCAACGCGATCGACCCTACGAAAAGTAGCTGCACCTTGAGGTTCTCCACCCCGTACAGCAAGGTGACCAGCATGACGACGAGTGCTCCCCCGTAGGTGAGGACCTGCAGGAGAGGGGGCAGTTGTTGCGTTGCGGCCAGGATGCGGGTCCTACGCTGCGCGGTCACATCGTTCAGACGCTCCACCGACTGGCTGTAGAAGGCCTGTTCGGAACCGCTCTTGGGATCAAATCCCTGAAGGACTCCGTACAACGCCTCGAGCTTGCCCGATGTCGCGCTGAGGCTGTTTTTCCCGTCGCGCATCAGCGGCCAGGCATCCTCCACGACAGCATGGACGTAGTCACCGATCGCTCGGTCCAGTTTTTTCTGCACGTCGTCTGGAAACGAATGCGCGTTCCGGGAGATCACGGCGAGATCTGTCGCCTCCGACGTCACCACTGCTTGAACTTGCTCGAGTTCGGTCCACAAGGTCACGATGACGAAAGCAAGGACGATTCCGTAGATGGCTCCGAACAGTTCAAGTACCGTGCGGGACACGTCATTGGTCACGCCATTGATCAACTCGGGAAAAAGACGGCGCGTCACCAAGCAAGCAGCGAGCGACAAAACAACAACGCCGCCAACGATGAGGATCGCGAGGGTGGCCGTGTCCAGGTTGTTGAGTAGCCAAAGTCCCACGTGGACGACTCTACCCAGCTCGCGGCCGCGTTCAGGGTCGGCACGACCACCGCCTACCCCTACATCACCGAGGCAGTCGAAATGCCGGCCCCGACGCTTCCAGAAGTGCGAATGGCGCCATGTCCGGCTACAGCAGCACCCGATCCCGATCGAGCTTCGCCCGCTCTTCACGGTCCGCGCATTCACGGCGGCGGGGCGGGCAGCCAACCGGTCAGGAAGGCGAGATGCACATGAGGACCATCGGAGTGACGCTTGAGGGGAGAACGTCCATCCATCCGACAGCAACGGGAGATCCCATGATGGACACAGCGAAGACCGCGCTGTACGCGATAGACCTGACCGATGCGGACTGGGTCACGAGCAGCTACTCCAACAGGTGGGACAAGACGTGTGTGGAGGTCGCAGACCTCGGCGGCGGAGCGGTTGCGGTCCGCGATTCGCAGAACAGGGAACTGCCGCCGCTGCGATTCACCGCAGAGGAGTGGGCGGCGTTTCAACTGGGCGTACGTGACGGCGAATTCGGCTAAAGGCCTTGCAACGTATCGGCGTCTGACGTTGTTGACCGCGTAACAACTCCTCAATCTTGGAGTTGGCGGCCTTCCTACCCCGGTAGCGGGTAAGCGTGGATGATCGCGCAGCGCCTGGCCGGCATCCGGCCGAGCCAGTCGAGGCTCACGCCTGTGTCGGTGTTCCGTGGGTTGCGCTGCGTCTCTCCCGACGATCAAAAGAATGCCCCGCACCGTCCGGCTGTCACGGGTTTCCTGAGGACGCGTCCGCGATGCGTTCGCCGAGCAACAGGGCAGCGACCGCCTCCGGATCCTCATGCATCGCGTCGTGGCCGGTTGGCAGGTCGTGGACGTGCCAACCGGGATCGGCTTGGAGTCGGGTGCGGAGTTCGGAGAACGGCGTCCGGATCTTCCCATCCCGAGCAGTAGACGAACTCCCGCCGAGGGACCGGGCTGAGTGTGCCGGCGAGCCGGATCGTTTGCAGGAAGGACGCGAGGGGATGAGGACGGCGGCGGGGATCGCCGCCGTCCGGCGGGCGGACGGCGTAGCCGGTGGTCGCAGCCCCGGCGGCGAACGCTTCCCGGTAGCGCTCGGTCGTCGACGACCAGCACGACTCGCCGTCGCGCGGAACGTAGCCATCGAGATGCACCAGTCGTGGGATCCGGCCGTCAGCACGATCGGCTGCGGCCGCGATCACCATCCCGCCGTAGCTGTGGCCCACCAGCGTCGCGCTGTTGATGTGGGCGCGATCGAGGAGCCGCAATACGTCGTCTGCGTGCGTGTCGAGGTTGGCGGTCGCGACCGTCGTGGTGTCGTCGTCCGGCCGCAGACCGGTCAGTGTCAAGGCGTGAACGGCATGACCGGCTCCGCTCCAGCAGCGGAACCACCGCCTCGAACGACCAGGAGCCGTGCCAACCGCCGGGCACGAGGACGAACGTCGCCATGCGTTTCTCCTTCTCCCTCAAGCCGTGGCATCGAGGCACGCTGTCTCGATGCCATGTGTGGTTGGGTCGGACGCTCCGCGTGACCGACGACCACTTCGCATGAAGGCAGTCTCACCGGACCCAGGTGTGGCGTGGTACCGATACGATGCCAACTGATGCCTCTCAGCCGCCAACCTCGCCGGATCGCCGGTGTGACGTCACATCTGTGGCCGTCCGGCGGGCGCCACCTCTGGCCATCCGGCGGAACAAGCGCAGTGCAGTCGCACGCGCGAGGACATCTGGTGTACGCAGCCGGCGGCGTCCTGGCAGTTCACACCGAGCGGGGCACATCGATCGTGCCCGCCAACCGGGTCGCCTGGACCCCCGCCGAGTTCACGCACCACCACCGGGCCCACGGCGACACCGATATGCGGATCGTCTTTCTCCCGCCATCCCTCGCCCGGCTCCTCCCGGACCGTCCCTCCGTGTTCCTGGCCTCCGATCTCGTCCGCGAGGTCCTGCTCGCCCTGACCGGCCCCCGCAACTTCGACGACGCCGCGCCTGATCACAGCCGCTCCGCGCGCTCTCGCCTCGTTCGCGTGCTCGTCGACGAACTCCGCGAAGCGCACGAACAGCCACTGCACCTGCCGGAGCCGCGGGACGACCGACTGCAGGCCATAACCCGGAGGCTGTACGAGAAGCCGGCAGACAACGCGACGCTCGCCGAACTCGGGAAGTCGATCGGGGCCAGCCCCCGCACCCTCAGCCGACTGCTCCGCAATGAACTCGGCATGACCTTCTACGAGTGGCGCACACAGCTACGCATCTACCGCGCTCGTGCTCCTCGCCGACGGCCACCACACCATCCGAACCGCCTACGCCTGCGGATGGGCCAACCCCAGCAGTTTCATCGCGGCGTTCACCAACATCATCGGAACGACCCCGGGCCGCTACCGAACCGGCCGCCGGACCACCGCCCGGGCATCCGGACTCCCGACGGTGGTCGAGTCCTCGGATTGATGTGCATGGGCACCCCGGCTGCTGCCGTACGCGATCGACCGTTCCGATGAGAGAACTCGTGCATACGAGAGAACTCCGGGTCTGCCCGTCCTCGTGAGGGACGTCGGCCGGAAGGCCCGCCCCAGGGAACGAGCGCATCTTCCAACCCTCCGACCGCGGGTTCGAGTCCTACAGGGGCGCCATCGAGAGCCCCCTCCATCGGGAGGCCGGGTTCAGGACCGTCCGCCGACAGCGGTCATCGGCTCGGGTCGTGCCTCTGGAGCGCGGCCGACGCCCGGAAACGGATGCGCCCGCACTGCTCAAGGTCCTCCTCCGGAGTGTCCTCGGAGCAACAGCAGTGGGACGCAGGCCGGCGAAGATCCTCGGCGTCGAGCCACAGTGGGGCGCGCCCCCCTCGCCCTCTCGGCTTCCGTATCCGTCGGTTTGATCTCAGGCACGAGCCGCAGCCCAGCCGTGCCCCTGCGCGCCCGGTCCGACGGGACGCAGCGGGAGTCGTGGGAAGCGGTAGCGCCGCGCAGAGGTCACCCGGAGGCGGAGTGGATCGGGTCGGCCTGCGGCTTCGAGGCACACCGGGCGGCAGCCCGGCGATCTGAATGAGGGAAGCACCATCAGTCACTGCCGCGGCACTGTCACAGAATCGACCCCCACTCGGTCATTCGACGCAAAAGGGGCGCATTGTTCGAGCCCCATACCGTCGGCTTTCCCAGACCCCCAAGGCGGCACTCGATGACCACGATCAGCCTGGACGCAGTGACACTCGGTAAACAGTTGAACGCGTCCGACATATTCGACACGGCCATCGCGCTGCTCGACGAGCAGGGGACGGTCGCCGCCTGGACACACACCGCCGAACGGCTCCTGGGACACTCCGCCGGGGACATCGTGGGCCGGTCCGCCGCGCTCGTGCTGCCCTCCCTCGATGAGGCGACGCCGACATCGGCGTTCGTCGAGCGGTGCCGGGCCGAGAACGGCTGGCCGGGTGCGACGGCGGTGCGCCGTCGGGACGGCCGGGTGCTCGACGTCAATGTGCGGATCACGGCGTTGCACGGTCAGGACGGATCGGCACGATGGCTCGCGTCCGTGACCGACGCGGGCATGCCGTCCGGGGACGCGGTGGACGGATCGGTGCGGGGACCGCTCCTCGCCCGTGCGCCGATCGGGGTCGGCGTTCGTGACCGGCAGCTGCGGTCCATCTACGTGAACGACGTCGCCGAGAGCCATGACGGCCTTTCCCCCGACCGGCGCCTCGGGCGTCGGTTCACCGACGTCCTGCCCGGTGCCAATGCCGAAACGATCGAGGCGGTGATGCGGCAGGTCCTCCACAACGGTACGACCAAGATCCACGAGTACCGGACGTGGCTGCCGACGAGCCAGGGCGCCGAGAAGCCGTTCGCGGTGTCGTTCCAGTGCCTCCAGGGCGCCGACGGCGAATCGCTCGGGGTGTGCGTCATCAGCGCCGACGTCACCGCGAGTTGGCAGGCGCGTGAGCGCCTCGCCGTTCTCGACCGGGCCAGTGCGCGTCTCGGCAGCACCCTGGACGTGATGCAGGCCGGCCAGGAACTGGCCGACCTCGCCGTGCCCCTGCTCGCCGACTACGTCGCCGTGGACCTGGAACAGTCGATTTCGTTCGGGGAGGGGCCCCCGGTCGGCATCAGCGCGACGGGCAGTCGTCTCCCCGCTTTCCGGCGAGCGGGTCTGGCCTCGATCCGTCAAGGTGTCCCGGAATCACCGTGGATGCGCGGCGAGCCGGTCGACGTACCCGCCGACTCACCTTTCACCGCGGTCCTGCGGTCCGGGAAGCCCCGCCTGGAGCCGGTACTGGACACCGGTGCGGGCACATGGATCGACAGCGTGCCGGGGCTGGCGCGCCGGGTTCGCGAGAACGGCATGCACTCGATCATGATCGTGCCCATCCGCGCACGACGCGGCCTGCTGGGCGTCGCCCTGTTCGTCCGCACCACCGATCCCGTGCCGTTCCACGAGGTCGATCTGCTCCTGGCCGAAGAACTCGTCGCCCGCGCCGCCCAGTCGCTGGACAACGCCCGCCAGTACGCAAGCCGGCACGCCGCCGCCCTCACCCTCCAACGCAACCTCCTGCCCCGCCATTTGACGGGAGGCACGGCGCTCGAGGTGGCGTCACGCTACCTGCCCGCGGACGTGGACCACGGCGTCGGCGGCGACTGGTTCGACGTGATCCCGCTGTCCGGCGCACGGGTGGCACTCGTCGTCGGCGACGTGGTCGGGCACGGCCTCCACGCCGCCGCGACCATGGGCCGGCTCCGGACCGCCGTCCACACCCTCGCCGACATGGAACTGCCCCCCGACGAACTGCTCGCCCAACTTGACGACACCGTCCAGCGCCTGGGCGAGGAGGACTGCGACCTCCCGGACCCGCCCACCGCGGTGGCCGGCGCCACCTGCCTCTACGCCGTCTACGACCCCGCCACCCGCCGCTGCACCATGGCATCCGCCGGACACCCCCCACCCGCGATCATCGACCCACAAGGGCGTGTCTCCTACCCGGACCTCCCCACCGGGACCCCGCTGGGTGTCGGACTGGGGGAACCCTTCGACTCGGTGGAGCTGGAACTGGACGAGGGCAGCCTTCTCGCCCTGTACACCGACGGCCTGATCGAGACCCGCGACCACGACATCGAAGAGGGAATGCACCGCCTGGGCACCGCGCTCGCCCAGCCGGACCGAACCCTCGACGACCTCTGCGACATCGCGACCCGCACCCTTCCCGACCAGGCTCCCTGCGACGACGTCACCCTCCTGCTCGTCCGCACCCGCTCCCTCAACCCCAGCCGCGTGGTCACCTGGGCCCTACCCGGCGACCGATCCGCCGTCCGCCACGCCCGCAGACTCGCAGCACACCAACTGACGCAATGGGGCCTGGAAGGCCTCGCGGACGCCACAAGACTCATCGTCAGCGAACTCGTCACCAACGCCGTACGCCACGGCACCGGACCGATCGAACTCCGCCTCGTCCGCCACCGGGTCCTGACCTGCGAGGTGTCCGACACCGCCGCCTTCATCCCGCGACCGCATCGCGCACGCACCACGGACGAGAACGGCCGCGGCCTCTTCCTCGTCACCAAGCTGTCCCGCAGATGGGGCGCACGCTCGACATCAGGCGGCAAGGTCGTCTGGGCCGAACAGGAACTCCCCCACACGTCCGAACGCCAACCGGTTGCCGCCTGAGCCGCCCCCACCGATCTCGCGAAACGGGCTTCGCAGGGGCGTCCGGCACATCCCCGCCCCTCTCTGTGCCGCCGACGCCGCCCCGCCGCCGGTTTCCGCCGGACATGGGGCGAGTCGTGCCGGGCCCGGCCTGTCGAGGAGAAGCCGGGCTGGGCGGATTCACGTGTGCCCGAGGTCAGGGTCGTTGCCGGTGCCAGTACTCAGTCCAGCCGGGATCGAAGTCGGGATGCTCCTTCCACTGCTCCGCGATCCGCGTGAGCGCGCTGAAGGGCTTGTACGCGGGTCCGCCTTCGTCCAGTTCCAGCTCGGCCATGCCGTGCAGATAACGGACGGCGAAGTCCAATGACGTGGCGACCGGGGCGTATCGGGGATCCTCCGTCACCAGCAACGGGGCGAGCCTGTCGCTGATGAAGGAAAGAACCTTCGCGAAGTCGTCCTTGGTCGGGGCCGGGGGCGGCGTGTGGGACTCGCTGGTCATGTGCCGAGGTTATCCATGCACCGGCCGCGCACGGCTTGACGTGCTTGTCCTGAAGCCTTCTGGCGTATCCGAGCGGATGCGGGTGCCGGTGCGGCCCATCAAGCCGTCCACCTTCGTCGGCGACTCGGCGAGCGCGTTGGACCGTACGGCGCACTCCGGCCCGGGCGGCTCAGGGCGGCGGGGCGTCGGTTTCCGCGGCCGTGCTGTGATGGGCGCGGATGAGTGCGATCACGGTGTCGGCCGTGCGGTCCAGATGGCTGCGGCCGTCGGGCAACAGCGTCGTCGGGTTGATGTAGCTGCGCGGCCCCACATGCGTGGCCGGTTCGAGCCGGTGCTCGGTGATCTTCCCGGCGCGGCGGGCCCGGTTCCACGCGCTTGTGCGGAACAGCCGCCAGCGCTGCGGGAAGATCCAGGTGCCGACCCGCTCGATCCGGTCGTACTTGCTGGTCAGCCGATGCAGGTGCTCGGCACGGCCGATGTCGTTGGAGCCGTTGTGGAAACCGCCCAGCGTGATCAGCAGGAGCGGGGAGCGCAGCCGGCCGCGCAGTTCGTCCACCGCGCCGGTGGCGACCTGGGCGCCGCCGCTGTAGCTGAGCAGCACGACCGGGATGCCGCTGTCGGGCCGGTAGCCGGCGAGCCGGAGTTGGGTGGCGATCTGCGAGCCGACGGCACGGTTGTACAGCGGACGGTACCGGCTGTCGGCCGCCACGAAGATCTGCATGACATTGTGGAGGAACAGCAGCAGCCCGACGCGGCGGCGCAGCCACACCCACACGGGCCTCTCGGCAAGGGGGTCGGCCAGTGGGGAGTACGGCAGCACCTGACCGAGCACCCGCAGCTCCGGCCCCCTGCGCAGCAGCGCCTTCACCAGCCGGCCCCCGTCCCGGCTGTCGCGGACGCGACGTTTGCCGATGCCGTCCAGGTAGACCAGATAGGCGTCAGGGGGGTCGCCGGGAGCCGCGCCCCGGGCGTAGGGAACGCCCTTGGGGAGCTCGGTGAGGGGGGTCCGCCAGGCCGCGCCGTACGCCAGCACCTCATGGCGCGCCAGCAGGGCTTCGGCGAGCAGAGCGGGGCCGATCACGCACACCCAGAGGAGAAAATCGTTCATACGATCGGCTCCCACGCCGTCGTGGCGCCGATCCTCACGACCGAGCGCCGCACGGCCTCCACAGCGGCTCCGAGCCCGGCCCCGGCGAGGGCCACGCAACCGGCGGAGCCCCACCGGCCCAGGTCGGTCGCCGTGGAGACCGGCCCGACGAGACCGGCTCCGACACCGACCAGGAGCAGCAGGTGGAGCGTGGGCCCGAGCAGGGGAAACGCGAGGACGGCGGCGAACACCAGCGGGGTGACCAGGCCCGGTGTCCATCCCGGCCCGGCACCGGTCGGTGGCGAGGACTGCACGAGTTCGGCCAGGCTCGCCGCGGTCAGCGGCCACAGCGCGAACAGTGCGCCCTCGACGAGGCCACAGGCCAGCAGCAGTCCGGCCACCCGGGTTCGTGACATGCCCGGGCGGCGCACCACCAGGGGCAGGATGCGCCCGGCGACCTCCGACACCCCGGCGAACAGCAGCAGAACGACGACGAGGAGTGACACCGCTCAGCCTCGCTCGGACGGCACGACGGGAGGCTGCTGCCCGAGCGGGCCTGCGGCTTGGAGGTACCGCTCGAGTTCGTCGGCGGCGCGCCGATATCCGCCGGCCTCCCTCTGGGCGACACACAGGGTGGCTGCCGCCGCACTGAACCGGGGACTGTGCAGCAGACGCCCGGCAAGGGCACGCACGGAGCCCTCGGTGACGTCCTGCGTACGTATCGACAGGCCGGCGCCCAGCTCCACGACACGGCGGGCCACCATCGGCTGGTCGGCCCCCTGGGGTACCACCAGCATCGGAACCCCGGCGTACATGGCCTCGTTGACGCTGTTCATTCCGCCGTGCGTGACGAACAGCACCGCACGGGCCAGCACCTCCGGTTGCGGAACGGAACGGCGGGCGAGCACATTGGCCGGCAACGGACCCAGCGCGTCGGGATCGGTCTTCCCGGTCGAGACGACGACCGTGCCACCCAGCGGGGCGAGCGCGGTGGCGAAGCAGCGCAGCAGCTGCGGGTCGGCGTTGAACACCGTGCCCAGCGAGGCGTACAGCACGGGGTCCGTCAGCCGATCGGACGGGAACGACGGGTCGGCCGGTCGGGCACCGATGCTCGGGCCGACGAACCGATAGGACTCGTCGAAGTCCTCGACGGCAGGCTGGAACGACCGGGAGGTGTAGACCAGATTGAGCGGCTGGCGGATGTTCCCCATGTCCAGCATGGGCAGCCCGCGGGTGTCGAAGGCGCGGCGCAGGCCTCGGCGCGAGCGCAGATAGCTCCGGAGGGTACGAGGTCGAGCCGCCGCCTCGGCGAGCAGACTCCACGAGCCGCGGGTGGGACTGGGAACCCGCCGGTTGAACGCGAACGTGGTGAACGATGCCGCCGCCGGCACCTTGAGTTCGCGGGCGGCGATCGCACCCCACAAGCAGGCGCTGTCGTGGACGATCAGGCCTGGCCGAACCTTGCGCAGGTCCGTGAGCACCGTGGGCAGCAGGCGGGCGGCGGTGCCCGCGAGCCCCGCCATCAACGTGCCGGGCGTCGGCGGATCGGGCAGCGGCTGGTCGCCCCCGGGGTAGAGGCACACCGTCGCGCCGACGGCCTCGATCTCCTCCCGGAACGCGGGCGACGTGTGGTACGTGACGGAGTGGCCACGGCGGACGAGTTCATCCACCAGCGGCAGCGTCGGGTTGACGTGCCCCTGCATGGCGATGTTGAGGAACGCGATGGTGCTCACAGAACGATCCCTGGTTCGGAGAAAGTTGATACGTCGCCCGGTGTGACCGACGTGGCGGTCGCCCGAGGATCGTCGGCCCGGTACAGGCCGGGTCCGCTGATGCGCAACTCGTCGAGGAAGCGCCCCGCCGCTCGCGAAGCCGTGCTGATCAGCCGTTGGGAATGGCCGAAGTCCCAGGGGGCCGGCCAGGCCTCGACGCCGGTCGGCAGCACGACGGTCGGGATCTGCCGGGACACCTCGCGCAGATCACGCTCGATCTGGTGGTGCATGAGCAGCAGTGCGGCCCTGGCGGCGATCGCGCCGGCCCGTGGGGGCGGGACAGCCGGGGGCAGCGGCGAGCCCTCCGGCCCGGTCGACAGCACCACCACGCTGGCCGCCCCGGCCTGCAGCGCCGCCAGTACCGGGACATAGGCGATCACTCCGCCGTCGACGAGCGTCCTGCCTCCACGCTCCACCGGGGGCAGGATCCCCGGCATGGCGGCACTGGCGAGCAGTGCGGACTCCAGGTCCCCGTGGTCGAGCAACGCGGGCGCACCGGTGACCAGATCCATGGCCACCGCCGTGAACGGGACGGCGAGTTCCTCGATCCGCGACGGCAGCCCGGACCGGGCGATCAGTCGACGCAGGCCGCGATCCGTGCAGATGCTGGCCCGTGAGGAGGGATAGCCGAGCGGATACACCTCACGACGGCGCAGCCGCGTCCACACGTGGTCCAGCCACGGCGCGGCCTTTTCGGGGTGAGCCGCCGCGATGGCCCCGTTGAGGGCGCCCACCGAGGTTCCGATGATCATGTCCGGGACGAATCGTTGCCGTTCCAGCGCGTACCCGACACCGACATGGGCCGCTCCGAGCACGCCCCCCGCACCCACCACGACGGCCACGGGACGGGGAAGGCCCTGCAAGCCCCGCACGGGATCCCCGGGCGCGCGGCACGACGACGGGGAGCGCACCCCGTCGTCGTCCTGCACGGCGCGACGCCTCTCGCGGCCACGACCAATGCTCGAGCCGCCCCTGCGCAAGCCCGAACGTGCCCAGGAGACCGGTGTCCGGCCACGGGTGATCCGCATGATCCACCTCTCTCGTTTCGGCGCGGAATACGGGACGGCCTCTCAGCCGGTGCCGGGCGGCAACCCGACCCGGGACGCCAGCCTCCGGACCTGCCCGGCGAAGCCGTCACCGATCCGTGCGACGACACGCCCCGTCCTCGTGCTGCGAGGGGCGTGGCCCTTCGCGAGCTCTGCGGTCGCGGTCCGTGGACCGTGCGGCCTCGAGGTCGGGCAGGCCGCTGCTCCCCCGGCCGGGGGGCGAGCTCGTCGTGCCGCGTCGGCCGAGTCGACGAATGTGACCGTCTCCCCGAGGGGCGCCCGGCCCGTGCGGGAGTGGTTCACCGTGGCGTCCTCGAACCCGATCGACATACCGCAGAAGAGGATCAGTTCGTCCGGCGGCGACAGGATCTTCGCGACGGTCGTGCGGTACTTCGCCCACGCCATCTGCGGGCAACTGTGCAGTCCTTCGGCGCGGAGGAGCAGCATGACGGTCTGCAGATACATGCCGAGGTCGGACCATTGGGGCCTGCCCATGCCGCGGTCGACGTAGCAGAACAGGGACGCGGGCGCCCCGAAGCAGTCCCAGTTCGCGGAAGCCGCCCGCTGGCGCGCCTCCAGGTCCTCGCGCGGAATGCCGAGTGCGCCGTAGCGCTCCGCACCGAAGGCCGACCGGCGCTCTCGGTACGGGGACTTCAGCTCGGCGGGGTACTGCTCGTACTCCGGCTCGTCCCAGGGTTCGCCCGTGGCCAGCCGCTCGCCGACCCGCCTCTTGAGCTCGGCCAGTGGCGCACCTGTCAGGACGTAGACATGCCACGGCTGGATGTTCGATGCGGACGGCGTCCAGGCCGCGGCGGACACCACGCGCTCAAGCGTCTCTGTCGGGACCTGCCGGTCCGTGAACCCGCGCACCGCACGTCGGGTGGTGACCGCTTCGTAGACGTCCATGATCGCCTGCCTCCCTGGCCGCTCGATTGCAGTAGCTATCGTTGCACTCAAGATAGTATCACTCAAGACGATCTCATGATTGACTATCTCGGCCAAGAAGAATTGCCGACCCACGGCTGCCCGCCGGGGCCCTGCACATCGGAGAAGGCCATGGCCACACTGCTGCACATCGATTCGTCCGTATTTCCAGGAGAGGCGTCCTCGTCCCGCGCGGTCACGGCGGCCTTCCGCGAGGCGTGGAGGGAGCACCACCCGGAAGGCACGGTGGTCTACCGTGACCTCGCCGCCAGCCCCGTCGCGCACATCACCGCCGACGCCTGGTCCGCCGGTTACACCGCCCCGTCCGACCGCACCCCCGCGCAGTCCGCCGCGTTCGCCGAACGCCTGAAGCTCATCGAGGAACTGGAGCAGGCGGACGCGGTCCTGATCGGCGCGCCCATGTACAACTACTCGGTCCCGTCGACCCTCAAGGCGTGGCTGGACAGCGTGCTCCTGATGGGCCGCACCGCGGGCGAAGCTCCCACCGCGCAGGGCACCCCGGCCGTCGTCGTCGCCAGCCGTGGCGGCTCCTATGCGCCGGGCACCCCGCGCGAGGGCTTCGAGTTCGTACAGAACTATCTGGAGGCCGTCCTCAAGGGCACTCTGGGCCTGGATCTCGACTTCATCGTCCCCGAGCTCACCATGGCCCCCCGTAACCCGGCCATGTCGGAACTGGTCCCCCTCTACGAGGCCTCCCGCAAGCGCGCCTTCGAGGACGCGACGATCAAGGCCGAGCGACTCGCGGAACGCCTCGCCGCGTAACTCCCACGTCATGGGCGCCGCGTGACACTCCGCCCGAGGAGGTCACACGGCGCCTTCGTCGTCCATGCCCCCGTCGCCGAGGAGGCCGCCCGCATCGCAGCGGCGACCCGGCCCCGAGCACGACAGCGACCCACGACCGAACGGCGCTGTGTGCGGGGACGCAGATCCGGCCGATCCGGTACGGGCGCGGCAGCCGTGCCGACGGGCCCGGACTCGGTCGAGGGCACCGCCCGGCCGCCCTCGACCGCCGACGCCCGGTGGAGACGGCCGCGGCCCACGAGGGCGGCCGACCGCGAAAAGGGCGGCCGACCGCGAAATACGACGCAAAGCGCCGACGCGGCCGGCACGCAGGTGTCGCGCGAGCGCCTACGCCTTGCCGTCAGCGGGATAGACGAACCGTGTCAGCAGATCAACCAGCTGCTCGGCATCACCGGGCGCCAGTTCGGCGACCAGACGCTCGGACAGCGGTGCCGCCAGCACATGAGCCGCGTCGAAAAGCTCGATGCCCCGAGGCGTGATCTCCACGGCCCGCGCCCGCCGGTCCCCCGGAACGGGCTTGCGGACAGCCAGCCCCTTGCTCTCCAGGTCGTCGACGATCCGCATGATCCCCGCCTTGTCCGACCCCGTTTCCGCAGCCAGGTCCCGCTGCACGGTGGGCCCGCGGTCGACCAGCACGATGAGCACGGCGAAGTGGCGCAACTCGATGCCGAGCGGCCGAAGCGCCTCACCCATCACCGCCGCCGCGTGCCAGTGCGCCCTGCGCAGCAGCAGGCCGAGGGCGAAAGGCGAGGTGTCCCCCGGGCGGTCGGTCGCACGCGCGGTGGTCCGAGGCGGAACGTCAGCTGTCATGAACCCACACTACAACCATTTACTCGGTCGATACAGTATCGTTTGAAACTAAATACGACCAACGCAGAGCGGATAGAACGCCGTCAGGTCGGCCTCGGGCATGGAGTCCGGGGTCGCCCGGTCGGTCTGATCGGCTTCCTTCGTATAGGCCCTGTTCCTGTCGTCCGACCTCCGGTCGAGGCCCTTCACGCCGCCGAGCCGGGCCGTCGTCGAATAGACGCCGTCACCCTCGTGACCGTAGGACGCGAGGTCCGGGTAGCGGTCGTGATCGTAGTCGGCGACGGCGATCGCACGCGGCTCGCTCAGGTCGACGTGGTGATCGCTCTGCCCCCGTCCGCGTGCCGAGAAGGGCCCGAGCCGCAGCTCGGAGACGTCCGGTCGCACCGGGTCGTCGCCCTGGAACGCGCCGGTGGCGACGACGAAGAGGTCGCTCCAGCCGTCCCGGTCGAAGTCCGCCACGACGGCGAGCACGTCCTTCGCGCCGTCCCCGCGCTCCCCGACCAGATCCCGTGGCCCCACCTTCGCGCCCCGCCCTCCCTCGGCTCCGAACGTGATGGTCAGGCCGGCGCCGGTGCGGGACGGGGAGGAGACACGGTCGGCCGTGCCGTCCCCGTCGAGGTCGGCCACCAGAACTCCCGTGGAGGTGGCACAACTTCCGATCGCGGGACCGGCGGCCGGGCGTCCGGGCGGATCGCCCCGGCCGTCGCCGCAACCGGCCATCAGTGCGGTCGACGTCACGAGCGCCAGTACGCAGCACGCCCGCCCGGCTGTTCGTCCCCCGACCGCCATGACGTGACCGCCTTTCCCCACGGCTTGTTTCCGAACAGGCCGAAACGTATCGCGCGGACGGAACTCCGCGAACGGCGGTCGCTGCGCATGGTGCGGTGCGCGAAGGGGCAGCGAGAGACGGCGAGCGCCGGGAGCGGAAGGGCGTCCAGCCCACGCGTCCAGGGCAGTGGCTCTCCGACCGGCCTGCTAGTGGTCCGACCGCGGCGGCCCACGTCGTGGTGCCGTTCGAACGTGCCCGCGCTCCGCCGGGCCGGCGGAAGGAAAGTCGCGAACAAGGCCGCCCCCCTCCATTCACCGACTCGTCCGCGATCGAAA
>Ga0209758_1003170_pt1 | contig 15424 bp, 13 predicted proteins | sample AraplaMF_Col_mMF_FD_184258 | JGI IMG/M metagenome (GOLD analysis project Ga0209758, IMG submission 184258) | Arabidopsis root microbial communities from the University of North Carolina, USA - plate scrape MF_Col_mMF (SPAdes) (version 2) | ecosystem: Host-associated > Plants > Roots > Endosphere... | reverse complement strand
CAATGCTGGACGGGCTTTACAAGGTCGAATACGGAGTCAACGACGCGTTCGGCCGCAGCGTGATGTGCATGCATCAGGGCAAATTGCTCGGCGGCAATTCGGCGTTCGCCCATCTCGGCACCTATCAGGAAACCGGTGGCGAGATCAGCGCCGAGATCATCACCCAGCGACACAACGAAGACCCGTATTACAAGCCGCTGATGGGCGCCGATGTTGCTGCGATCAGCGTTCGCGGCCGGGCGCAAGGCAACACCATACGCTTCGAGGGGAGTGCCGCGCCGGTCCCCGGTGCGGTGTTCTGGGCCGTGCTGACGCAGCTCGAAGACGAGGCCGTTTCGCCTGCCGGCGCGGTCGGCGAGGGCGGCATCGTCAACGGACTCTATTCCATTCACATCCGCACCCTCGATGGCATCGACGGTGGTCTGTCCGGCGTGATGTTGCTGATCGACGGCCGCATCCTCGGCGGTGACGCCTTCTTCTATTATCTCGGCTCCTACACCTCGGCGAACGGCCGCTGGAAAGGCGGCTTCGTCAATCAGGAGCACACCCCGGCGAAAGGCGAAATCCCGGTGTTCGGCGGTCATGAGGTGGGCATCGGCTTTTCCGGCACCTGCAGCCATGAAGGCGCCGATCTGGAGGCAACCGCGCTGGCCGGCAAGCGCAGCCTGCGATTGACCGCCACTCTGAAATTGATGCGGCCGGCCTAGAGCTTTCGCCGTGAGCGACCGTCAGTGAAGCACCAGCCTCGTGTTGTCCTCGTCCTCCAGCAAACCATCCCTGCGATTTAGTTCCACCTGCAGCCGGAAATTTTCCACCAGCACGGCACGCAGGGCCCTGCGCATGTCGCCATCGGCGCAACGCAGGATTTCATCGATGGCCATTTCAAACGGGTCTTCCATGCCGGTTTAACCTGCCAGCGGCGCGCTCGTTCCCCGCGGAAGCCGGTCTCCAAATTGTGTCCGAGGCGGCGGGCAGGGTGGAACCGGATCGAGGAACGCTTGGACAGGACTGCCATTGTCAAGGAGCGGCGCGACGTTTTGGCGCTGCGTGGAAGATCCCGCCAGCCCCCAGAAGGCCCCCGGGTGGGATCTTCCACACTTGGGATCTTGGCGCCGTGCGCTGGCCGGAACACCGGTTGCGCGACCTGCTTGCACAGCGAGACCCGGCTTGTCGGCGCTTCCGGCCGCGCGGACATCCTGATCTGGGATTTCCCGGTGCTGCACGTCGACGATTGCTTGTTGCGCGTGGGTTCCGCCAACCTTATCAATCGGTCGATGGGGGCCGATACCGTATGCGACCTTGCCTTCGAGGCGGCGTCGCAGGATCACCGGCAGTTCATCATCCGGCGCCGGCTCATCGGACATTTCTGTGGCGTTGACGAGCAGGAAATAGCAGCCAACAAAGCCGATCTGTTCGGCTTTCTCGACAGGGTGTCCACGGGTGAGGCAGAGAAGTCATTGCAACCGATCGATCCGCCGACGGCGCTTGGCGGTATCGCCAGCGTTGTGCAGCCCGTCGCCGACCCCGAGGAACCGCTTGTTCTCCAGGCTCCTGCAGATGGCATGCGGACGATGAAGACCATCCTGGTGGCCTGCGGTATCGCCGCAGTCTTCGCCGGCATCGCGTTTGCCTGGCGCCATTCCGCGCTGAGCGGTTTCGCCGATATTGCCTTCGTCTCATCGATCATCGCGCAATACGCGCAATCGCCTTTCGCGCCGCTGCTTGCGATTGCCGCATTCGTTGCCGGGGGGCTGGTGGTTTTTCCCGTCGTCGTCCTGATCGCGGCGACCGCGGCGGCGCTGGGACCATGGATGGGGTTTTTCTGCGCGACGATCGGCACGTTTCTCAGCGGACTGCTGCTGTTCTCGATCGGCCGCGCGCTCGGCCGCGAGCGCCTGCAACGGCTGCTTGGGCATCGCGCAAAGCTGATCCAGGACAGCATCGTCGGCAAGGGGCTCATCGCCGTGGCCCTGATCCGCATGGTGCCCGTCGCGCCATTTTCGATCGTCAACGTGGTGGCGGGGGCCAGCAAATTGCGTCTGCGCGATTTCGCGATCGGCACCGCTCTTGGCATGGCTCCGGGAAACCTTGCGCTGGCCGCATTGGGGTCGCAGTTCGTCGAACTGGCCAGGAATGCATCGTGGTCGAACCTGTTGCTGTTCGGCCTGGTCCTGGTGGCGTGGGTGGCGTTTTGTCTGGTCGTGCAAATGCTGCTGACACGCTCGACGAGAGAGCAGACGTGACCGGCACACGCAGGGTCATGACGTGGAACGTCACGGCACGTTCAATCCTAATCCGAAGTTCGACCTCGATGGGGTCTGTTCGGGGGCGAACGGACGATCCGTTTGCCCGGCTTGCGCTCCGAAGTCCAACAATGTGAGCTTGACGAGCGCCAGACTGCATGGAAGATTGTTGACAATCAATCATTGACCATCAGGGGCAAAATTTGATGATGGCGCTTCCTGCGGGAATGACTGACGACCGCGGCGCCGATGGCGCCCTGGCGCGCGTGCCGAAATCGACGTTCCGGGCTCACATCGCCGACGGACTGCGTCAGGCGATTTTGCGGGGCGACATTGCGCCGGGCTCTCAGTTGGTCGAAGCCAACCTGGCCGAGCAGTTCGGCGTGAGCCGCGGCCCGCTCCGCGAGGCCATGCGTCAACTGATCGACGAGGGATTGCTGGTCACGGTGCCCTACACGGGGACTCACGTCGTCGAGCTGTCCATCGACGACGTCCGCGAAATCTACTCGATGCGCGTCAATCTCGAAATCTTCGCGTTCGAGCAGGTCTGGGCGCGCAGAGACGCGACATTCCGCGACGGGCTGATTGGCCGTCACGACGCGCTGACGGCGTGCATCGACGCGCAGGACGATGCCGCCAGTATTTCCGCCGAACTGCAGCTCCACGGCTTCGTCTATGAGGCGACAGGTCACCGTCTGCTGTTGAGGACGTGGGACAGCATTCGCGGCCGGCTTCAGCTCTACTGGGCGGCCCATCACGTCGCCCACGGCATCCGTGGACCCCGGCGCGACGGCCATGACGGCTACGTCAGGGTCGCGCTCGGCGATGATTTCGGGGCCTTGCGGCGCGAGATCACCGACCACATGGCGCGCGGCGGAAAACAAACCGAGGCGTTTCTCACCAGCCGTACCCTTGCGACCGGGCGTGCCCACGAATTATCCGGCAAGAACCTTGAAGGAGCCCTGCGATGAATTTCGACAGACGCAAATTTCTCGCTTTCGCGGCCATCGCGGCGGCAGATCTGAAGTCCGCTCCGCTGTTCGCCCAAGGCGCCTCGACCCTCGAGCAGATCAAGGCGAAGAAACAGTTGCGCATCGGCGTGACGTCCGCCGAGCCGTGGTTCTTCAAGGACCCGATGTCCGAGAAATGGACCGGCGTCGGCATCAGCATGGGCGAGAAACTTGCGGCAAATCTCGGCGTGGAATTGCTCCCCGTGGAAACCACCTGGGCCAACTCCGTGGCGGCACTGCAGGCCAACCAGATCGACCTGATGTTCGTGCTCGACCCGACCGAGGAGCGGAAAAAAGCCGTCGACTTCCCGGAAGCTCCGCTTTTCTACTACGCCATGGGCGCGCTGGTGACCGAGGACGCCAGTTACGCGACGTGGGATGCGATCGACAAGCCGGGCAACCGCATCGGCGTCACCCTTGGAACGTCACTCGACAAGAACGTCACCGCCATCATCAAGTCGGCTGAAATAAATCGTTTCTCGAACAACGACGAAGCGATCGCCGCGTTTGCCGCAAAGCGTGTCAACGTCGTGGTCCAGTTTCACCCGGCGCTGGTGGTGCAGTATTCGCGGTTGAAGCTGGGCAAGGTCATTCTGCCAAAGCCGGTCGATGCGGTGGCGACGAGCGCGGGTCTGCGCAAAGAGCAGAACACCGCATTTCGCGACTGGGTGAGCGGCCAATTTGCCGAGCTGTACAAGGCCGGCGTGCCCAACCAACTGTTCAACACGTATCTCAAGTCGAAGCGTGTCGATCCCGCGGGCATCCCGGGCCTCATCAAGGAGGATTGGGCGGTCTTCTAGAGCCTTTCCGGTTCTGATTGAATCAGAACCGGGCTCTAGATTCTTGTTTTGACGCGTTTTCTTCACGCGAACCGGTATCCACTTCGCTCGAAAACGCTATAGAGCTGCCTTTCAGAGCGAGGTGTCATGAGCTACCAATGGGACTTCGCCCCGGTCCTGGCGCGTTCGAACCTGCTCGTGACGGGGCTCGTCAACACGATCGAGATCGCGCTGATCTCCATCGTTCTCGGCGTCATCCTCGGATTGATTCTCGCCTTCATGCGGCTGGCGCAGAGGCGCATGCTGTCCTATCCGGCCACCGCGCTGATCGAGTTCTACCGCAACACGCCGCCGCTGGTTCACTTCTTCTGGTTCTTCTACGCGCTTCCGGTGTTGGCGAATATCAGCCTCAATCCATTCGTTGCCGCGGTGCTTGCGCTGTCGACGCAGTCCGGGGCGTTCTATGCCGAAGTCTTCCGGGGCGGCATCGTTTCCATCGAGCGCGCGCAATGGGAAGGCGCGAAAGCGCTCGGCATGAAACGATCGCAGCTGATGCGGCGGATCATTCTTCCGCAAGCCTTGACGCGAATGTTTCCGCCTTTCGTCGAGCGTTCCTTTGAACTCACCAAGACGACGGCGCTGGCGTCGACGCTTGCCTATGCCGACCTGATGTACCAGGCGATGATCGTCAACAGCGAAACCTTCCGGCCGCTCGAAGTCTACACGACCATCGCATTGATGTACGTCATCCTTCTGGTCTCGGCCAGCACGCTCGCCCGCCTGGCCGAGATACGCATGACGGCGTACCGGTGATGGGGCGGATATCATGAACTACCAGTTCGATTTCGGCCTCCTGCAAGACAGCTTTCCGGTTCTGCTGCGCGGCCTCGCCGTCACGATCCAGCTTTGGATTCCGAGCATCGTCGCCGGCTTTTCGCTCGGATTTTTTCTCGCACTGGGAAGACTGTCAAAAAGCCGGGTCGTCAGCATTCCATGCCTTGGTTATATCGAGCTGTTCCGGGACACGCCGGTGCTGATCCAGCTGATATGGTTCTTCTACGCGTTTCCGATCGTCATCGGCGTGCAGCTCTCGCCATTCGTCGCGGCGCTGCTGGCGCTGGGGCTCAATACCTCGGCCTATTCCGCTGAAATCTTCCGCGGCGGCATCGAGTCGATTGCGAAAGGGCAGTGGGAGGGCGCGAAGGCGCTGGGTATGAGGCCCGAAGCCGTCATGCGGCGGGTCATCATCCCGCAGGTTCTCAAGAGAATGCTGCCGGCCTTCACCAATCGTGCCATCGAGGTGGCAAAGATGTCGTCACTTGCGTCGATTCTGTCGGTGCACGAACTGATGTATCAGGGGCGGCTCTTGAGTTCGACGTATTACCGGCCCCTCGAGATCCTGACGACCGTCGCCTTGATCTACTTCGTTCTGATTTATCCGGGCAGCTATCTTTCCATGAAGCTCGAACAGCGCATGGCGAGCAAGGGCTGATGCCGCAAGGAGGCGACCGCCATGCCTGCACCCATTCTTCGCGTGTCGAACCTGCAGAAGAAATTCGGAGATCTGCATGTTCTCCGCGGCATCGACTTTGCCGTCGAGCCTGGCGAGCGTGTTGCGATCATTGGCGGCAGCGGCTCCGGCAAGAGCACGTTTCTGCGCTGCCTCAATTTCATGGATGTTCCAACCTCCGGCGAAGTCGAGCTGGACGGCAAGATCTTGGGAAAATCCAGCCGCGCCGCGCCGCACGACAGGTATTACCCCGAGCGCGAGCTGTGCGCCGTCCGCGAACGCGTCGGGATGGTGTTCCAGCAGTTCAACCTGTTCCCGCACATGACGGTTCTGGAAAACGTCATGGAAGGCCTGATCACCGTCAAGAAATCGAAGAAGGCGGCCGCGCGCGACGCCGCGATGAAAGAGCTGCAGAAGGTCGGCCTCGCCGACAAGCTGGACGCCTATCCGGGCCGCCTGTCCGGCGGCCAGCAGCAGCGCGTTGCGATCGCGCGCGCGTTGGCCATGGAGCCGGAAATTCTGCTGTTCGACGAGCCCACGTCATCGCTCGATCCGGAACTCGTCGGTGAAGTCCTGCGGGTCATTCGAAAGCTTGCGGATGAGGGTCGCACCATGCTGCTCGTCACCCACGAGCTTGGATTTGCCTATCACTATGCGACCAAGGTGATTTTTCTGGCTGACGGCGTGTTTCACGAAGTCGGCACGCCGGAGGAGGTTTTGAAAAACCCGAAACAGGCGCGCACCCGTGCGTTCCTCGATCGGTTCACGGAATTCTCCTTCTGACAACGCCTCAGGTTTGAAGTCCCCCGAAAGGTTCTGGAATGTCCATTCAGCACGCGGCAAGCAAGACCAGCTCCCAAGGCTACGTCGATGACGAGCGCAACAATGGTGTGCAGGTCTACCTCAACGGCCAGTTCGTCGGTCGCGATCAGGCGACGGTGTCGATCTTTGATGCCGGCTTCGTTCTGGGCGACGGTGTCTGGGAGGGGCTTCGCCTGGTCAATGGAAGAATCGTCGCGCTGGAAGACCACATCGACCGGCTTTATGAAGGCGCCAACGCGATCCAGCTCGACATCGGACTGACGCGCGAGCAGATGATCGAGGCGCTCTGGTCGACCTTCAAGCGCAATGGCATGACCGATGGCGCTCACGCGCGCCTGATGGTCACTCGCGGCCGGAAGACAACCCCAAATCAGGACCCGCGTTTTGCGCTGGGCCAGCCCACGATCGTGATCGTTGCCGAGTATAAAGTGCCGAAGCCGGAATCCAAGATCAACGGATTGAGCCTCTTCACCTCGACCATCCGCTGCAGCGGGCCTGACGTCTTCGACCTGCGCCTCAATTCGCACAGCCGGCTGAACTTCATCCAGGCGCTGATCCAGGCGATCAATGCCGGTGCGGACGAGGCGCTGATGCTCGATCCGCACGGCTTCGTGGCGAGCTGCAATTCGACGAATTTCTTCATCGTTCGCAAGAACGAGCTATGGACCTCGACGGGGCGTTTCAATTTCAAGGGCATCACGCGCCAAAAGGTCGTTGGGCTCTATGGCCGGGACGGTGGGGTGGTGCGGGAACACGATTTCACGCTCGCTGAAGTCTACGGTGCGGCGGAGGCGTTCGTCACAGGCACGCTCGGAGGCATTACACCGGTGACCCGGGTAGACGGCCGAAAAATCGGCAACGGGCGGCCGGGTCCGGTGACACAGCGGATCGCCAACCTCTACGCGGATTTCATCCGGGCTTGACCCGGCGCTGCGCCCAGGAAGATTGCGGCCGACACGTTGACGCCGTCACGCGGAGATACGACATATCCCGTACCGTCGGCCCAGGCCGCTGCGCAGGAGCAAGGCATGAAGACGCCACCAGATATCGTTCCCGTTGCGGCGTATTCCGCCAGCGACGTCGTGCACTGGCTGACAAACGACACCCGTGATGAGCGGTTCATCGACAATATCTTCGCCGAGCTGTGTAACCGGCTCCAGCGTGCGGGCATTCCCGTCAAGCGGGCATCGCTTCATATCCTGATCCACCATCCGCAATGGCTTGGTGCCCGGATGATGTGGTCCGACGGCATGCGGCAGGCCGAGATCGCGCGGGTCGACTACGACGTCAGGGAGCGCTCCGAATTCATCGGCAGTCCCGCCAATGAGATCCATGACGGAGCCGCCGAGATCCGCGAGAATCTCGAACGCGATGCCGCCCAGGGCCGCACGCACGCCGTCTATGGCGAAATGCGCGCGAAGGGCCTGACGGACTACGTGGCGTGGCCGCTGTACCATACGCTCGGCAAGCGGCATTTCGTGACCTTTGCAACCGACCGGCCCGGCGGTTTCGACGCTGCGCATATCGCCGGTCTGTTGAACCTGCTGCCGTCGCTGGCGCTGGTCAGCGAAATCCGCGTCAAGAACCGGCTGGCGCGAACGCTGCTGGAAACCTATGTCGGGTCGCATGCCAGCGAACTCATCCTGGCCGGCGCCACCCGGCGCGGCAGCGGGACGACGGTTCGCGCCGCCATCATGATCTGCGATCTGCGTGATTTTACCAAGATCTCCGACAATTGGCCGCGCGACGACGTCATTGATCTTTTGAACGGGTATTTCGACGCGATGTCGGAGCCGGTTGAGCGACACGGCGGCGAAATCCTGAAATTCATCGGCGACGGCATGCTGGCGATTTTTCCGCTCAGCCAGCCTCAGGCCTGCGCAAATCTGCTGCACGCCGTGGCCGAAGCCCGCCAGGCCATGATTGCCCTCAACCAGAAGAACGGCGAAACCGGCCGTGCGCCGCTCAACTACGGCATCGGCATTCACGTCGGAGACGTCATGTACGGCAATATCGGCTCGCGCAGCCGGCTCGACTTCACGGTGATCGGTCCTGCGGTGAACATGGCTTCGCGTCTCGAAGCCTTCACCAAGCAATTGGGCAAGACGGTGCTGCTGTCGCGCGCGTTTGCCGACTTCGTCAAAAGCGACTTCGACCTGGAACGCGTCGGCGAATATCCGGTGCGGGGTTTCAATGAGCCGATCGAGCTGTTTGCATATCACGGCTGACCGCGCCGATCGATCGCCGGGCAGAGCCACCGGCTGCTTGACACTCGTTGCCGACGTTCTCATCATGTTCTTCATTGCGAGAAACGCTTCGACGTATCATCGGTGAACGGTCAGGATGGCAACGACAGCCACCATCCTTCATGCGGACCTGGATGCCTTTTATGCCTCGGTAGAGCAGCTGCTGGACCCATCGTTGCGCGGCAGACCCATTGCGGTCGGCGGCGGGGTTGTGCTTGCCGCGTCCTACGAAGCCAGGGCCTTTGGCGTTCGCGGCGGCATGCCGGGACGGCAGGCGCGCGAACTCTGTCCGCACCTCATATTTGTCGGCGGGCATTTCAAGGAATACCAGCGGCTGGGCGACGCCGCGATTCAGGTGATCGGCGATTTCACGCCCCTGGTCGAGCGGATGTCCATCGACGAGGCCTTTGCCGACGTCGTCGGCTGCACCCATCTGTTCGGTCCGCCCGTCGACATTGCAAAGGCGATCCGCCAGCGCGTGCGCCGGGAGCTTGGCCTTCCGATCTCGGTCGGCGTGGCGCGCACCAAGCATCTGGCAAAGATCGCCTCGCAAGTGGCCAAGCCCGACGGGCTGGTCGTCGTCGATCCCGACACCGAGCTGGAATTCCTTCATCATCTGCCTGTCGAGTTGATGTGGGGCGTGGGTCCGGTCACGAAAGCGCGGCTTGCCGGGATCGGCGTGCTCACGATCGGGGCGCTGGCAAGGACATCGGGAGGCTCGCTCGAGCGGCTACTCGGGCCCGCGGCAGGCGAGAAACTCGCAGCGCTGGCGTGGAATCGCGATCCACGAGAGATCAGAATTCACCGACGGGCCCGCTCGGCGGGCGCGCAATCGGCCATCGGCAGAAGGCCGGCCGATGAGCAGACGTTCCGACCGACCCTGCTTCACCTGGCCGACCGCATCTGCAGCCGGCTTCGCGCCAAGTCGAGGCTCGGCCGAACCGTGACGGTCCGCGTCCGCTTCGCCGATCTGAACTCGGTCACCCGCTCGGTCACGCTCGACGCGCCGATTTCCGCGACGGTGATGCTCGCCGAGATCGCCCGGGATCTGGTGCGCGCGGTTCTCGCAGACCATCCGGACGAGAAGACCATCTCGCTGTTGGCGATCTCGGTGTCGCATCTTGAAGAGCGGTGCGGTCTGGAGCTGGAGCTTCCGCTTGGACTGCGTGACGAGTCCCGCCGTCCCGGCACCAGGAGAGGGCAGGCCCGCTGGGTGGCGGACTGCGCCGTCGACAGGATTCGCAATCGCTTCGGATGGGATGCGATTGGATACGGCTCGGTGGTGCTGGGGATCTCCCGCTCCGTTCCCGATGGATTTCGCGAGCTCGCCGAAAAGGATCTGTGATCCGTCTCGGATATGCAGCTTTCATTTGCGCGTCGCGCGTCGCCGGCGGGCGATGGTCGATGGCGCTATGCCGCATCGGGCGTTGAAATGAACCGGGGGCTATCTCCGATTGGACGCCCGCGGCCCGGACGATCCCTTACTGTCGGGGAGACCAGTTTGCGAAAACCGCTCAACGTCCGATGTCTTGATCAAGATCACGCCCGGCTCTTCGATCGGAGAAGACAGATATTTGGCGCGAGCGATCTCCTCGATCCTCGACCTGTTCTTAAGAAAGGCGTGCAGGCGACCTTCCTGTTCCAGGCCACCAGTGCCGAAATGGTCGTCAAGCGCCTCGCGGCTGATAGCGCAGTTAACCGGCTGCCTGAGCGCTTGACCGACGAACGTTACGATATCTCGGCTGAAATCGTAGCGGACGGGGGGATTGTCAAAAGAAAGGTCGATGCCCGGGATGGCCGAGCGAGGGACTGCGATAGTCTTGAGCATGGTATCTCGAACCGGAGCGGCAAGCAGACCAAGTCCTTCTATAAGCAACTGGCGCCATTTTGGACCGCGGCCGTGGGCCTCCTCCCATGCGAGCTTCAATTCGTGGGATCGCTTGTCCGCCAGAGCTGCGAGCAACGCCTCGGCTTGCTGGAGATCCTTGTCACGTTTCGCAAACCCTTCGGGGCGCCGCCGCGAAATGATGAGTTTGTGGACGGCATAGCGCGCAGGAGCAGGCACCTGCACGTAAATGCCGGCACCGTGCAAAATGACGGCGGGCTCTGGATCCCGTAACAGGAAGTCGAGGAAGGGCAGCGGCTGGGCGTTAGTCCGAAGAGCCGGCAGCCTCTGCGGCCGACCAGCTTTCTTGTGCTCGTCGGGTGTTAGAAAATCGACGCGCAGCCCACCTTTGGCCGCGTAGCTTGTTGCACGTCGGCCATCCACTACGGTGGAAACCGCCCGAAAGCTCTTATCGACCGCTTTGAGGACATCCAGCACGGGTTCCGTGCTGTCTCCGACTGAAACCGAAACGTTTGTGAACTGCGCGATGTCGACATCTGCGGTCTGCAAGGTATCGACCGAAAGGCGAAGGCCCAGCATAGCCGCGTAGGTTTGATAAGCGATTGTTCCGACAAGCACGCCGCGGAGGCGGAAGACGCCGGCTTTGGCGAGGGCTGCGATAGTCTCGCCGATTTCAGGAACGGGCCGGGGCAGGCCGAACGATCTGACCAACGTCGAGACGAGGGCGCGACGCTCACGCTCGTCTTCGCGGGTCTCCTTGTGGTGAGTAATGCGCTCCAGCAGTTCTGGTGTCTCCGGCCCGACATAGCGCTGCGAACGTTTGGCGCCGGCGCCGGTCTGAAAGTACCAGTATTTGCGGCCATTGATGGTCTTTGCGGTGAATCCACCATCTTCCGCGAACGCATCTTGGAAGGCAGCATTTGCCGTACGCTCCAGGAGTTCAGCGTAGGTCGTTTGTGCAACAAGAGAAGGAGGCGGCATGAACGGTTCTCAATTTTATACTCGATCTGCAAAGCGAGTATAATCGGGATGGAACCGAGTTTCCAATCATTTTATACTCATGACCGCAAGTCGAGTATAAAGGCTGAAGGGCCGCTTTTTTGAAGGTCTCGGCCCCGGGTCTTGCGGCGGACCTGGACGCAATAGGTCGTGGTCGATGCGAAGCTCTCAGACCCCGTCCCGGGAAACAGATATTTGCGCATCGCGCGACGCCGCCGGGCGATGACCGGTCGCGCTATGCCACGAGACGCTCGAGCAGATCGCACACCAGCCCCTCGAGCAGGTCGAGCTTGTAGGCCGTCATCGGCAGCGGTTTGGCGCCGGAGCTGGCCTGCCGGGCGGCGTCCGCGATCGTTGCCGGGGTCGTAGCCTTGCCCTGCAGCGCCTTTTCGCAAGCGGTCAGGCGAAGCGGAATCGGCGCAATGCCGCCGGCGGCGAGACGCGCGGACTGAAACTTGTCGTCGGCCACCACGATGCGGGCGCAGAGCTCCACCAGCGGCCACTCGGCGTAGGTGCGGCTGATCGCGCGCTTGTAGGCTGCGCGCTCGCCGGCCAGCGGCGCCGGAAGCACGATCCGCGTGATCATCTCGCCGGCGGCCAGCGCGTGATCGGCATGGGCCTGCGAGCCATCGCCAAGCAAATCCGCGATGGTCAATCCGCTGCGGCGATCCGTGACGACGGCCGCGTCATAGGCGAGCAGGGCTGCCGCCATCGTCGAGGGATGCGGCGCGACGCAGGGGCCGAGATCGAAGGCGACGCCATAGAGATGATTGCCCGAGCGCGCCGGGCAGGCGTTGCCGCCCTTCTTCAGGCAATCGATGTCGGCTTTGCGATAATACCAGCAGCGCGAGCGCTGCGCCAGATTGCCGCCGAGCGTCGCCAGATGACGCACTTGTGGGGTGGCGAGACCCTGCGCGCTTGCCGCAATGCCGGGATAGGCGGCCGCCATGCGCGCATCGGCCGCGATGGCGGCGATGGTCGTGAATGCGCCGATGCTGGCGGCGCCGCCTGTGTCCCAGGAAATGCCGCGCTCGCCGGATGCCGCGATATCGATCAGCGGCCCCCTCGAGACGCCGCTGCGGCGGCGTTCGCTGAGATCAGTGCCGGCGGCGCGGAATTCCGCGGGCGCGGTTGCGGTCATCGATGCAACGCTCATGCGGCGTCCCTCCCTTTCAGCGCGGCGACCAGGCGATCGGGCCGGAACGGAATCTCGGTCAGCCTGACGCCGATGGCATCTCGTATCGCGTTGGCGATCGCGGGCGATGTCGGCACGGTGGAAACTTCACCGATGCCGACGCTGCCGCCGGGCACGTGGTCGAAACCCGCCTCGTCGAAATGCACCTCCAGCCGCGGCATGTCGGCGATGCCGGGGATGCGGTAATCCTCCATGCTGCCGCTCAGGACGTGACCGGTCGCGGGATCGGTTTCGCGTGCCTCATAGAGCGCGTAGCCAATGCCTTGAATGACGGCGCCCGCGGCCTGGCTCCGCGCCAGCGCCGGCGCAGCGAGTTTGCCGATCGCAAGCCCGGTCGCGGCGCTGAGCACGCGCACATGGCCGAGCCAAGTGTCGACCTCGACCTCGATCACCTGCACCGAGCTCGGCACGCCGGCGCCGACCACCATGTGGTTGAAGGTGCGCAGCATGAAGGAGAACACCAGGCCCATGAAACCGATGTCTCTGAGCGGCGAGCGGACACCCGCCGGCGGCTTGCCGTCCTTCTGCCGCTCGGCCGAAACCGAAAGATCGGGAGACGCCGCGATCAATTCGCGCCATGGCGCGTTAGAACCCGTCAGCGGCGGCCGTGCCGCAGTTCTGGCAATCTCCGCCTTCAGCCTTTCGATCGCAAGCAGGGTCGGCGGCACGACGGAGGCGGTGACCCGGCTGCCGCCGGAGCCCGGCCCTTCCGGCAGGTTCGACTGGCCGATGCGGACTTCGACGTCCTCCGGCTCCAGTTCGAATGCCTTCGCAACCGTATTGGCGATCACGCTGCGGGTGCCGGTGCCGATATCCTGCACGGCGCAACTGGCGATGATGCGGCCGCCCTTGATCGCGAGCGAAACCGAGGATCCGGTCTGCCACAGATAGAGCCAGTAGCCCGAGGCCACGCCGACACCGCGCCGGTAGCGGCCGGTTTGCGAAGCGGCTGGCCTGCGGCTTTTCCAGACATCGAGGCCGGCCGCCCAGTCGTAAAGCCGCCGGCGGTTCGGATCGGAATCCCAGCGCTTGCGCAACGCGATCGGATCGACGTTCATACGCCGTGCCGCCTCGTCGACCGCCTGTTCGAGCGCAAAGGCCATCGGCGGACCGCCGGGGCCGCGGAACGGCGCGCCGGGGGGCAGATTGCTCAGCACGTCGAAATCGACGAGCTCTTTGGCTTCCGCCGGATAGATCAGGCGGGCGAGGCCGGCGATCAGCGAGTTGGTCGCGGCACCGGTGTCGGCATGGGCGCTGACCGACAGCGCCTTGAGGCCGCCTTGCGCGGACGGCAGCAGCGACACCTGCATTTCCGCGGCCGGACGATAGCCGGTGACGGATAGTTCTTCCTCGCGGTCGAACACGACGCGCACCGGCGCCCTGGCGGCGCGGGCGAGGTCGATCGCCGCGATGGTCTCGCCCCCGAGACCGGCCTTGGAGCCGAAGCCGCCGCCGATATGGTTGGCGATCACGCGCACTTTGTCGTGCGCAAGATGATAGCGCTTGGCGATCTTCTGCATGACGTCATGGACCGCCTGCGTCGAAATATGCACCGTCAGGCCATCGCCGTCGAAGCGGGCCACCGCCGCATGCGGCTCGAGGCAGGCATGCTGCTGTGTCGAGACCCGGAACGTCCCCTCGACGAGAAGCGGATCGCGCGCCGCGCGCGCCTCCGCAATCCAGCCCTTCGCGCGCTTGGCCTTCTGCGAGAACGGCGCCGATGGTCCGCGCACATTGCCCTTCCATGGCGCGGGTCCGCCGCCGCCCTCGGACACATTGCCGGCGCGCTTGCGATTGGCCTTGTCGAACACCACAGGCGCATCGTCTCGCCGTGCCGCATCGAGCCCGATCACCGCCGGCAGGTCTTCGCGATCGAATGTGATCGCGGCGAGCGCTTCGCGCGCGGTGTGGCGGTCCCTTGCCGCGATGGCGGCGATCGGCGCGCCGACAAAACGCACCATCTGGTCGTCGGGCAGGAGCGAGATCACGGCCGCGACGCCGGCCGTGGCGCGGGCGGCTGCGAGGTCGAGGTTCTTGATCCTGGCATGCGCGACGTTCGAGCGCAGGATCACGCCTTCGAGCTGGCCTTCATGGCGGATATCGACGGTGTAGCGCGCCAGTCCCGTCACCTTGTCGCGGGCCTCCAGGCGCGGCGCGACCGGATCGTTGCCGTCGAAGCGGCCGGAGCAGGCCTCGGCGACTGCGCGAAAAATACCTTCATAGGCGCCGCAGCGGCAGAGATGGCCCGACAGCGCGGCGGCGATCTCCTCCCGCGCCGGCGTGGCCGTGCCCTTCGCCGCGCGCCAGCGGTCATGAAAGGCGGTGGCTTCGACGACGAAGCCGGGCGTGCAGAAGCCGCATTGCAGGGCGTCGTGCGCCATGAAGGCCTTCTGGACCGGATGCAGTTTGTCGCCGCCGATGCCCTCGATCGTAGTCAGCGTTCTGCCATTCGCCGCCTGTGCCGGCAACAGGCAGCTCACGACCGGTTCGCCGTCAAGCAGCACGGTGCAGGCGCCGCAGACGCCGGAGCCGCAGACAAGCTTGGTGCCGGTGAGGCCGACCTGGTCGCGGATCACGTCGATGAGCAGCGCGTCCGGATCGTCGGGAAGCGGCTGAGGCTGGCCATTGATGGTCATGGTGCTCATTTTCGAACTCCCGTTTTTCCTGAGAGCCTGACCGAAAAAGGCGAGTGATTTCGGTTGGGCTGTGATTCCTTCGGATTTGCAAAGATTCGAGGGAGGACACGATGCCGTGGACCAAAATCACTCGCGCCG
>Ga0209758_1003160_pt1 | contig 15476 bp, 10 predicted proteins | sample AraplaMF_Col_mMF_FD_184258 | JGI IMG/M metagenome (GOLD analysis project Ga0209758, IMG submission 184258) | Arabidopsis root microbial communities from the University of North Carolina, USA - plate scrape MF_Col_mMF (SPAdes) (version 2) | ecosystem: Host-associated > Plants > Roots > Endosphere... | reverse complement strand
GGTTGTCGTGGTAGGCGCCGATATGGGCGAGGCTGCGGGACAGGATGGGGGTGAATTCGCGCGGGGCGGGCGCGCCCCAGGCGGCGGACCAGAGGGCGTTGAATTCGCCAGCGGAGGGGAAGGGGTCGATGCGGAGTTCTGGCATTGGCGGTTCCCTTCATTCAGCGGAGCATGGCGCGGAGGCCTTCCCGATAACGGGCCACGTCGGCGTCGCGAGCTCATTCCGTCACAGTGACGAGCCGGCCGTCGCGTCGCTCGAATATACTGTCGCAGAGAAAGTCGATGCCGCGCTGGGCTGGAGCTCGTGGAGGGCCATGTCCGTCTTGTCATAGGCCGGTGGCGAACTTCATCTGTCGCTACGAAGCTGCTCCTTACAATGCGCTGCTGACCGGCCGATACGATGAACCATTTGATCGACGACCAACTGAGTGGCAGACGTTTGGCAGCCTCACCGTCCCGGCCGCCCGGTCTTCCCCTTCGTCCGCCCCTTGCGCTTCTGCTCGCCCGGGTCCTCATAACTGCCCACGCCCGTCTTCCCGCGCACGACCGGCCGCACGTCATCGCGCTCCGGCTGGCCTTCAAGCAGCGGTGAAAACCGCTTCGTGCCCTTGGCGGCTTCCGGCTTTTCCGGCAGCGCCCCAATGACGGGCTTTTCCGTTCGGCCGACGGTCATTTCGTCGAGGTCGTTTTTGCGGAAGAGAGTCTTCTTTGCGGGTTCGGCGATGTCGCGGCCCATCTCGTCCAAGGCGGGCTTGCGGAAGAGGGGGGTGGTGGTGTCGGTGCCTGGCCCCATGTCGTCGATGGAGGGTTTGGCGAAATAGGAGGTTTGCATCTCGGTTGCCGGCTTGGATCCCCGGGTCGAGCCCTGGGTTGACGGAGGAGCGGAGGAGCTGCGCGCTTTCCCTTCCATCGCCTTCGCTTCTTCGCGTGCCATCGGGTCGTCCATGGCGGCGAGTTCCACGGCCTTGAGGCGTTTGATTTCGTCGCGGAGGCGGGCGGCTTTTTCGAAGTCGAGGTCGGCGGCGGCGTCGCGCATGCTCTTTTCGAGCGCGTTGAGATGGGTCTGCAGGTTGTTGCCGACGAGGTTGCCGCCATCGGCGAAGCCTTTGCCCGAGACGCCGGAGATATCGGCGCGGACGTGGTCGCGTTCGTAGACGCTGTCGAGGATGTCGGAGATCCTGGCCTTGACCGATTCCGGCGTGATGCCGTGTTCTGCGTTATACGCCATCTGCTTTTCGCGGCGGCGGCCGGTTTCTTCCATCGCCCGCTTCATCGAACCGGTGACCTGGTCGGCATAGAGGATGACCTTTCCGTCGACGTTACGCGCCGCACGGCCAATGGTCTGGATCAGCGATGTCTCCGAGCGCAGGAAGCCTTCCTTGTCGGCGTCGAGAATGGCGACGAAGCCGCATTCGGGAATGTCGAGGCCTTCGCGCAACAGGTTGATGCCGACGAGCACGTCGAAGGCGCCGAGGCGGAGATCGCGGAGAATCTCGATACGCTCCAGTGTGTCGATGTCTGAGTGCATGTAGCGCACGCGCACGCCCTGCTCATGCAGATATTCGGTCAGGTCCTCGGCCATGCGCTTGGTCAGCACGGTGCAGAGCGTGCGGTAACCCTTGGCTGATGTTTCGCGAATCTCGCCGAGCACGTCGTCGACCTGGCTGCGGGCCGAGCGGACCTCGACCGGCGGGTCGATCAGGCCGGTCGGGCGGATCACCTGTTCGGCGAAGACGCCTCCCGACTGCTCCATCTCCCAACTGCCCGGCGTGGCAGAGACGGCGATGGTGTCGGGGCGCATGGCGTCCCATTCCTCGAAGCGCAGCGGCCGGTTGTCCATGCAGGAGGGCAGGCGGAAGCCGTATTCGGCCAGCGTCGCCTTGCGGCGGAAGTCGCCCCGGTACATGCCGCCGATCTGCGGCACGGTAACATGGCTTTCGTCGATGAAGACGAGGGCGTTGTCGGGGATGTATTCGAACAGCGTCGGCGGCGGATCGCCGGGGTCGCGGCCGGTGAGATAACGTGAATAGTTCTCGATGCCCTGGCAGGAGCCGGTGGCTTCGAGCATTTCGATATCGTAGCGCGTGCGCTGCTCCAGGCGCTGGGCTTCCAGCAGGCGGCCGGCCTTTTCCAGTTCGGCCAGGCGAAGCCTGAGCTCTTCCTTGATCGACTTGATGGCGCCGTTCAGCGTCGGGCGCGGGGTGACATAGTGCGAATTGGCGTAGATCTTCACCGATTTCAGGTCGCCGACCTTCTGGCCGGTGAGCGGGTCGAACTCGGTGATGGCGTCGATCTCGTCGCCGAACATCGAGATGCGCCACGCGGCATCCTCCAAGTGGGCGGGGAAGAGCTCGATCGTGTCGCCGCGCACCCGGAAGGAGCCGCGCGTGAAATCCATGTCGCGGCGCTTATATTGCTGGGCCACGAGGTCGGCCAGCAACTGGCGCTGGTCGAGCCGATCGCCGACCGACATCTGGAAGGTCATTGCCGTATAGGTCTCGACCGAGCCGATACCATAGATGCAGGAGACCGAGGCGACGATGATGCAGTCGTCGCGTTCGAGCAGAGAGCGCGTCGCCGAGTGGCGCATGCGGTCGATCTGCTCGTTGATCGAGGATTCCTTCTCGATATAGGTGTCGGAGCGCGGCACATAGGCTTCCGGCTGGTAATAATCGTAGTAGGAAACGAAATATTCCACTGCATTGTCGGGGAAAAAGTTCTTGAATTCGGAATAGAGCTGGGCGGCCAGCGTCTTGTTCGGCGCCAGGATGACGGCCGGGCGCTGCGTCGCCTCGATCACCTTGGCCATGGTGAAGGTCTTGCCGGAGCCGGTGACACCGAGCAGCACCTGGCTGCGGTCGCCATTCTCCAGCCCCTCGACGAGGTCGCGGATGGCGGTCGGCTGGTCGCCGGCCGGCTCATAATCCGACTGCATGCGGATGGCGATGCCGCCTTCGGATTTGTCGGGCCGGGCAGGGCGATGCGGGGTCCAGATCTTGCCGTTCTTGTGCAGCGGATTGCCACTCTCGATCAGCGCCGACAGCGCCTCGACCGTGGCGGTGACGGCGGTGCCGGCCTGCAGCGACGAGGCCTCCTCCAGCGTCGTATCCATGCCGGAGACGGGATTGAGGCCGGCGGCCGCGCGCGTCTTCGGATCGGTCGAGCCGCCCATGGAGGTGCCGCGCGCCGATTTCGACGCGCTGACGCCGCCGTCGCTGGTTTTCGTCCTGGCGGCGATTTCCACCTTCTTGCGATGTTTGCCGGCCTTGGAGGCAATCTGGCGCTGGGTCTCGACGCCCGAGGTTTCGGCATCGGCCTCCAGCTGCTTCACCCAATCGGCAACCGAGCCTGAGAGGGGGGCTCCCTCAAAAGACGATTGAGGGGCTTCCTCGAAGCCATTCGGGGCGGGGGATTTCTTCGGAGATTTGGCCATGGCGCGAATATGGAGAGAGTCAGCGCGAAAGTGAAGAGGGAAAGAGTACAAAAGGGAAACGAATGAATCGTTCGGATTTTTGAATAGTGGGGTGGTGTCTCTTAAGGGCGCTAACCTTGCCTTGGGCAGTGACGGCGACGGCAGCTTCCCCCATTCCTGTGACAAAGTACAGGAATGGGGGTGGAGGGATGTCGCCGCCGCTGCCTCACCACTACGCCAAGTGTTCTTCCGCCGGTCTCCCATTAACCAAGCAGAGCATATCATCAAGCCGAACGCTGGTCCGCCGGCCCCTCCAGCCGCGCGAGGTTCAACGCACTGTTGATCAACCCGACATGGCTGAAGGCCTGCGGGAAGTTGCCGAGCATGCGGCGGGCGGCGGGATCATATTCTTCCGCCAGAAGCCCGACATCGTTGCAGATAGAAAGCAGCCGCTCGAACAGACGCAGCGCATCGTCGCGGCGGCCGATCATGCCGAGGGCGTCGACGAGCCAGAAGCTGCAGGCGAGGAACGCGCCTTCGCCTGGCGGTAGGCCGTCGTCCACCTCCTGCGTCTCGTAGCGCAGCAGCAGGCCATCGCGCAGCAGCTTGCGCTCGATCGCCTCGACTGTCGCGACATAGCGCGGATCATCAGGCGGGATGAAGCCGACCATGCCGAGATGCAGCAGGCTGGCATCAAGCGCCTTGGAGCCGTAGGCCTGCACGAAACAGCCGAGTTCGGGATCGAAAGCCTTCTCGCAAACCTCGGCATGGATGTGATCTGCGAGCGTGCGCCAACGTGCGGCGGCCTCGGGCTCGCCGTCCGCCTCGGCAATCTGGACGGCGCGGTCGAAGGCCACCCAGGCCATGACCTTCGAATAGGTGAAATGCTGGCGCTGGCCGCGCACCTCCCAGATGCCTTCATCGGGCTCCACCCAGATTTTTTCGAGAAAGGGCAGAATGGCCGCCGCCAGTTCGCGTTCGCGGTGATGCGGCGGAAGCCCGCCCTTGCGGGCCTGCAGTATGGCGTCGGCCACCTCGCCATAGACATCGAGCTGCACCTGTTCGGCAGCGGCATTGCCGATGCGTACGGGTGTCGAGCCCTCGTAGCCACTCAGCCAGGGAACCTGCCATTCCAGCAGATTGCGCTCGCCAGCGACGCCATACATGATCTGCATCTGCGCCGGGGCGCCGGCGACCGCCCGCAGCAACCACTTGCGCCAGGCGCTGGCTTCCTCGTAATAGCCGAGTTTCATCAGGGCGAGCAGGGTCAGCGTCGCGTCGCGCAGCCAGCAATAGCGGTAGTCCCAGTTGCGCGGCCCGCCGATCTTTTCCGGCAGGGAGGTTGTCGCCGCGGCGACGATGCCGCCGGTCGGCATGTAGGTCAGTGCCTTGAGCGTGATGAGCGAGCGTTTGACCTGTTCCGTCCACCGGCCTACTTTCGGGCAGGTCGCGGCAAAGGATTGCCAGAATTCCTCCGTGTCCGGCAGCGCATATTCCACCTGCCGCTGAGCCGGCTGCGGCATATGCGAGGGGGACCAGGTCAGGGTGAAGATCTGGCTCTCGCCAGCGGCAACCTGGAAGGAGCCGACCGTGCTCAGGCCGCGGCCTTCGAGCGGGACGGCGCAATTCAGGGTTAGCCTGTCCGGGCCGGCAATGGCGGTGATGCCGCCATCCTCGCCATGCGTGACCCAGGGAACGGTTCGGCCGTAATCGAAGCGAAGGTTGAGCTCCATATCGAAGGCGACAGTGCCGCTCTTGCCCTCGACGATGCGCATCAGATCGCTCGTGCCATCGCGAAGCGGCATGAAGTCGATGAGAACGGCGGTGCCGGTCTCTGTCTGAAACTCGGTTTCGAGAATGAGCGTATCGTTGCGGTAGCGGCGCGTGACGTGGACATTTTCACCTGACGGTGACAGCGACCAGAAGCCGTTATCCTCGGCGCCGAGCAGGGCGGCAAAACAGGCGGGGGAATCGAAGCGCGGAAAACAGAGCCAGTCGATCGAGCCGTTCTTCGAGACGAGTGCGGCGGTTTCGCAATCGCCGATGAGCGCGTAGTCCTCAATGGGTACCGACACCGGAGCCTCCTTTGCATAGCAGTCGGGCTTTTAGGTAGAGGCCGTGCGCGGAGGTCAAGCGCGGAAACTAACGGGGCGGTAGGCGTGCCGGCTATCATGCAAACTTCCGGATATCAATTGTACGAAGATCTCCGACCGCAGCTTTGACTGCCGCGCTCTGTCGGATGATATCTGCACGGAGAGCGCGTTTCCCTTGTTCGCCATTGCCCAAGTGAATTCCGACGACCGCCGCGCGTCCGGTCGCCGTCGTGGTCAAGAGCGGACCTCCACTAGCGCCACTGCCGGAATCGCAAAGGTGGCGAAGCTCCGGACCACCCGACGGATTGACCTGACACAGGCTGAGGACGAATTGGTTACGGTCGCTTACGAAGCCGGTAAACCGAGCCGAAAAGCGGCGCGCCCTCGAAAGACGATTGAGGGGCTTCCTTCAAACCGTCAGGGGCGGGGGATTTCTTCGGAGATCTGGCCATGGCGGGAATGTGGAGAGCGTCAGCGCGAAGGGGAAGAGGGAAAGAGTACAAAGGGGAAACGAACTGTTTGTTCGAACGCGTGAATAGTTTTCAAATTTATGGCGCTGCGAAGCCGGCGCACCGCCCCCGTCCTTCGAGGCCCCTGTGGGGCACCTCAGGGTGAGGCTCTCTGAGCGTTGGCGCGGCATGCTCCAACGCGCCTTATGCTGAGGTGCGCAGCCCGCAGGGCGAAGCCTCGAAGCACGCGCCGCAGCGTGGCTGCCGGCAGCCATTGCTTTAGCCTTGATGGATTACCGGCGCCCGCGATGTCCGACGGCGATCATCCGGCCCCTACTGGAACCGAGATCGGCCTCGCGCAGTTAGTTTCTAGTCACTTCACCTCTAGGTGCTACTGCCATTAGCGATCATTCTGCCTTCTGGGAAACCCCCATATCGATCGACCTTGATACCGGCGAACGGCTGGTTCTGCGCTCACCGCAGGATGCGCTTTATGCACTCGTCTCGGACTGGCCGGTCAATGGCGGCGCCCACCAGCAAAGGGCGATCGACTTCTGCCGCGCCTGGCTTGCCGGGCGGATGCCGGCCGAGACGGTGCGGCAGGCCTTTATCCTGGCGGCGCTGGAAGCCGGGGTGGCGATCAACGATGATGATGGGGCCGGAAGCTCCGTTGGGAACCCTTTAGTGTAGGTGCCGGCACTGATATCCACGTCACGCGGCCGGCATCCTGCAGCCGCGACAATATTCCTATGATGTATTGCAAATATTATTCTCGCTGTGTTTGTAGGAATACGCAGCGTTTATTTGCGCTCCGATTCTTTTAGGGATTCAGCTGAATGAAAATGAAAGTCCTTGTTTGCGCCACGCTGCTGGCTCTCGCCGGCTGCAATGCGCCGGTGTCGCAATCCGTTGCGGATTCCCAGCGTCCTCCCTCAAGTGACGTCCGGCAGAATTTCATTAACATCGTGTTCAAGAGAACCTACAGGCATGAAGCGGGAGAAATCGTATGGGCCCGCATCTCCAGCGTGGTTCTGCTCGATCCTGAAAAAAAGATCTATGCATACTGTGTGCGGGTGGTGCCCAAGCGCAGCTGGGGAGATTGGGCCTATCTCGGCGTCTCCTTCACGGATGGCAAAATATTAGGCGCGACGGTGAATGATAATCGCTGCCGCGACAAGCGGCTGCGCTACTACCCGTTCCCTGAGATGAACGGCATGAAGACCTGACGAAGGAGCGAGGGCTCCGGCCGCGTCGCCGTTTGAGGTTTTGTCGAGCGGCGGCGCGACATGCTTCCAGCGTCCCGAATGCGCGGCATCCTCCAACCTTCCTCATGCGGAGGTGCTTAGCCGCAGGGCGGAGCCTCGAAGTACGGGATGTGACGTTGCTGCTTGAAGCCATCGCCTTTTGGAAAAGGCCGATCTATCGACGTCGAAATAGGAGATTCAACTGAATGAAGATCAAATTCCTTGCTTGCGTTGCCCTGCTGGCACTCGCCGGCTGCCAAACTCCGGTGCCGCAGTCCGTTGCAGATTCGCAGCGTCCGCCCTCCAACGCGGTTCGACGCGAGTATGTCGACGCTCTGCGGGGAACCATTAAAGCGGGGAACTTCGTAAAGGCCGAGATTTCCAGTGTGGTTCTGCTTGATCCGAAAAAGCAGATATATGCTTATTGCACGCGCACGACGGAACGTGCCTACCCAAACTGGTCCTATATCGGCCTGGGCCTGCAGCACAACATGATACTGTATCTGAAAAAGAATGACTATCGCTGCCACGACGAACGGCTGCGTTACTATGATTTTCCGGAATTGCGTAACATGAAATACTGATAGAGAGGCGAGGCGCCTGGCAGCCTCGCTATCACCTTCCGGCGTCCTGCTCAAACCGTGGAACTATTCCCACGCTCGCCGGCACACCATATTTTCAAAAGACGGACGCCCTGGAGTGATCCGCAGCCGGCGCTCTGCAATACCACACGATGACGGCAATCGTTCCAATGGGAAACAGTATCCCAAGAAGCTGGTGCCATCCGCTTCGGTTGATGTCGTGAAAACGCCGAGCGGCCATCGCGATTGAGGGAAGAAACGTCGCCAGCGACCAGATCCAGTTCAATGTTGCGGTTCGATCAATAAGGTACAAAGCGATGCTGACGAGAGCGACAAAGAGCGCCGAAAACCAGAATTCCGATCGGCTGGCTCTGCCGGTGAAATCCACATATTTCTTGAAGTAGCTGCTGATCGCCTGGCCGAAACCCATTGCCTGCGGCAGGCCGCCGAAGCGGTTCGGCCCGGCGGGTGGGTTTCTGAAAATGAAGAACAACGGCAAGGTTAGCGGGATCAAGACGACCAGCCAGTGAAAGAGAGAAAAACTACCCATGAGATACCCCAACGATTTGAATGGCATAGAGATAAGCAATGTTCGTTGCCGGAAGATTAATTGGCTTGCAATCTGACGCCTTCGGCAATCACAGCGTGAGAAGCGGCGGCTGCCACGTTGAGGACAGTATAGACGCTTGGAAGAGGTTGGCAGTTCAGCTGGCAGTTCAGCGTTTGACCAACACACGCGCCTGCACCGGCTGCTCGATGCCCTTCAGCACAAGCATGCGCGTTTCGGCGCCCGCGGCGAGATCGGCAGCCTTTGCCGCCGTTTCGGCCGAGATCAGGATCTCGCCGGCGGCGGCCCGGGATTCCAGCCTTGCGGCCTGATTGACGACGCCGCCGATCGCGGTGAAATCGCTTCGGAAGCTTGAGAATTCGCCGATCTGGACCTCACCGGAATGGATGCCGACGCCGACGCCGAGGGAGCGGCCGGGTAATGCCTCGAGCGCCAGACTGTTCAGCGCGGCGGCGCAGTTTTGCTGGATCTCCTGCGCAGCCAGGATCGCCGCGCCGGCGTGATCCTTTCTGACGATCGGAAAATTGAAGATCGCCATCAGGCCGTCGCCCATCTGCTTGTTGACGATGCCGTCATGCGCCCAGATCGCTTGCGCGCAGCGATCCTGGAACAAGCTGACGATCTCGCTCAGCTGCACCGCCTCGATGCGCTCCGAAAGATCCGTGAAGCCCCTGATATCGGCAAAGAGGATGGTGGCGTCGACGGTGATCTGGCGCTGCTTCTTGACATATTGGAAGGAGCGCTCGCAGATCGTGCAAATATCCGGGTTCATCTTGCTGCGGGTGATGCCGAGGGCGCGGAAGGGCAAGGCAAGCGCACCGCCGATCGGGATCGGCATATGCATCTGGTCCCAACAGCCGCGACAGATCCTGGCGCTGCCGTGCCTGGTTGGCTCCGTAGAGGAGGCTGTCGTCATATCTCGCAATCCATCGCCTGATAGCTGAAAACAAGCTTCCGACACTCGCCTGCTTTTGGCAACTCTGCTGATGCTCCGGGGTGATGATGGATTGGAGTATTTCATATTGAATTATCATGCGTAATTTCTTGAGCACTCCGAAACGCGCCTTGCAAAGTGCTATTCCAGGTAGATAAATTCAATCCAGTGTCATCTCCGTGCTTACAGGGAGCCACGTTTGCGCCGTTGAAGAGCCACGCGTGCGGTCGATATTTTTTAGCGAGAATTTTGGATGAACCCTGAAGAATTGCGCAGATCGGAATACGCCAACAACCGAGGCAAATTGCTTCTGATTTTCCTGGTTATAGTTGCCATCACGGCAGGAATAATTTGGCTAGGCTTCCATCCACCTAGGGATAAGGATCCTCGTGTGGCTTGGTTCTTCGTGGTGCCGGGCGCAGCGTTTTTTGGGATACTAGCATTGCTGCTGTTGCCCAAGCTCTTCTCTGTGGAGCCGGGACTCGTCATGTCGACGGCCGGAATCCGTTTGCCGAATTTCCCTAGCCAGATACTGCCGTGGTCCGCCATTCAAAGCTTTGGCAGAGTCCAGACCAAGTATGCGGATAACATCATTCTTCACCTTGATGCCACTGCCGCCAGGACCTTGATCAGACGGGGGCTGGCGAGCCGGCTGCCGGAATGGTTCGTCGGTTCACGCGCCAAGGTCGGGATTGCTCTGAAGCTCTTGCGGGGCAATTCGGACAGGATATTCGATGAGTTCGTCGAATTGCTGTCCGAAGCTTACGAAGCCGAACGCCAAACCATGCAGGAAGTTGGCTCGACCGCTCCGGACGACGAAGACGAAGCGCTGGAACCCGCTCTCAACAGCGGCGGTTATCCGGTATTCACCTACGTTCTTCTCGCCGTTCTGATTGCGGTCTATGTCGGCGAACTGGCCTTCGGTCTCGAGCCGCCCGTCGCCGGCACTCCCACCAATTGGACTCTCTTCGTCCTTGGTGGGACGTTTCGTCAAAGCATTGTCGAGCAGGGTCAATGGTGGCGGCTGTTTACCGCACCCTTCATGCATGGAGGTATCCTCCATCTCGCGTTCAATTGCGTTTCCTTGTGGTTGGCAGGAGGGCTCTTTGAACGGCTGATCGGCTGGCGCTGGTTTGCGGCGATTTTTTTCGCAAGTGCCCTTGGTGGGTCTGTCGCATCGGTGTGGATCAATGCGCCGAACACGATCGGGGTCGGCGCCTCCGGCGGGATTGTCGGACTTTTTGCAGCCGTGATCGCTGCCAGCTTCCGTTTCCGCTCAGGGCCGATTGCAGATACCCTGCGGATCGGGGCAGCTCAAATTCTCATTCCCTCCCTGCTGCCATTCCTTTCGGCAGCAAGAGGCGGTGAGAACATCGATTATGCTGGACATTTCGGCGGCGCCTTGACCGGGGCCGCGCTATCGTCCCTGCTGTTGGCTTTCTGGCCGAGAGAACGCCCGACGCCTCGTTTCGGCGCGGCGGCGACAGCCTTCAGCACTCTATTCGTTATGATAGCGGCGGCGTCGCTTTGGCCGATCAGCAACACACGTCAATTCATTGTCAATGACCCCATGGCGAACTATTTCGCAGGCAAGTACCTGCAAGCCGCGACAGGGTTTGCCCTTAGGACAACCGAGAATCCCCCGACCGCTCCCTATTATCATCTCTGGCGTTTCATGGCTCAAAGGCGGGGCAATGATACAAAAGCAATCGCCGATCTCAAAGTCGCGGCCAGTAAAACGGACCAGGGAACATGGCCCTATCCCGTTTTCAGTCTCTTTCTTGGCGAGTTGAAACCGGATGAACTGATGGCGAAGGCGGCCGACAGCAACCAGCGTTGCGAGGCCACATTTTACAATGGCGAATGGTATCTGTTGGGTGGCGACACCCAGGAGGCGCGCCAGCGTTTCGAGGCTGCCTTGTCCTCCTGCCCCACGACATACATGGAATATGACGGCGCGAAGGGTGAATTGAACAGCCTCGGTGTGCAATAATTTTGTGTCCGCTCAGGCCCGAAACCGACCGGGATCGGGAAAAGGCTGATGAATTCGCCAGTATCGATCACACCGCCGTGGTAGGCGGCAGACGTCTGCTTTGTCTGTGTGATCCGATATCATCGCTAAGTTGAATATCGCGAGCACCGACGATAGCATCGCGGCAGGACATACTGTAGAATATTTTTAGTAATACATTCGCTCTCCAGGAAAGACCGGGGATGGAGCGCCGTCTTGCAGCAATCCTGATCGCTGATGTCGTCGGTTACAGTCGATTGAGCCAGATCGACGAAGAGGGCACCCGCGTACGTTTTCAGGCGGACCAGAATGATGTCTTCGAGCCGGCGATCGAGCGTCATCACGGCCGGCTGGTCAAAACCATGGGCGATGGTCTGCTGGTCGAATTCCAGAGTGTCGTCGATGCGTTGCGCTGCGCGGTGGAGGTTCAGCAACTGAAAGCGACGCAGAGTGCCGCGGCGCTGCCTGAGCATCGGCTCGAGTTCCGGATCGGCATCAATCTCGGCGATATCATCGTCGAGGGCGAAGACATCCAGGGCGACGGTGTCAATATCGCCGATCGAATACAGGCGCTGGCGGAACCGGGCGGCATCTCGATATCAGGCACGACATACGACCAGGTGAAATCGAAAATCCCGGTCGGTTTCGCTTCGCTCGGCGAACAGCGGTTAAAGAGCATCACCGAACCGATCCGGGTCTATCGCATCCTGCTTGACCCCACTGCCGCCGGCAAGACCGTCAAGACCCGCAGGCGCCTGCCGAGACGCCGCCTCTTTGCGGGCATCGCAGCGGCCGTCGTCCTCGCGCTTGTGGGCGCAGCACTCTGGTGGCAGCCATGGATGCCGGCAAAACCGCCGGGGCCTGGCGAACGTTTTGCCTATCCGCTGCCGGACAGGCCCTCGGTCGCGGTTCTGCCCTTCATCAATGTCAGCGGCGACACCGAGCACGACCATCTCGCAGAGGGGTTGACGGACGATCTGATCACCGAATTGTCCAAGGTATCAGGTCTCTTCGTTATCGCCCGCCACTCGGTCTTCGCCATCCAGGGCTCCGTCGGCAAGATCCAGGACGTGGCCGCCGAACTCGGCGTGAAATATGTGCTCGAAGGAACCTTGCAGCGCGCCGGGCCGCGGCTGCGGATCAATGTCAAACTGATCGACGCGGTCACCGGCCTGTCGCTCTGGGCCGAGCGCTACGATCGCCAATATGCCGACCTCTTTGCCGTTCAGGACGATGTGATCGGTAAGATCATCTCGGCCCTGTCGGTCAAGCTCAGCGCCCGCGAGCGCGACCAACTGGCCCGGATCCCGACCGAAAATCTTGAAGCCTATGATTATTACATGCGGGCGGAACAAGAGGGCTTCATTCTGAGGGATGTCGACACCTATCGTCGGACGCTGTCCTTCTACCAGAAAGCGATCGATCTCGATCCGGGCTTTGCCAATGCCCATGCGGGAATCGCCCGCGTGGCCGTCGATGTCTGGCGCAACGACTATAATTACCTCTGGTCGGCTGCCGTCGCCCGCAAGATCGCCTATGACGCCGCCGGACAGGCCCTCAAGCTGGATCCCAACAATGCCAGGGCGCACACGGTGCTTGCCCTGCTGCAATGGGTGGATGGGCGCGAGACGGAGGCCAAAAACTCCGCCAACATGGCCGCTGCGATGGAGCCGAACGATGCGGAGGCCGCCGCCAACCTCGCTCTCATCCTGGTCCATACTGGAAGCAGCGAGCAGGCAATCACGGAGATGGAAAAAGCTTTGCGGCTCGATCCTTCGCCGGCGTCGAGCTTTCAATTGCTGGCAGGGATCGTCTTTTATACCGCGGGCGATGATCAGCGGGCGATCTCGCTGATAGAGCCGACGATCGACAGCCTGCCGAAGGTCGAGCCGGCACGCGAATACCTGGCAGCGGCCTATGCCGACCAGGGCAATGAAACCAAGGCCGCGGCGGAAACGGCAAAGCTGCTGGAGCTATTCCCGGAAAGCAATCTCACTTATTACGGCTATCTCTATGATTACTGGCGGGACGGCGATCTGCGGCGCCATCTGGCCGCATTGCGAAAGGCCGGCATTCCCGAATGGCCCTTCGGTTTTACAGGCAGTCAAGCCGACAGGCTCGGTGAGGCAGAGCTGCGCAGTCTTGTCGATGGCAAGAGCTGGACCGGCAAACACAAGAACGGCACGGATTTCACCCAGTATTTCGACAAGGCTGGAAATACCGCCTATCGCAGCGCGAATACCAACATCACCGGTATCGTCGAGGTGCGAGGTGACAGTCTCTGCGAAAAATTCGACGGCTATTTCCTCGACCGGATGGTGTGCGGATATGTTTACCGCAACACGTCAGGCGAGCAGCGCGACAGGCCATACGTCCATGTCACGCCGCGCGCCTTGACGTTCTTTTCACCCACACCCTGACGGGTCGGGCGTTGCGGCTTCATTTCGTTTCCGGTTGCTGCCAGACGGTGTGCATCTTCTCCGAAATCAGCGTCTGCTGAACTTCGGACCAATGTTTCTTCGAGTCGGTCACCTTGGTCGGATTTTTCTCCATGCCTTCGGCCGCGCCGGGGTCATAGCTCAGGTACAGTTTGCCATCGATGATCCGCCAAGCTTTCGGATCGATATTGGTGGTCACCGTCCCGAACGACACGCCGTCGGCGCAATAGCCGCCATATTGCGGCGCATATCTGGATGGATCGCCCTTGAAGAGATCGCGATTTCTCGCGCTGGCGAAATACCAGGTCGCGCCAAGCCAGTGGTAGGAATATGTCTCGGATCCTTCGATGGCCTGGTTTTCAGTGAAATAGGCGACCGGGTCATAGCCCTTGATCGCGACATCGCCGAAATAGCCGGTATTGACGAATTCCTCGGCCCCCGCAGGCTGAAGGAAGGAAAACAGCATCACCGCAGCGCCAACAGCCACGCCCATTCGTGTTCCGCATTTTTGCACATGATAAGACATAACAAGCTCCGTTCCCGGACGCGGTCTGTTACCTCAAGCGAAATGCTATTGCCGTTTGGTGCATTCCTTGTAGAGCGGTTCGCCCACAAGCTCGGCTTTCTGGCAAACAGCACCGGCTTCCATGAGTAATTTGGCCGTATCCCAATGCGCCCGCCACCCGGCTTGAGTGAGAGGCGTGTACCCGTTTCTTTCCGTCGCTTCGACATCCGCATTATTGGTCAAGAGAAAAGCCACTATCTCGGTACGGCCTTCTTCGGCGGCGCCGTGCAGCGGCGACATCTGATAGAAATTCTTCCTGTCGTTGACATCAGCTCCCTCTGCGACAAGCAGTTTCACCACCTCCAGATTTCCTCCATAGGCTGCCGCATGCAGTGCCGTCAGCCCACCCTTGTTGCGAACTTCGATGTCGGCGCCGCGATCCAGCAAAAGAGCGACGACATCGGCACGGCCCGCCAATGACGCGATAATCAGCGCCGGCTCGCCCGCCTCATCGGGCTCCGACAGATCGGAGCTCTGGCTCAGCAACTGTGTGACGCGGGCGATATCGCCGTCCTTGGCCGCGTCGTGCAAAGGACCTGCCCATGAGGGCATAACGCCAATGATAAGCGCAGCAACAGTCGCGATTAAAACATTCACGGGCACGATCTCGGTTTGATCAGGGTTCGTATGCGCCGTGTTGCGTTCTAGCACGCGGCCCATTCGTAAACAAGATTACGCTAATGGACGCGCTCCCGGCCAGCACCACGCACGCGCCACGGCTATGACCGACGGCTCCAGGGAATACGGTCACACTTGTTACTCCCCCTGTTCGATTTCCGATGCGAAACTATCTCAGACCAATGCGTGATGAACCGGCTTCCAAGCCCGGGAAATCGCCCTAATGAGGAGATTGAAAGCCATGACTGTTTCAGCCGAGAATGGAAAAGGCGGACAAGCCATGCATAAACCACCGGTCGTGTCGCGGCAGGCTTGGGAGGCGGCGCGCGAGCAACTGCTCGTGAAGGAAAAGGCTGAGACCCGCGCCCGCGACGCGCTGGCCGCCGAGCGCCGACGCATGCCGTGGATGGCTGTCGAGAAGGGCTATGCGTTTGAGGGACCTCAGGGCAAGGTCAGCCTGCTCGACCTGTTCGACAACAGACACCAGCTCATCCTCTACCGCGCCTTCTACGAGCCCGGCGTGTTCGGCTGGCCCGAACATGCCTGCCGCGGCTGCTCGATGG